>JACLAC010019738.1_pt1 | contig 13799 bp, 12 predicted proteins | sample 8027881 | NCBI WGS metagenome assembly JACLAC01 (sample SAMN15725517, study PRJNA655200) | protist metagenome | isolation source: fluorescence activated cell sorting (FACS) single amplified genomes of... | place: Spain: Blaines Bay Microbial Observatory, Mediterranean Sea | collected 2016-01-19 | reverse complement strand
TATGCATTTTTGGTTTGCACATCACGTAGGCTTTCGCTGTGTTTATGTTAAACGTTGGAGTAACGAGAAGAATCTCCCCCAAAGGATAGTTTTGGAGAGTTTTTAAAATGTTTCCACGACCGGTTGCCAAGGTTGGTCTTGGATTCAAAAAAAATGGGACATCCGAACCTAATTGCTCACCAAGTTTCTGCAACTCTTTGACAGAGAGAGGTTCATCATACCAGCGGTTTAGTGCAAGCAATGTAGCTGCAGCATTGCCACTACCACCACCAAGCCCTCCACCGGTTGGAATTCTTTTTTGCAGGTGAATGATGAGGCGTACTGTCCGTCCTGAAGCTTCTTCAAACAGCTTTAGTGCTCTCCAGACTAAATTGTTGGGCCCTTCAAGTTCTCGAAGATTGCAGCGAAAACTGAAGTGCTTCATTGAATGCTCTTGCAGAGTCAATACGTCAAAAAAACTAATTGGAACCATGTGGGTGAAGATTTCATGGAATCCATCATCACGTTTGCTTAGAATTCGCAAAATGGTGTTGATCTTGGCTGGTGTGAACAATCGCATTGGTTTTAATTGCATTCCACGATCAACTCACCTGGATTAGCAAAAGAAGCTGTTCTAAGCAGGTTGTAGTTAGACCCACAAATCAATTCGGCTTTGCGATAGCAGTAGTTTGGATGATTTGGACAACTTAAATAGTATTGCCTGATTTGTCGTGGGGTTTCGATCATTTCTTGAGGAAGGGGCTCACATTGAATTTCGAAGGTTTGATAAAGAGGCATAGCACTCCAGCGAGACTCCCGCTCGCATCTCGTCAAAAGTGGTTCTGATGGAAAACTAGCGCTACAGGCAACCAAAAATAGCATAGCACTGTAGTAAAAATTCTTCATGGGGTCTGTGAGTTCAGTAGAAACGGCCTCACCAACTCTGCACATTTCTGGGCAGCTCCAGCTTCCTTCTCGAGTAAATTTCGGGCTTGTAAACCAAGTTCTTTTGCTTTGATAGGGTCTTTCAGTAGCGGCATGATTAATGAGCGAAGTTCATTAGTATTTCCTACACTATAAGCTAGTTTATCTTCAACTAACCGAATTGCTGTCGCATAATTGTGAAAGTGCGGTCCAAAAAAATGTTGGTAATCCGAACGCGGCTGGTTCCATTATGTTATGGACTCCAGTAGTGAAGGCCCCACCCACGAAAGCTACATTTGCCTTAGCATAAAGGCTTGATAGAATTCCAATTGCATCAACAATCAATACACGAGCTTTTGCAAATTTCTCCTCTTGGCACTGACTCCAAAGATGAATTGGGTACCTTGAAAAAATTTCTTGAATCTCTGAAATGTGTTCGCCAGTTGGCTCGTGAGGCACAAGAATAATACGTAATTCTGATAACTCTTCTAGAGCATCCAGCAGGACAGCACGCAAACAAGCTAAATCAGCTGGCCAGATGCTGCCTCCGATTAGAATATTTGCTTTACTCCAAGTTTCAGGGAGATCGGGTGCATTCAAACTATTTCGACGAGAAAGCACACTATCAACTCGAGTATCCCCAACGACTTTGATTGTTGACTTTGAATAGCTCTCTGAAATGCGTTGGGCATCTCCTGCAGAAATTGCTGCTATTTCCTGCATTGCTTTATAAATAGTGCAAAAGAGACTTCTACCAATCAAGTTGCTATGGCGCCAAGAACCCTGATGGACCAAAGCAGAAACCAAAAACTGTGGTACGCCTCTACGCCGTGCTTCCCATACTAAATTCGGCCAAAGATCGTAACTAACATAGACTAGTGCATCCGGCTGAAGTTTGGCTAGAATTTGTAAAGCATTTAAATGACTATCAATTGGTAAATAATCTTTCCAAATTACAGAATCCGGTAATTTGGTAGAGCCACTTTCTAGCCAACGTTTAGCATTGACTGAGGAATAACTCAGCGCGAGTTGTACATTTTCCTTCTCGAATTGCCTCATGATTGGCTCGGCTTGAAGGATTTCACCAGCACTAGCCGTATGCAACCAGAGCAGTGGTAAGTTCCAGTCACGATTCTGAAGAGCTTCATCCATTCTCTCCCAGATGCCATTTCTTCCCTTGAGAGCCTCTTCTAGGTTAGGCTTGTTCTTTGCCTGGTGCTGAACAAACTGCATTAATATAGGCTGTAGAATGAAACGATAAGTCAGCTTCCAAAAAGTCGTCATTTTGAAATCATGAAAAGGTGGAATATCGCTTGCTTAATTTTGACGACTCAATTTTCGTAAATCTTTCTGCGGACAATCCAGATGAAATATAAGTGGTTGCTGACTGCCGTTACTTGCATGATCGGAGTGACTCTGGTTTGGGCTTCTACCCAAATTTTTCGGCAATACGTGGAACGCTTTCAGGAGGAAGCAGTCAAGACTTTTGCTACATACGTGATGCAGGGTGAGCGCTATCCTTTACAACATGCACTTTACGACATGCGTTTCCGGGTTTTGCAGGAAGAACTAGGTATCAGCCAACGTCGAGAGACGATGGAATGTAACCGCCGTCGCAATTTTGGTACTCAGATTCCTGCAGAGAAGCAGGAGTTCTGCCAGAAGTACGATTTCATCATCGATTTAGCTAAGGATCAACTGGCAAATGTCAGTGTTTTCAACTTAGTTTATTCGACGGTGGAACCCATCCTACTTAGAGAAATTGAGACCCGTAAAGCTCGAGATACTTTCCGTGTTTGGATCCATCAAAAATTGAATTGCCTAAAAGATGACTACCGCTGCGCAAACAATGAGCGGGAGATGCTTCGTAGAATCACGAAGGGTAAAAAAGAAGTTTTGGACGCATATCACGCGGCTTTAATGCGCTTGGAAAGAAAGCTCTATCCAGATGAGATTACGACTGCACCAGTGTGGAGTTATGCGGGGCAAGCCTGCAAAGCGGTAGGCGCTTCACCACATGGCGAAAAGAAATCTGGGATGGTCTTCATCCCAGGGGGCACTTTCAGAATGGGCAGTTCAGATGGAGATGTTGCGGAACAACCTGCTCGAGAAATTACTTTGACTGGCTACTGGCTGGATCGTTGTGAAGTGAGCAATTCGGACTATCTGAAATTCGTTATGCAGAATCCATTTTTGCGACGTAGTTCCCTGTCACCAAAACTACATGATGGAAGCTATCTGAGAACCTGGAAAGATGATCTTATTGTGGAATATAATGTCGGTAGTCATCCAGTGATTTATGTGTCTTGGTATGCAGCAAGATACTATTGTGGGGCATTGGGCAAGCGATTACCATCAGAAGCAGAATGGGAACGAGCTGCGAGGGATGATAAGCAGCATCAACCCTACGGTTATGGGAATGATCCTGTATTCCTAACCGAATATGCTTGGTATGGTCAGAATTCAGCAACCATGCAGCGTGTGGTTGCTGACCGAAAGCCCAATGATTTAGGCGTTTTTGATATGCATGGTAACGTTTGGGAGTGGGTTTATGACAAATTTGGTCCTTACAACCCAGAAGATCTGGTTGATCCTACTGGACCATTAGAAGGAGAATATAGAGTGATGAGAGGTGGATCACGTCTTAGTCCACCTGAATACTTGCGCTCTGGAATGCGACGTGACGCTTCACCGCAGAGTACATGGATGGATGTTGGGTTTCGATGCGCTGCCAGTGCAAAATTTACAACTGCTGCGACTGTTCGAGATAATTGATTTCCAACATTATTAGGCTAATTGGTACCAAACAGATTTAAATTTTGTCTAATTCAGATTGTTGAATCTTACACCCTCCAATTCGCCATTCTCCAGAATTTTGCTGTTCCATCTGGTAAAATGCCTGGAAAGTAAAGCCATTCAAATCAGTTAACTTAACCGATTGAATTTTCACCCCAAAATGTTCTCGTAAATCCTGGTATTCTACTTTAACCGGTTGTCTCAAAACATTGTACCCGTTCTTAACCATCTGCATAAAAATAGATGAGTTTGTAAATTGCCGTTGAATGCCTGGTGTTGCAAAAGAGTATGCTTTCTCGGCATCACCACTCCGAAAGGCTTCTAATTGAGCATCAATTACCGCGATAATTTTTTCTTTATTCCGGCTCTCCTCAGTTGACTTTTCTTCAGCCCAGGTTAATACAGAAATCAAAAAACAAGAAAGCAGACAGAGCATAAGACGCTTGAACATCATTCCTCCGATCAAAGAAGTTTATTAAATTGAAAGAAACATGGTATGAAATTAGACCAAATCCCATCATTTTTGAATATTTCTTACAATTTAAGGTTTATCATTCGATAATTAACAACAACTCCATGTTTTAGACCAAAGTCCATGAAAGATTCCACAAAACGCGTCGCAATAGTAGGTTCCGGCCCAGCAGCATTTTATTCAGCAATGGAACTACTCCGCCATGATGATCCCATGGTTTTTGTAGATATGTTGGAGCGATTACCCACTCCTTACGGGTTAGTACGTGGTGGTGTGGCTCCAGATCATGAGAAAATCAAATCTGTCATAAAAATTTTTGAAAGAGCCGCCGGACATCCACGTTTCCGTTTTTTTGGAAATGTAGAATTTGGTAAAGACATCAACCGGCTTGAACTGCTTCAACGGTATCACGCAGTGATTTACGCTTTTGGTAGTCGCTTAGACCGCCATTTGAACATCATTGGGGAAACTCTCCAAGGAATTCATTCAGCCACGGAGTTTGTCGGATGGTACAACGGACATCCTGACTATCGCCATTACCAATTTGATCTTACTTCTAAACGAGTGGCGATCATCGGAATGGGGAACGTAGCTATCGACTGTGCAAGAATTCTGTGTCAAGATCCTCAAAATTTGGCAAAAACTGACATTGCTGAACATGCACTTGAAGCCTTGCAACAAAGCAATATCGAAGAAGTCTTTCTCATTGGTCGTCGTGGACCAGTCCAAGCTGCGTTTACCCCTGCTGAGGTACGTGAGTTACTTCACTTGCCAAAAGTCGACGTCGTGATGCGAGGTTCTGATCTTGAGCTTGATGACCACAGCAAGGAAGAACTATCCAAAGCTTCTCGAAACATCCAACTCAATTTGCAGATTCTCCGAAAAATTCATGATCAAGGAGATAGAGGGAACCCTCGCAAATTACATCTTTGCTTCCTCATTTCTCCAACGAAAATAGAAGGTTCTGATAGGGTAGAAAGTATTGAATTGGTACACAATGAAATTGTTAAAGAGGGTGGAATTCTTAAGGCAAAAGCCACAGATGAAGTGATGCACCTTAACGTGGATATGGTCTTCCGCTCAATTGGTTACATTGGTGAAGCGATCCTAGGCTTACCCTTTGATGATCGAAAAGGAACGATACCAAATGACCATGGTCAGCTACTGGATGGTGTGGATGGCAAGTTACTGAAGCAGGAATATACAGCTGGGTGGATAAAGCGCGGACCAAGTGGTGTCATTGGAAGCAATAAACAAGATGCAATGGAGACCATTAACCGCCTCAAACAAAATTGGGAAACAAGTAACATCCAAGAGCCAAAATTAACTCAGGAAAAGCTAATAGATTTCCTGAAGCAGAAGAAAATTCAATTCGTTAGTTTTGAAGATTGGAAAAAGCTGGACAAATTTGAGATTGAACAGGGACAGCGGAATGGAAAATCTCGTCAAAAAATTTGTGAAGTCCAAGAAATGTTGGATCTGATCCAAAGCGCTTAGCCAGTCCTTGCTTTTTTAAAAAGAAGATTTAATCTAATTCGGTTTATTCTATCCTATCGAATAATGGCAGAGTAGCTCAGCTGGTTAGAGCGTGCGATTCATAATCGCAAGGTCGCGAGTTCAAGTCTCGCCTCTGCTACCAACAAAATCAAACACTTAGCGCATTCAGTAAAGTCCAGAAGGTCACCAGCCAGACTGGCAACATTGACAACAAACAGGCACTAAAAAAAACCGAAGCGTTTCTTGACCTCTTCGCCGGTTTCTTTCGCTTTACGAATCTTCTTATACATGACCACAGCCGGTATGGCGGCGCCCATTCCCGTGGCCGCTAAGATCAGTTCCAACCCGCCTGAGTCAACGATTGAATTAAATAGTTCCATTAGTAGCTCCACATCGCTGGGTTGACACGGTCATCCAAATGTATGAAACGTTGGTTCCAGTCGCCTTTTTGGTTGATACCAATACCTCCAAAGTACTTGAGCGCTAGACGCAAAAAATCAACTGCGTCTTGTCACGCCACTAAACAATCTATGGCGCGGCCACGGCAGTGCATACCGCTACGAGGTAGTGGTTCACCAAGATGGTTGTATTTGCGTGGCTTGGTCCTCTCACGCGGATGATCTTCTGTCCTGAATGCGCTACTTAGGTGCATCGGTCTCCCCCACTCACAACGCAGCTCTTCTAGTTTTTCCATAAACGACAAATCCATCAGCACTTGCGCGTCAGGCGGCTTAGAAAACACGATTTTGACAATCCTTTCATTAGCTTTGGTTCACCGCCGTACAGGCGGCTTAGAAAATCCAGTCAAAGGTTGTGTTGGATACGTCTCGGTTCACCGCCGTACAGGCGGCTTAAAAAAAAGATTCGACATTGGTCGGTCATAAGATCGAAAGTTCACCGCCGTACAGGCGGCTTAGAAAACTGAAACTGAGTCTGCAGATTTTCCTCTGGAGTTCACCGCCGTACAGGCGGCTTAGAAACAGTCAATATCTGGTTCTGGTACATCCGGTACGTTCACCGCCGTACAGGCGGCTTGGAAATAAGAATCATTTGTATGGGTAGTGAGATTGTGCGCGCTACTCGATTAGTGATTAATCCATTAGATAGCCTTTGCAGATAGCCAGGCTGCAAAAGAAACAATCTCTGCAATTGGATCCATCAATGAATGCCATCCCTTTCGAATTCATCCACCCAGTTCCCCAACCAATTATTCTGGAAACCGAGTGTCCATTGTTTGAGTCTATGGTGTCTGCAGGCTTTCCGAGCCCTGCGCAAGACTACTACGACGGTTATCTCAACCTTCATCAGTATCTGATACCCGATCCCAATAACGTCTTCTTTGTCCGAGCTAATGGGGATTCCATGGTTGGTGCAGGCATTTTTGATCAAGATTTACTGATCGTGGACCGCTCCAAGAAAAAGCCCAATGGGAAGGTGGTGATTGCCTCACTGAATGGGGAATTCACACTGAAAAGGCTGGTGCAGACTCGGGAACGCTTTGAACTTCAACCTGAAAATCCGGACTACCCGATTATTCCCGTTTCAGTTGATGATGAGTTTCAGATCTGGGGTGTCGTGCGTCATGTCGTTCATAAAGTGTAGAGAAAATTATTGGGTAATATAGTAGCGTTTCTGTTAGAAACCTCCCTGAACTGATTGGGATCAATAAGAAAATAGCACCAATGATATCAATTAAATGAGTTCTATGAATAAGATAGGTATTGGTCTTTTACAAAACTCATTTAAGCCCTCGAGCGAGCAATGTAATTGGCGTGATTGTTGAGATTTAGGCATGCCGAAATGCACATCGACGATAGTTGTTTTAGCAATAGGCCTGTTGCTTTTAGCCACCAGTTAATCAGCCGATTGAGCAAGCAGCTTGCATTTCTGAGAGCTTGAGGCAGACCCTTGAGAACTTTTGCATGGAGGCAAAATAGGAGGCAATACCAAGGAGTGGAAGCGTTTTAATTGGGCCAGGAGTGGGTGGCGGGCTATGGCATGACTGTGGATTGATTCTTGCGCTATTTTCACACCCTAAACTGCCTAGAATAGTTTGAAATATCTGCTCTGAGCCAACATTCAAAAAATGAAGTCTCTCAGTTTTCCGTCTACTTAATGAGAGTGACGGACCCGATTGACTATTACCATCAGCAGTTCTCTGCGGATCTGGATTTTATCAGTAGAGCCGGCCCATATTCTACAAGGGGTAGCATATCCTTTTTTACACTCTCCCCATCGACTGTACTTGGCTTAAAACAAGTAAAAGGATGTGAGCTTCAAGAATTCAGATCGGTTGAAAACAAGCATCTCTTCCTGATGTGATATTTCTTCTCAACGATCCTTGACCAGGCCATTCACTTTAATTTGAGATCTGAACATAAATTTTTTGACTTCATCGCTCGCTATCCAAAGTTCAAAGGCTTCTTGGTCACATCACACAATAATATGCATCCCAATAGCTTACTTGTCTTCGCAACAGTTTATATCAAATACTTTAGCGTGTTTGGGGCTACGGAGGACTTTAGGCTCCTCTCTCGTATTATGCTGAGAAGTATTTGTGACTTTCTACGTAATACCTACCCCGCAATGACAGAGCGCCTTCCCACAAAAAATCAAAGAGAAGAAGCTATTTCTATCATACTCAATACAATACAATCAGAAATTTTTGAATACGAGGTAGATCAGCGTTGATCAGAAACTCTTGGTTTCCCATCAGACATGAACATGTTCAACGAATGGATTCAAACACTGAAAAATCAGCTTGATTTCGTAATAAACTCCCCTTTCAACACAATGAAAGCAAATTCAAAATCTAGTTTGCTTCTACTCAATCCACAGCGAATCTGGGCATCGGAATTGCCTGTTCTTTTGTAATTTTTCGGAAGGGTGGTTGCTCTCTAGGAGAGAGGGTAGGAGGTATTAGTCTTCAGTATCAATGATAGCGGTATTTTCAAAGTTCTTCAGCAAGTGCTCCAGACGAGAGATTCGCTGATCATACTCGTGAAGCTGCTCTTGCTTTTCTTTGCCATTTCGTCCGAAGCGCCTGCAAATCGACCTCGTTGCCTTGACTTCATTCAACTCGTATTCAATATCTTCTAGGGACTCAAGAAAGCCTTCACCACTGTATCCATCCGGTATGGGTTGCTCATTATCATCTTCAACTTCATCGGGATCATACTCCCATGCAATACTCCAAGCGTCATCAGGTCCAAAGGCATCTTCGAGCAGTTCGAGATAGAGCTTTTTCTGCTCTTCAGTAAACATTACTGCAATATCGAGCGCATCCGTATCAGAGAATTCCAGCCTCAACTCATTATAACGTGCCAATTGTTTTTCTGTCAGCTCATCGACAGAAACACCAGAGCGCGTTTGCTTACGAGCGATTTCCCACGCTTCTTCATGGCTTAATCCTTTTTCCAACAGTTTATCAAGATAGACTTCTTCTTGATATTCTCTGAGCCACTTGGCGATTTCTTTGGCGCGTTCTTCATCAAAATGTTCTCGGAAATTTTCGTGCAGATTATAGAAGCGCTCTAGAGTCTCCTCGCTCCATTTCAGACCCATTATCACCCATTAGCAAATAGTTGACGCGGTATTGATTTAATTTCGCAGTGTCATCGCTAATAACGATGATGAAGATCTACAAACGCTCTTTTACAAAAAGACGCGATCTGGTCCTAGTAAAGTTCAACAAATGCGCATTTTTTGATTAAGAGCTACAACGCCAAATATACCTGAAAAAAAGCATCAGAAGTACCGAAAAAACCATTTAGCGCCTAGAAACGTTGTAACGCACGCGGCTGTGGAGCCTCACTTCCTAAATGCAGCCAACAAATAAAACCCTAGCTCTCCGCACTTTTTTGAGAATGAGTTTCTTCTTTGATCCAATCTAAAAAGGATGGGTTACCCCCTAAGATTGGTAAAGCCAACAAACAAGGACATTCGTAAGAATGGTGTTCTTGAAGAAATTGTTGAATAGCTGGCAAATGATCTCTTGTGCTTTTGGCTAGCATCAACTGCTCTTTTGAATGGTCTAATTGATCTTGCCAATGGAACATCGAAATCATCCCTCCCTGAGGCAAGTTTACACAGGCTACTAATCGTTTCTGAAGCAATAATTCTCCAAGGCGTTCTGCTTCATTCAGGTCAGCTGTGGTCATGTAGATCAATACCGGTTCATAGCTCATATTTGAGTTCTTTCAAGTGACGTTTGTAGAGCGAGAGAGTTTTCGCGAGAACGTAGATTGTAAACTCTCAAAAAACTATTAGAACTAAAGACGACCCGGAAGCTCACACGATCAATTAGTGCATATTGTTGACGTTATCTATTCCCTGTCGATGATTGCCCCATGTCAACAATCATACCAGGGCTCTACCGGAATTACATACCCTGATGCCCTTTTCAGCTGCTTCCCGCATCATCATAAACTCAGGGTTCTTCAAGTTATTAATGGACTCTCTTTTGACATTTCAAGATTGCCAATCAATTCTGAAAAAGATCAATGTTACAGAAAAAGACTACTTCAAACCATCACCAAAGAGTGAAGATGAGCAGTATCGGGTTTCCCTGCAGCGAAAGTTGGAGAAAGAGGATGTATAAGAAAATGGTAAACCCGCTGGCACATGGCGTCAGCAAACATCACCTATTGAAAGAAGCACCTGAGTCTAAACTGTCGACCGAAGAAAGTCGATTATGGGAAAAAGCAACCCAAACGGCGCTGTACGACAAAGTGGGTGACTGAAAAAATTGTAAGTTTTGAATCAAGCTAGGTAGGCATCAGGAATTCATTAGTACCTGTTGGTTCGAAAGTTCTAGCCACCAGCGAGCAGGCCACATAGCAAGAAAAGCAAGCCAAGCGGAATCAGGGCAAACGGCTCAATCAGTCCGTAGACCTTACCAAAGATGTTAGAGCAATGAGGGCTGTGGGTGATTGGCAACTCATTCTGCCAAGCTTTCGTTAATTGAATAGATCGAGCGCTCCATCAGTTGCTGATCCAAATTCGTCAGCGTCGTCACCTCGAAGCTACGCTGCTGGAGAGTACTGCAAATTCTCTGGTGTCATTTACCGGGTTGCCTAGTCGACCGGCATACTCATACTCAGAATCACCAATAACTAGGACTTGTATAGCTCCTTTTTGCGGGCCTGAGGAGTAGCTGGACGTATTGCCCGCTCCTGTGACCAAGCAAGTGGAACAAGGAGTACGCTTACCAGGAGGCTCCATGGCAGTAGTTTGGCGATCACTAGGGTCCCCGTTCTTGATGATGTCACACTAAGATCACTGTTGAACTTCGTATATAATTTTCCCTCCAGGCATTATGGTGTTGGAGTCCCCCGATCGGCCATTTGCCTGCTGATCGGAGGAAACGTAAATGACAACACCCATTAGGATCAATTTGAAAAATAGCATTTGCGTCTTAGAAAAAAGCAATTTCTTGTGGGTAAATTAGTTCTTCAGTCAACATCTGCTCCAAATATGATTATCCCCACTCTGAATCTTTCTAGAAATACACCTTCATCTGAGCCGTAAAGAGGTTATTGAGCAAGGGACGTGTAGGTCAGCACTGCTTCTGCACTATAGTTCTGTGGCTTTTTCTTTTTTGGCCGCTTGGCTGCTCGGGTCTTGACCAGTCCATCCTTTGGATCTTTGCCAACCAGGTAAAATTCCCATTCCTCATCAAACCGATACTTGGGTAAGCGCTCCACCAGGTCTTCTTTCGAAGCAATCACCTGCAGATGCTCCAGCCCCAGTGGTGGATAGATTTCAAACTCGCCCAGACTGATCCAGTGATTGACGTCATCAGCATTGACAAATTGAACAAAACGCCTGGGGGCACTAGCCTCTTCCTCTAACTCCATCAGATAAGAAAACGGCTCTTCCTCCGCAAAGGTATGTCCCACGATGTAGAAGTAGCCGGGCTTGTTGAACATCAAGTCCTGATGTCCCTTGTTGCTGCGAACAGACACTCGAAAATCTCTTTTTCGCCACAGGTCCGGATTATTGCGCAGTTGCTCTTCAAAGCTGATCTGTGATGGCTTGGCTTTCAGACCCTGATAGGCGGCCTTGGGTAGAAAGAGTGATCTGGATTGCTCAATTCGGTGATTATTGGACTGGGCTAGATGGGCTGAGAGTTCCAGCCCCTGCTCTGTAATCAGGTAGCTACCATAAAGCCAGAGACTGGCCTGATCAGGTTGACGGACGGTACTCAGTTGCTCTTGCAGACGGCCTCTCAAGGTTGCCGCGAAAGGAGTGACCTCCTGGGAGCCTCTTGTGCGGAAGGGGTAGACGTAGATCCCTTTGCGATCCTGCATATCCTGGGTGAGGATTCTGGCTGCCTGCTCCAGTGAATCAGGTACATTCTGAACCTGGCGCAGTTGAGCATTCAGTTCGGTTTCCGTGACTTCGAGTTTGGGTAGATCAGTATCTCCTAGCACCAACAACACTGTCTGGTGACGCTTAAAATCTCCAAGTTTCTCCAGGATCACCTGCAGAAGGGCTTCCCGCTCCACGTTTTTCTCAGCTGCTGCCAATTGCTTGGTGGCCTGCTGAATTTCTCTTTCAATTTCTTCAATTTGATTGCGGTAGAGTGGTTTAACTTCCTGAGCTGAGAGCCGAGCCAAAGCAGAGTAGTAATCCACATCTTCGACAACAAAGCTCTCCGCCCCTAGCAAGGGGAGATGGGATTCGACTTGAATCAGGCTGGTGGCACCCTGCTGGAATTCCTGACCCATCAGTTCTGACAACTGTGTCTGAATGGATTTGACTTCCACCGAGATGTTCTGGGAGAGGTCTGCCAGAGCCTCTTTCTTGGCTTGGTCTTTTGTCGGCCCTACACCCTCACCAGTGATTTCTTGAGCCAAGCCATTGGGGACTAGAACAAAAAGCAGAAGCAGGGTTAGCAATAATTTTAACATGGTTTTCTGCTTTAGTTTGTGGAGGAGTTTTTGGCCAAGCTCCCCAAATGAGAGGGCAAGATTGTGAGGATTACTAGAGGAAATTGCAAAACTCAGCCATGTTACCGAGATCAGCGTTTACCCAAATAGGCTTTCACATTCTCATCATCTGGGTTGGCTTCAAAAAGAGCTTCTTTGAAGCGGTTGAAGCCCTCTTCTTGATTAGGATCAATTACAAAAATATCGATTACGAGGACCCCAGAATTCTCATCATAATTTTTCTTTGGCGGTGGGTAAGTGTTCCAATCAGGAATCGCTAATTTGAGATTGCCATTGAACCAACTCTGTTGACTTAAGATCCCTGTATCCCTATGGATTAGTTTCGCTTTTTCCGTCAAGATAGGAGTGTTCGAACCTCCAATTAAAGTACCTAAACGATATTGGTTATGTTTAACACCTTTAACGTCTCCTTTAACGTAGAAATGAATCACTTCGCCACTTTTTACTTTTAGTTCAGTATCTGTCCAGGACGGATCATTGCCCCAGAGATTGACTCTCCGATATCCTTTGATATGAAAATCAGGCCAGAAGTCGGGGAACTCCAAGGATTTGTCAGAACAACCAACCATGAAAAAACCACAGCCAATTACTTCAGATGATGAATGCGCAATTTTATTATAGCTAAAGTAGCTCATGCCTTTCTTTTCATTTTCAGAACTCCTAACACACATCGTAGTACGTAGATCCCCCTGCTTGGGATCTATTGTTACCGCTCTACCTGTCCAAAGATTAATCGTTCTTACTCGGTTTCCCATACTTACCAGAGAACCTGACCAGAAAAAACTATCCATTGGCTGGTTGAAAATCTCTATGTAAGCTGTCGAGTCTGAGGTGATTTGCCGGTTTAACTCACGTAGCTCAGACATCATTGGCAACCGCCAATCAGAAACTCCTGCCAACTGAAGTTCTTCACAAAATCCCTGTGCACCTACATAATTCTTTTTTCCTGCTTCCCGACGTTGCCATGTTAATTTCTTTTCTTTGTCTTCCACCGTCTTCGGGGTCCAGTGATAGCGTTCATTGGAACCAGAACCCATAAAGAATTCTAAGTCGCCCGTTTTAGACTCTGAGAGATTTTCCAACTTCGAAGTATTGGGAGCAGGCAAAGGATTATCTTTGGAATCAGTATTGGTTGTTTCTTGAATGTCTGACTGATCTGGACAATCCCGATTACTGAT
>JACLAC010011724.1_pt1 | contig 13800 bp, 11 predicted proteins | sample 8027881 | NCBI WGS metagenome assembly JACLAC01 (sample SAMN15725517, study PRJNA655200) | protist metagenome | isolation source: fluorescence activated cell sorting (FACS) single amplified genomes of... | place: Spain: Blaines Bay Microbial Observatory, Mediterranean Sea | collected 2016-01-19 | reverse complement strand
AACATTACTATTGGTGCATCAGCACCAGTTGCACCCTCTGAAGTATGGATTGAAAGTCGAAATTCTGAAATAAAACTAAATTGGTGTGAAGTAGCTGGATCAAGTGAGTACATTATCAGATATGGAGCTACCGGAAATTTCGACAACCAAACAAATGCCAGTGGAGATAACACCAGCAAGATCATTTCAGGACTTAGCAACAATATGGAGTATAACTTTGTTATTCAAGCGAAAAAGAATGGGATGACAAGCCATCAAACAGTTCCAGTAAAAGCTACTCCAGCAAACAATCCAACCTACGACTTATCAATAAACGATGTGATATTAAATCAGACTGTTGAATTTGAACCTGATAACGCTTCAGAGACACCTGTAAATATTGTTGGTATAATAGGTAAATCAACAAGATTAAGAGCTTTCATTTCAGTATCTGGTAATGTTGATGGTATAAAATCGAAAGTTAAGTTAGAAGGCAAGGTAAATGGGAATACTTTGAATTCGGTTAGTGAATATTTTTCACTGCGTAATTCAACAAAATTGACTTCGGAAAACTTTAATTATCCAGTAGATTTCTATTTACCTTCTACATATTTAGTTAATGGTGTAACTTACAGGCTAATCGTTGATCCAGATAACGAAACTACTGAAACAAATGAACTCAATAATTATTTTCCAACTGATGGCTCATTCCAGAACTTGGGACTGCAGGCAGGTGAAAATCTTAAAATAAAATTTGTTCCCGTATTTGTAAGTGGTGGAAATAATGATAATTTAATTGTATCAGACTCGTCATTAACTAATGTAATTAATTATTTGAAAGCAATGTATCCGAATGAGACTGTCACATACGAAATTGGGTCACAATTAACAACTTCCAACAACAAAAATAATTATTCTTCTGCTTTGGGTGAAATTGAAACTTTTCGACAGTTAGATAAAGCAGCTGACGGAAGCCAGAACAAAATAATTTATTATGGTCTTTGGACAGGTGGTGAATCTTCATTTAGTTCTGGTACAGCTGGAGTAGCATACCGTAACAGTAATGGTGCAAATTCAGCTCTACTTTCTGGGATTGGGGTAGTTTTCCCAAAGTATATTCTTAGCACAACTGCTCATGAAATAGGTCATATCCACGGATTACCACACATTATATGCGATGATGAAACAAATGACTCACTAGTTGCGGGGGCTGCTGGTCCCGATCATCTTTATCCTTATAACAGATCTCCAGTTGGTAATGGTGTCTCAGATAATACCACGGGGAGTGGCGATGATTTTGGAAGACTTGGCAAAGTTGGTTACGATTTCAGGAACCAGCTATATCTATCAAAATCACTTCATCATGATATCATGAGTTATTGTAATCGTGTTTGGATATCAGATTATCATTACAAAAAGCTATACGAGTTCCAAAAAGATCTGACAGCACAGTTTGGTTCATCATATCAAGTAAGTGGTCAATCTATTTCCGGATTAACAATATCTAGTACTGGTAGTGAAAACAATTTACATAGTATAAATAATAACAATCTAATCAAAGGGATTTATATCAATGGCATCTTAACAGAATCTGATAGATGGTTGATAAAGAATATTGTGTTTATCGAACGTCCTAAATTTCAAGTAGAGAAGGGTGATTTTGAGGCCAGAATAACTACTAGATCTGGGAAATTGATTTCACAAAAATTCAATCTGGTTATTATTGAACACAGTAGAGACAAAAGTTTTTCGTTTTCGATCCCAACCCAAGAAGAATTATCTAATATCGAAATCGTTAATGTTGATGATAATACTGTTCAATTAACAAAAATCATTACAGAATCCAGATCTAATTTCCAACGATCTACACGCAAACTAGAGCGGTTGAGTATCAATCAATGGAAAATTAAGGCTACTGATTCTGGGCGAAGAATTGTCAGGCGAATACGGCCAAGCATAGAGATTTTACTTTTTGATCTCGATGTAGAAGATGCGATCATTACTGGGAATGAAGGTGATATTATTGAATTACAGTATCGACCGGACTCAAAAAATCCGTATAAATTTGAAATTGAGCTAGATTGAAAGTGAGATACAATCCCTAAATTCTTGGGATGAAAAATTTTGATGAATTAAAGCTAGCATCGGTGAGTGAATTCCAACTAAACAGCAGAGGAAAATTTCGGCAGATTTCTTTATCAACCCAAAGTAAAATTTGGCAACTTGATCGATTAAAATTTCGACGATGTCTTTGAGATGATTGGTGACGGCTGTAGTCTTGCTCAAATCGAAGCCAAGTTCGATTGCAGTCGCAATCTCATCTTGAAATTCCCGCACAAGAACGAGGAGCATCGGCAGGCGTACTTAGCGGCCCTTCATGAGAGAGGTTTCTATCACGTCAAAATGGTCGAACGACTGGTGATGTTGCCCGAGTCGGTATCGATGGACGTAAGTGGATTGCCAGTCGTTTTCATACGAACTTGTTGACTTAGAATTAGGCTTTGGCTCAGTATCCCCTTGCGCAGGAGGCAAAATATTGTGGTTTCGCCTTGGAAGATATCCCTCCCCCGCCAAAAATAACCCACACCGTCACAGCCTGCGGCCCTTGGCAATTTCTCCCTGTGAGTGGGAACCTGATATACCTACATTCGTTGCACCTTGATTTTGCGCCCCCACCTCCTTGCCTTCGCCTTAAGCAGAAGATGCCTTGATGCCCGCTCCAATTTCATTAATTGATCTAGATCCAGAATTCTTTTGTAGCCCTTCGCACAGCCATTGGCTTCGTGAATATCGGTTGGCTCTACCTTGGAACAGGCCCAGTTAGCCAATGCTTGTGGCGTGTCACGTAGTACCATAGGGCGCTGAGAAAATGATCAAGTGCGAGTACCTAAATCTGCTGTGATGGTCGTCTTTCTGGCTAACGTTATTCACGATTACGGCGACCAAAGCCTTCAGTTGATGACATGGCCGGAATGAGAGCGCAATCGCTGGCGCAGCTGCCTAAATACCAAGAGGCATCCAGTCGACATAGTTGCCTATGCTGAACTGCGTAAGCTTCTTGATGTTCCTGATCCGGTGATACCTACGAAAGAATAAATGGAGCGGAAATAGAAGCGGCAGGCGCGGTACGAGAGGGAAAAGGAAAGGCGTTACTTGTGATGGCTCCAGATGGACTATAGAAGCTGATTGTTTACAACTGCACCTGCTTGGCAGTGAGCCTGCCACCCTTCTTCGCTTCATAGCCTAACGTGTCGAGCTCTTCAGCAATATTCTGAAAACTAATTCGCTTCTTGGTCAATAGATTGACTCGTCGCAAGCGCTTGGCTTATCTCACCAATTAAGGATTCGTTTCCGCGTAGCTCTGTCGACCTTCAACCTTATTGCCCGTTTCTGCTTTTTGCTCTCCCTTGTGCCCTTCGTAGGATTATCAAACTCATAAAAATCAGCCAAAATTACCAACTTCTCGCCTTCACTGCTGAACGTACTCGTTCATTTGTAGCGCCGGATAACGATTCAAGGTCGACTTCTGGTGCAATCAGCCTTTGGGTTAGATCCTTGACAAAATCTATCTATGAGTTGATAAATTAGCCTGCCAAGAGCGGTCTCTGCTCTGGCAAAAAAGAGTTTTTCGTACATCAAATGTATTCTTTGCATAAGGAGTCTATATGGCAATTCTGGTTTGGATTACTCTCACAGTGAAAGATGGCAACTGTAATCAAGTTCTTGAATTACTTGATAGTCCCGAAGGTAATGATTTCACGGCATCTCAGGAAGGTTGTGAACGATTGGAGAGGTCTGTAAAACATGACAATCCCAATCAGATACTTCTGACTGAACTCTGGAGTTCCAAAGAAGATTGGGATGCCTATTTTGAAATGCAACAAGCAGTGAGGGATAACAATGGTTTCAACAGGCAACTTTTGGAATTGATAGAGGAAAACGGGATTGAAATTAAATTTTCTGAAGTGAATAAATCTAGAAGAAATGATGTTCCAAAGCACGTAAAACGTATTTTAGAAGAAGGCGATAAGGTGAAACACTTTCTTGTAGTACACAATTGGATTTCTGATGAAGCAAGGAGAAACTGGCTAACTCCGCCAGAAAAACGTAACCCTCCGCAAAAAAGAGAAACAGAGCGTGAGTGGTCTAGTGGTTGGTCCGAACGAAACCCTGCTACCGTTGTTCAACATTGGATCCCAAATGACGATTTTTTTTACTGTCACTGGATCGCAAGGAATTAGCAGGATATATATAAGGTATTAGAAGAATCGGGTGCCGAAGGGAATTGGTTTAATTCAATGGTCCAAGAGGCACACCAGTACCTGTCTGCTTTCCGGAATTCAGATCAAATTCTAAGGAATTACCCTGAAGACGGAGACAAGTGGTAGAGACTAATCACCCGCAACGAATCAGCGTTTTTCCAAAGTGTATGGTGGCAACCCTAGGAAATTGGAGTTAAAATGGGAGAAAAACATTTCTTTGCAGTACACACTTTTGTTTCTGATGAAGTTCGGAGTCAATTTGTAACCCCACCCGAAAAAAGGGAGACAGAAAAAGAGTGGGTAGAAAAAATTCAGGGCAAATACGCGAGATGCGTGCAGACATAGGTCGGCAATGAGGAATTTTTCTACTGTCATTGGATTGCCATGAGCGAACAAGACGTTTACAGACAACTCGACGAATTTAACCTTGGTGCTGAACGATTAAATACAATGGTCCATGAAGTACATGAATTTTTGTCTGCTTATCGAAATTCAGACAAATTGAGGACATATCCGGAAGAGGGATTGTATTGGTAGGTGTAGATCAATTGGGCTATTTTGCCAGCGCAGTTGAGTAAGTTGAGTGAGTGCGTTAGATGAGGTGTCAGCAATAACGTCTCACCCATGCAGGTGGGAAGATAACCCGCCCCAAGCAATCGGAATCAGCGTCAGGTTGAAAGAGTCGAAAACCCGTATTGCTTGTGATTTTGCCAGGCTCCGCTTTCAAATTATGGTCTCCTGCTCTATTGGTTGTGAATGAAAGTCAAACCGGAATTCCTTAAAGACATCTTAATTACACTACACTTTGGCTTTAATATAGGCTTTCCCCCTTATTGGGAACCAATTTACTTCAGACAGCAGGAGCCCAATTTTGAGCCCTCGCCCATTTACTTCCGAGAATTTTTCAAGAAAATCCCAAATTGGTTTCTCTTGCCTGAGAATGATCACAGTCTCGTCAGAATTGGTTTGAAGAAAGGGTTTTGCTTGGTTTTGACGGAACAACGACATAGCGTTGTGGACTGTTGTGAACCTCAACAAGCAGTCTAAACAGTGAAAAAAATTCGTGCGATTTCAGGATTTTGAGAATTCAATTTGTTGGCTAGTTTGTTGGCGAAAAATGATTATCATCAATTTAACATCAACAATAACCAAGAAGATTTGCTTCTAATATAGAAACAAATGGAATTAGTGAATACCCATATTGAATTAATTATTATATATGCTGGACGAAATACGCTATTTGCTACGTTTTTAATTAGGTCATACATGGTTAACTTGTCAGAAGAATTATTTGACTCAGCAAAAATGAATGGGGCGAACACCTTTCAGACATTTTTTTACTTATTGCCGAACCGTTATCATGGCCTTTTTTTCTGACTGCAGCATTAGCTGTTGGTTTGGCTGTTTGGAATGAGTTTCTTTTTGCTCTAACACTCATTTAGGATCAATCAGCAAAACCAATTTCTACTATTCTCTTCACTTTTCAGAGTCGGTTTAGAACCAATGGGGACTCGTATGTGTGCCTACTGTGATGATGGTAGCTTCCATTACTATTCTTTTTATGTTCTTTCAAAAGAGATTTATCGCTGGTTTAACAAGCGGCGGAACCAAAGGCTAAAAAATGAAATATTTACTTGAAGATCAATATTTAGAGAGTGTCTACGCAGGTGTATTGGGAAAAATCATTGGAGTCTATTTGGGAAGACCCTTTGAACAATGGGAATATGAACAGATTTCCAGTCAATTGGGGGATATAAACTACTACGTTCATGAGAAGCTGAATGTTCCGTTAATTGTCACTGACGATGATATTTCGGGTACATTTACTTTTATCAGAGCTCTAGAAGATTACGGTTACTCCAAGGACATCACCCCAGCTCAAATTGGTCACACCTGGCTGAATTACATTATTGACCGCAAGGCTATTCTTTGGTGGGGAGGAATGGGCAACTCCACGGAACATACAGCATTTCTGCGCCTTAAGGAGGGAATCAAGGCACCTCAAAGCGGTGCGATAGAACTTAACAGCAAGGTGGTGGCCGAGCAGATTGGCGCTCAGATTTTCATTGATGGTTGGGCGATGGTTGCACCTGGGGATCCTGAACTTGCTGCAGATTTAGCGAAGCGTGCTGGTAGTGTGAGTCATGATGGAGAAGCAATTTACGGCGCACAGGTCATTGCTGCCCTAGAGGCACAGGCCTTTGTAGAGACAGATCGCCAAGCCCTGATTGATGTTGCAGTCTCTCTAATTCCTAAAGATAGCCTGATCCAGCAGATGATTGCTGATTTGCGAGAGTTGCATACTCGTGAACCAGACTGGCGAAAGGCTTTTACTTTTTTGGCCAAAAATTATGGCTACGACACATACGGGGGGAACTGCCACATGATCCCCAATCATGGATTAATCATCTTCTCCTTCCTTTATGGTGACGATGATTTCCAAAAAACCATGATGATCGTCAACACTTTGGGCTGGGATACGGATTGCAACGCCGGAAATCTAGGCTGCCTGATGGGAATCAAGAATGGCTTAGAAGGACTCAACCAGGGACCCGATTGGCGTGGTCCTGTTGCTGACAAGCTTTACTTGCCTGCAGCGGATGGTGGGCGTTCGATCAGCGATGCTGCTACAGAAGCAGTTTACTTGGCAAATGCTGGAAGACAATTGCATGGTCTATCTCCTGAATACCCAAAAAATGGCGCTCGCTTTCACTTTGAGTTACCGGGCTCGGTTCAAGGTTTTGCTAGCGAAGAATCGATTGCATCAACCGGCACGGCTACAGTCTGCAACACCGCAGGCCATAGTCAAACAGGAACCCGCTCACTGGCGATTAACTACAAAGCGTTAGCGATAGGGCGCACTGCTAGGGTAGAGACACCAACCTTTTCACCTTCTGCAGATATCTCTACTTATTTCAATAAGAGAGGGTACTCCCTGCTCGCGAGCCCTACCCTTTATTCTGGACAAATAATAACAGCTAGAGTCACAGCTGATGATTTGAATGAGACTACAATTCAGAATTGTCTGTACATCAAACACTATAATGAATTGGACGAACTTACACAGATTTGTAGTCCGCCTATTGAATTGGAACCCGGAAGTTCTAAGGATGTGTCTTGGCAGGTTCCTGATACTAATTGTTATCCAATTGCATTCATAGGCCTTCAGCTAGATGGTAAGGTTGGTGATAATGGTAATGTGTACCTCGATTTCCTTACTTGGACAGGAGAGCCGAATATCCGACTGAACCGCCCTACTAAGACAGGAGTTGATAGGCATAATCGCAGCAAAGGAGGTCCGGTCATGTGGAGGTCTGCTTGGGTGGATGGGCTAGATGGGAACGAAAAATTAATTCAACAAGATTATAACCCGGAGCCATATCGCCTGATTCAGAACGTTGGTCGTGGGCTGCTCATGCAAGGAACGCGAGAATGGAAAAATTACAAAGTGACATCTCGAATGATACCGCACATGTGCGAAGCAGGAGGGCTCGGAATTCGTGTGCAAGGAATGACGCGCTATTATGCACTGCTGATCTCACAAGATGGGGCTCGTCTCGTGAGAAGTCATGAAGGAAAAGACACGACCCTAGCTGCCTGCAAGCAAGGCTGGGAATTTGGTCATCAGTACGAACTCACACTGCAGGCTGTTGAGAACAAACTTACTGCCTGGCTCAACCAGAAAAAGATTCTAGAGGTGGAAGACGTGGAGAACTATTACACTTCTGGTGCGACGGCTTTGATAACCCAGGTGGGACGAGTTGGTTGTGACTTTGTGGAGGTGCAACCTGCGAGAATCTAAGTTTCGTAAGGTTTTTTCTTAGAAGTGCGCCAAGGATCGGTGAGCTTTGGTCGAGACCGCCTATTAAGATTTTTGAGTATTTCAAATTTTGAGAAAGTAAGTGCTTCATAAGTTGCTGCAACCCTATCAGCAATACGGAAATTTGCATTATGGCGAAGGAGTGACAGAACTGGCTCATGCTCTGCAGGCAGCTCATTTGGCTCAAGAAGCTGGTGAGAATGAATCCATGATTGCTGCTGCCTTGCTTCATGACTATGGACACCTGATCCATGGCCTTGGCGAAAACGTTGCGGAGTGGGGAGTCAATGCCAATCATGAAACGGTGGGTGCCAATGCACTGGAAAAATGGTTTCCAACTTGTGTCACTGAGCCCATTCGCTGGCATGTAGAAGCCAAGCGTTATCTCTGCTCCACGGAAATGGGATATTTTGATAACTTATCCCCTGCCTCGGTGCTCAGTCTTCAACTCCAAGGGGGGGCCATGAATCCTGAAGAGTTGGAGGAGTTCTCCACACTCCCCTTCACAAAAGAAGCTATTCGTTTGCGAAGATATGATGATCAATCGAAAAGCCCATCAGCTAATCCGCCTGATTTACTCACCTACTATCCTGTCCTCAAGAGTCTACTTGTAAAGTAATACCCTCCATCGGAAGATGTCCACCAGTTTTTTAGAATGAGGAGTTCGCCCCAGTTGCAACATGGGGCCTTGGGAATGATTTCTCAGTTGGAAGAAACCAACCGAGGATTTGAGCGGAGACCAACAGGAGGCTAATTGAACAGCTTTTTTTAGGCTCTCTACATAACCCATCAGAGATTCGGAAGGTAATTCTAAATTGAAGATAAAGATCTGATTACCAAGGTCTGACTTATTGGCTTCTACAGCACCACCAAATTTGCTTCTGTGCTGTACCACTCCCAGCGAGGTGACTTAACTTAGCGAAAGGGATCCATTCACTTCTTGCTGTCCAATGCCAGTTAACTCAGCTTTGCTATAGAAGCTTCCATTTTTTACGAACTACAAGAGCAGAGATGCTCTAAGTACCGGATAACTTAGCAGAATAGGGCTTGGCGAATGTCCCAGAATAGACAGCTGCCTTGGTAGCAAATTGGGGGCTTTCTTTCCCACCAGCCATTGCTAGGAAGTATCTCTTACCCCCGTCTTGCGGTTGGTTGTGTTCCTTGTGACCTCTGCGGAATCTGTGACCTTAGCTTTGTCAATGATGACCTCTGGTGGTCAGCTATCTACTTCTGCAGCCAAAAAGATTTTCTGGAGTCTGATGATTTCTGGTACTGCTACTGTGCTTTTGTTTTCAGGAGGTCTCGGAGGCTTACAGTCGATGGCTATCGCAGCAGCGTAGCCCTTTGCGTTGATCATGCTCCTAATTTTTTGGAGCTTATTCCGTGGCTTACGCTACTAGCTCAAACACAAGAATATTTGACTATCATACTAGAGTGAAAGACTCTTCTCACACTAATCTGGATATATTCATCTGGCGCCTTCAGTTAGCTCAAAAGATACATGAGTGAGAACAGTTTGAGTTGTCGCAACTAGTAAAATTTGGTTGTTGAAATGGCGTGAATGATCTGTCTGCAATAAATTATTAAGGCTGGAGTAAAGCATGAGAGTTGTTTCGTACAATATTCAGTACTGCAAGGGGCGTGATGGCAAGATTGATCCTCAACGAGTCGTTCAAGCGGTTCAGGAAGCCGATATCATTGGATTTCAAGAAGTTGATAAAGCAGCGGCACGGACAGGTTTTATCGACCAACCACAAGCCTTGGGTGAGGGTTTCTCGGATTATTTTTGGGTATATGGGCCAACAGTGGATGCGCTTTCACGACATCATCCCAGAGGGAATGAAAGGCGTCAGTTCGGCAATATGATTATTTCCCGCTGGCCAATCGTCCAATCCAGAAATTTGCTCTATACCCCGAGAATGGGAGGTGCTAATTACCTCTCTGTTCAACTAGGCTTGTTGGAAACAGTGATCATTACACCCGCTGGCCCAATTCGCGCCTATTGTACGCATCTCCATCACCTGTCTCCAGTTTTGCGCTTGAAACAAATCGAACAACTGAAGCAGCATCTTCTGGAAGCACCTTTCGAAGGTTCTGTGATTTCTGGTTCAGCAGGACAAGACTGGTCGGAGGGAATTAATGAGCACGAGGTACCGTTCGATGCCCTAATTTTTGGTGATTTTAATTTAAAACCTGGAAGCCTAGAGTACGAGGCGCTCGTGGGAACACCTCATCCCCATGACCCAAGTTCCAGGCTTCTGACGATTGATGGCTTGGTGGATACCTGGGTTGTGGCCGGTAATAAAGAAAAAGATGGAGTATCCCTGATTAGAGATTTCGAAACAGGATCAGGACTTCGTATTGATTATGTTTTTGCAACAGCCAAACTATCCAAGAAAGTTGTAGGAGCGTGGATCGATAGCGAGGCTGTTGCATCAGATCACCAACCCTATTGGGTAGAGTTTGCAAGCCCATTGTTTGATTGAAGTTTACTTAAGGCTGGATCTTGCGAAACCAGCGACGACCCACTTCTGGCAACCGATGTAGATCATGATTAACGGCAGGGTCGCCAAGAATGATCCAGCCAACAATACTGTCCACTGTGATTCGTATTGACCCACAAAATCCAAAAGAAACTGCGGTAGGGTTTTTACCTCTGGAGAACTATTGAAGATCACTGGCCGCAAGACTTCATCCCAGTTGGCAATGAAGGCAACCAGAAATAGACTTGCGAGAGCAGGGGCACCAAAAGGCAGATAGATATCCTTGAAGATGCCAAAAGAGCTTGCTCCGTCCAGAATAGCTGCTTCTTCGATTTCAAATGGGATGCTCTTGAAGAATCCGGTCATCATCAGGGTGCCGAAGGCTCCAACGAAAAAGGAGGGTACGATCAGTGGCAGCAGGGTGTCCAACCATCCGAGTTGCCGAAAAAGTAAGAACTCTGGTATCAGAGTTACCTCAGTAGGAAAAAACATGGTGCTTAGCAATAGCACATAAATTCCAGTGAAAACCCGGTTACGCAGATTCGCAAAGACAAATCCCGCCATTGAGCAGGTGATCAACTGTCCAACAGCTGCCAGAGTGGCCACCAGCATCGAGTTCAGTACTGCTCCCAAAAAACCTGATTTTTCAAACACCGCCACAAAATTTACGAAAGGAGTTCCAGCCACCAAAAGATCTGGCACTAGGCTTGGGGGCAGTCGGAACAACTCTCTTCCTGACTTCATTGCAGTGATCACCATCCATAACAGTGGAAAGAGGGTGACAGCCGCATAAGAGAGCAGTCCTAGATAGATCAACAGCGCTGAAATAGAACGAGAATTCATGTTTTTCGTTGCTGTAAACGATAGTGCAACAAAGAAATCCCCCCAACAATCAAACACAACACCCAACTCTGGGCAGATGCCAGTCCCATATCAAAGTGCACAAAGGCGTTCTGGTAAATGGCATACCCGAGCGTTGTAGAGGCGTTATTAGGGCCTCCGTTGGTCAGAGAGATAGTTGCTTCGAAGGTTTTCGCGGAGTTAATCATAGCAATCAGCAACACGAAGAACGTCATTGGGGCTAATTGGGGTAGGATGATGTCCCGGACGATAGCAAAGCGGTTTGCTCCATCCAACTTTGCCGCTTCAATCAGGGTTCGATCAATTGTCTGGAGACCTGCTAGGAACAAGACCATGTAGAATCCTGTATCCTTCCAGACCATCACCACTGCAACAGAGATGAGAGCCACATTGGGATTACTCAGCCAGGCGATTGGATCTGAGAGATGCAGCCAGGACAGGAAGGCGTTGAGAATGCCAAACCGAGTTGCAAACATCCATTTCCAACTGATCGCTATGGCTACTGTGGCAGTGATGAAAGGTAGAAAATATAGAGTCCGGAAAAAGACCGCTCCCTTGATACCTGTATCTACCAGTAAGGCTAGAGAAAATCCCAGGGCCGTTGCCAGGGGAACATAGACCAAGGCATATTGGAAGGTATTCAGCAGTACCTTGACACCCAAAGGCGAGGTCAAAGCTTGAATGTAGTTATTTAGACCAACGAATTCAGGAACACCGATGATGTTCCAGTCTGTGAAGCTGATCAGGAAGGAAGCGAGAATCGGAAACAACCGGAAGCAAATTAATCCGATCGTACACGGCAAGATCATCCACCAGGCAATACGCAGGTGATGACGTTGAACAGCATTCATTTAAGGTTATCAAAGGAAGAGCAGGAGATCCCTGAGGACACTCCTGCCAGTGTGATCATTCAGCTCAGTTTCCGGCAAGTACTGAGTTGCCATATTCGACAAAGGCATCGACCGCGTCCTGCAGACTTTTACGACCATTCAATACCTCATCCAGCTCACCGTTCATTCCCCCACCAGCGGATGCCGCGTAGCCACGCCATTTACTCCAGCTTGGAGTGAAGGAAGTTGTGGTTTGTCCGAGGCCGATCTCCAGAATCACTTCCTTGTTCTTGGGATATTGATCTCGCTCCAACCAAGCTTCACTCTCAGCTATTGGACGATAAGCTGGCACTTTCCCTCCCCCAAAATTCTCAACCTTGTTACCTGGTCCAGTCATGTGCTCGATGAACTTCCAAGACAAGTCACGCTGCTTGCTGGTAGGTGCAACGGCCATCATGTCGGACCATGCATAGCCAACAGCATTTCCTTTACTGACAGAAGGTCCCATCGGAATTTGTGAAATTCCGAATGAGAAATCAGGCCCAGCAGTTTTGCGCACACCATCAATATTCCAGGAACCATCCACCCACATAGCGGCCATACCCATCGGGAAGACATCCTTTTGTCGAATCCCATCCATCATCTCCGGCTTCGGAGCGACCCCATGTACGTTTGCCAGATCGGTCACAAACTGAAGGGCTTCCAAGGCTGCTGCATTTGGTTCTAACTTCGTGCGATCCACGTTGAGCAATCGGCCACCATTCCGAAAGATCCAAGGTTCGATGTGTGCGTATCTGCCATAAACCCAGTAACCATATTGATCTGGAGTCCCGTCGTTGTTGGTGTCCAATGTAAGTGCTTTGGCTGCCTTTAGGAAATCATTATATCTCCAATTGGAGTTTGGATATTCAAGACCAGCTGCATCGAACATCTTGGTGTTGTAGTAGAGTACGGGCGCAACCCAGTTCTTTGGGAAAGAGTAAACCCCGCCAGAAAGTCGAGCTACTGAAATAGCTCCGCCATACCACTCTGTTTCCTTGATTCCTGAAACTTTATCAGCAATGTTGTCGATCTGACCATCTGCTTGCCAGGACTGAATGAATCCGGAGGACATCCAGAATACATCAGGAAGGTCACCAGCCGCTGCCAACGCTGAGAGTCGAGGCCAATATTCCTTGGGAGGCATGGCACTGGATTCTACTTTCACTCCGGGATTGGCTGCTTCAAAGGCTGCGATCATCGGCTGTTCCAATTCCAGTTCGGAATCTGACCAGGCCATATACTTTAGTACTGTTTCAGATTGAGCGATCACCTGTCCGACCAAAATAGCCGAACTTACAGAGATAGCTGCGCAGATTTTCAGTATTTTCTTCATCAGTTCCTCTTGAAGATAGTGATAGATTACAAAAATCGGGAGATTTGGAAAAAGAATAGAAAAACTCATACCGATTGGTGCCGAGAGATCCAACTTCGTTGGGAATGACTATTCTTCTAAAGCAGTTAAGCGGACTATGCTTCAACAAAAAATCAAAGTCAAAATTTCAAAACTTACTCAATTTATAAAT
>JACLAC010005756.1_pt1 | contig 13819 bp, 13 predicted proteins | sample 8027881 | NCBI WGS metagenome assembly JACLAC01 (sample SAMN15725517, study PRJNA655200) | protist metagenome | isolation source: fluorescence activated cell sorting (FACS) single amplified genomes of... | place: Spain: Blaines Bay Microbial Observatory, Mediterranean Sea | collected 2016-01-19 | reverse complement strand
CTTTTGGTAATATCGAATCGGCAGGCAAGTGTTCACGGCATTAAAAATGGCGATTTGCCAACGGATAAAAGAGGATATTATGAAGATTACTAGGATAGAACAGTTTTTTCCGCGGCCACGCATGCGCTTGGTTAAAATCACTACCAATAATGGTCTGGTAGGTTGGGGTGAAACGACCTTGGAAGGTAAACCCAAGAGTACGGTAGCGGCAGTGGAAGAGTTAGCCGAATATTTGATCGGTAAAGACCCATTACGTATTGAACATCACTGGCAACATATTTATCGCTCGGCATTTTTTCGTGGTGGTAATGTACTGATGACGGCGTTGGCTGGAATTGATCAAGCTTTGTGGGATATTGCTGGTAAATACTATGAAGTACCAACCTATCAATTATTAGGAGGGGCCGTACGTGATCGTATCCGTGTCTATGCACATTGGGGTATTGAGGCGTTGAGTGATACTGCGAAGAGTAGTGCGCGCAGTCGTTTGGACACCTTACAAAAGATGGGTTATACGGCTTTTAAATCAGGTCCGAGTGGAAAGTGGCGGGCGCACGAACCACCGGCTGTGATTGATGCTTTTGTAGAGCGTGCTTATTTAATGCGTGAATGGGTTGGGCCGGAAGTGGAACTCTGCTTTGATTTTCATGGAAAAATGACACCAGGTTTAGCCATTGAGGTGTGCCATGAACTTAAGGGTATGCGACCCATGTTTGTAGAAGAGCCTGTGCCACAAGAGAATGTTGATGCGCTTAAGTTGGTATCGGATGCTGTGTCCTTTCCGATTGCTACAGGTGAACGTTTACTATCGCGCTGGGAATTTCGTGAGATTTTTGAAAAGCAAGCGGTATCGTATATCCAGCCCGATGGTTCGCATGCGGGTGGTATAACGGAGTTGAAGAAGATTGCTAATATGGCTGAAGTCTATTATATGCATATTATGCCGCATTGTGCTATTGGTCCAGTAGCTTTTTCTGCCTGCATGCAGGTAGATGCGGTGGTGCCAAATTTTTTGGTGCAGGAGCAGATAGATGTGGGCTTAGGGGATGGTTTATTGATAGAGCCTTGGCAGGTAAAAGATGGTCATATTGAATTGCCAACTCGACCGGGACTGGGGTTTGAGATTGATTCAAGTCAAGCGGAACGGAACCTTGATATATATGCAGAAGAATTAGGCGGAGAATATTTTTACGAGACGGATGGTAGTGTAGCCGATTGGTAGGGCTATGGTGACTGACGTGGTAATATATGGCGTACTTGTTTTAAGCTGTCAGATCGATTCTGTATAATGCTTCCTGGTTGGCGGCAATACGTTCAACATTCTTTGCCGCGCAGGCGGCCCGGCGTTTGGCGGTGCCATCGGTTACACCGGCAGTATGAGGCGTGACCACGACGTTGGGTAATTGGTATACTGGAAGACTGGGATCGGGAGGTTCCTGGGCAAATGCGTCTAGACCAGCACCACCTAATTGACCCAAAGTTAGGGCTTGATGCAGGGCTTCTTCATCCACTAGGGCTCCACGCGCAACGTTGATTAAACAGGCATCTGGTGGCATTAGAGCCAAGCGTTCGGCATTCATTAGATGGTGCGTTTGCTCATTTAGGTGGAGGTGGAGCGAGAGATAATCGCTTTGTGCGAGAACTTGGTTCAGATCGTCTGGCGTACCTAAAAAATCGGGTTGGAGTTCGTCTAGAATCTCCTGGTCAATGGCTTGGACGTCGATTGCTAGGATACGCATACCAAAACTACGAGCCCGGCGTGCTAATTCTTGTCCACTAGCGCCAAAACCGATAATTCCAAGCTTGGCATCTATAAGTTCACGCCCCATAGGTTGATAGAGGGTACCGGCACGGAAATTAGTGGCGGCTGGCAGATATTGATGGGCTAGCATTAAAATGTACATCATGGCGGTTTCAGCTAGTGCAATGCTGCTGAATTGCCCTGGACAGTTAGCTACTGGAATGCCTTTAGCCCGGATATATTCCAGATCAAAATGATCAAAGCCAGTACCGAGAATATGCCATAGACGCACGTCAGTTGCAGCGTCCATCATCGCACGGGTGCCGACGCTGCCGCCGTGATCAATAACCACATCTATGCCGGTAAATTGTGGTGCTAAATCGGCTTTTGCATCAAAGATGTGCAGCGTGTGTCGTGGATCAATGGCGGCGATTACATCATCGCACCAGGGATGAAATAGCTCTGGTAACGGCAACAGGAGGACATTTAGAGAGTTCATCGTTCTTGCTTTCTAACGGTATTTGCATACCCTCGAGACTTGCCTTGTGGCCGAGAAGGCAAGTCTCGAGGGTATGTGTAGATTAGGGCTATGTTTAAAAACGAAACTGCAGGCGAGCCGTAAAGCGACTGACGTCGATATCTTCATCGGCAAAGATGAAGTCACGTTGGAACCGCAAACCTGCACGTAAGTAATCGGTCAATACAATTTCGGCTCCGATGCCTGGTACAAAGCCAAACTTATTTGAGCCTGTAGTGGGATTATAAATTTCGGCATCAAGAGAAAGAAACCAGTTAAGTGGGGCCTGGTCGTATGAAGCCAAGACGCCGGCGGAGAACAAGTTAATTTTTTGTTCGGTAATATGACTGAACCCTAGGCCAAAGCCGAGCCAGTCTTCTAGCTGATAGCCAGCTCCAAGGCCATACATTATACTAGTTTTGGAGGTAGATGTATTTAAGGCATCATTATTTATATCTACCGAGGCGGAGCCCACGTAGCTATCTAGATAGAACTCACCGGTTTCTCGGTAGAATGAGTAGCCTCCTGTGCCGTATTCGCTTCCTTCCGGCCCATCGGTGCGTCCCGGTTCGGGTTCAGTAGCTGCTACCTGGGATGTTAGGGCCGCAAATGCTGCTAACCATATCCAGCGATATAACATAGTGTCCCTCTTCTTTAATTGTACCTGATTACAGACCCAGGCTTCTTTTTTTAAAGTGTTTGACGATTTCCTTATGGTCCGTCCAAAGGATCTCGGTTGTTGAGATATCGGTCAATTCAAAGGTGGCTTTATAGTATGCAGCTTTATCTTTGCCAACTTGTTGAATAGTAGAAGTAATGACTCCTCCTAATAGATATTCGGCGGCTTTCTGATTGCCCGGACCGATAGCTTGGTTGGGATCAACGTAGCCTGATTCTGTTTGGTATTGGGTTTCAGCTGCAATCTCAGAACGAGCGGCTTTGTCTAGAAAAGTGAATTGACCGCTTTGGATTAGGGCCGTTTTGATATGGTCGTAGAGTGCCTGAATATCAATATGTTCTGATGTGCGGTTTCTGGGTGTTTCCAGGATAATGATCGGTTTGACCGAAATGTTTTCACGGATCATCCAGCTTTCAAGTGAATTAATTACTTTTTTGGCCACCAATTGCATGTCGTTTTGGTTCCATTGGTCGCCCAACATAGTAATTTCGGCAGGATCGCCGTACTGGCCTCGGGTAAAAGCACGTGGTACGGTACAAGCGGTTAGCCCAGTCAGTATTAACGCTAGGCCTAGACACAAAAGTCGCATATATTATTTCTCCTTCAATAAAATTTATTACGGATTAGAGCCTAGTCCCATTCGCATTGGAAATTAGTTCGGGTTAGATGCCAACGGTCGGCTAGCAAATTGTCTTGACGGTAAAGTGCTTGTAAAGAACATGTTTGTAAAGGTGAAGATATTGGATACTCAAAGGTGTACTCTTGGATATTAGCCTGATCGGCTATTGGAATATCTGCTGAGGTGTAAATATCTGGTTTGGTCGAGGTAAAGACCATAACTTTTTTTAGACCCGATGTTTTTAATGGAATATTTGAGGCAAAGGCTATACGCCGCACTTTTTTGGGCAGGAGTAAATCGCTATTATCAACTAGAGTATCAGTATGCCATTGTCCGGCTAGAATGGACTGTAAATTGCCGATAAAGACCCGTTCGCGGTTACCATCTGGAATGATTAAATACAGATAAGCACGGCGTGCATTAGTTGATATTTGTGATGCCCCGCCAAGGCCTTCAAAATCTAGAGTCAAGGTCAAAAACAGTGACCGATTAGGTGATAAAGCATGAAGGGAAACGGCCTGGATAACTTCAGTTGCAACATCCGCCTCTTTAAGAGCTACCAAAGCATCGACTGAGGCATCACAAGCGCAGCGCCGCTCTTCTAATATCTTGATAATGGCTTCTGTTTTAAAGCCGCTATCACTCAATTTTTGCACATCCGCTAGTGAAATAGGTAACTGGTCTGAGCGTTCGTAGATGGGGGGGAGAACGGCACCATCCCAATCAATAATATTAAATACTTGGCCCTCATGCAGAGCATTGGGAAGAGTACGCATGTTAGTGCTTGGTGGTTTTTGGGCATAAACTATTTGTCCACCCCAGATCAACGTAATAACTAGTCCATACATTGCACTAGTAGCTATGTATTTAAGCCCTGTATTCATTATGCCTCCTTTCTTATTGCTCTAATAACGAGTGCTAGCGAAAAATACGGTGGTTTAAAAAAAGAGGCTTACCGATGGGTACTTCAATATTTGGTAAGACCACCCGTTCTTCTAAACCCATTCTTGCATTTAAAAACTCCAGAGATAGGTCTACGGTTCCTGAGGGTAGTGAAAAACGAATAAACTGAATGCGCTCAGGCAGTGATAACCATGAGCGTGTGTCAGCTGCTTCAGTAGATACGCCAAACCATTGAAAAAGCGTTCCCCAGACATCGCTCTCTTCTTCAATTTTTTTGCTTATCATATACTTAGTCAAGGCACGTCCCAAGGTGCGCAGTAAAATAGAATTTTCTTTTTCTTCTAATGTTTTGCGGGCAATGGCATTTAAATCTTCTACCACAATACCTGTTGTACTGCGATCACCAGTACTCAAGCGCACATGTTGGATACGGCTAGGCATTTCTTGATAATATGGCAGTGCCATTTTAAGCCAGTAATCTACATTATTGTAATGATAGTTAGGATAATGGTAGTTATAGCGATATAACATTTGGTCTGACAGTTTCCAAACATTGTCAGTACTGTCGTTGGCGAGAAGAGGTATGGTGATTTCCTTTTGGCGTTTGCGAGCGATAAAACCGTGTTCCACGAAGATAATTACTTCGCCTTCAGTGGAGTTTTTTTTCCATTCGCTTTGGTCTAAGCGATAGCGACTACTCAACGCTCTTACTTCATCCATATAGCCTAAATGGTAAGTCAGTCGTGTCAGATCCAGAATTAGGGGGCGTGGAATTTGGAAGTTGAAATTTTCGTTATAGGCTTGATAGCCTTTGAGAGCATCTTTATAAGATATATAGGCATCGTTTAGCTCGCCTTCAGCTTCAAAGAGTAAACCGGTCATATATTGAATAAAAGCGTCGTTTTGATACGATAGATTATACTTGTCGATAGTGGCAAATTTTTGCAAACGCAAGTTGGCTTTGCGACATTCTACTAAAGCTCCTTGCGGATCATGCAAGTAGATATAATTCATTGCACGGTAATAGTGGATTAGCACCCGTTCGTATTCTTCGCCGCTGTAGGCGCGGATAGCGTCATTGGTGACAAATGCTGCTATTTCGCGCGAAGCTGAGCGTGTATAGTGTTTATCGATCAGGCGTTCGGCTTTGCTAAATTCTCGATTTGAAGCGTCGTATTGACCTTGGTAATGGAGAATAAGTCCCTTTTCTAAGCGGTATAGTAGTTTGTTAGTAGAGCCCGAGGGTTTTTCCAAACGTGCTAAAGCCCCAGCGTAGTCTTGGCGTGCCAGCCTTTTGAGTGGCTTCCCCATAAAGCCTGAATAGCCGGCACTGCACCCGATGAGCACGGTAGTTAGAAAAACCAGAAGAATTAGAAATAGACGGGCTATTTTTATGGCTTTACTTAACGTTGATAGTGGTTTAATTGGCATTTGGAACATCTGGTTTATTCTATCCTATCTGACATTTGTCAACGGGTATATCCTTAACAGATGTATTCCGTGCTTGTTAGTGGCAAATATGTATACGATGACCAGGTCTCAATTAGTAATTTACGCTTTGGTTGTATATAACTAAGTTTTGTCTAGGATGCTCTGTTAGTGAAAGATGTTCCTATAATATTATAAAGCTTTATCGAAAATTAATATAATAGAGCCATATTCATTTAACCCAAATATGTAGGTTAGCTATGGGATAAGTGCTTTATTGATATGGTAAGAAATGGCGTAAGTTGGCTACTTATTTACGCGTTAATACCTATTGAAATATCTGGTAATTATTTGGTAAAAGTTGCAAAAACTAAAGGCGGGACTTAATATAAAAAACCATTATTCCTTGTTAAGGCATTATATGCTTTATGTCTTTCCTTATTTTTAAATCACAGGTCGTGTGATCTATGGCTAAACCTAATGTTGTTGTTGTCGGTTATGGTTTTGCTGGACGTTGTTTCCATACCTATCTGGTTGGTTTGACGGATAGCCTAAATTTATATGGGGTAGTTACCAGTCGTCAGGAAGCAAGAGATGATATCCAAACACGTTTAGGGGTAAAGGTTTTTGCGCATTTTGAAGAAGTACTAGAAGATCCGCAGGTAGATTTGCTAGTACTGGCTACACCCAATGATGTGCATGCATCTCAGGCAATTCAAGCTATGGCTGCAGGTAAGCATGTGGTAACAGATAAACCGATGAGTTTAGACGTAGCCCAAGCAGATGCTATGCTACAGGCTAGTCATCAGTATGATCGTTTGTTGAGTGTATTCCAGAATCGCCGCTGGGATGGGGATTATTTGACGGTAAAGCAACAGCTTGAAGCCGGGATGTTGGGACATGCATTCTATTTTGAGCTGTTCTGGGGGCAATATGGACAGCCTCGAGGTTGGCGTAGTGAAGCAGCTCATGGAGGCGGCAAGCTAGTTGATTTGGGAGCACATATGATAGATCAGGCTCTGCAATTGATTGAAGCGCCGGTAGAGCGTGTCTATTGTCAGTTTTTTAATCAGGGTTGGGAGACGGATGTAGAAGATCATGCGCATTGTACTTTATTTTTTGCTAACGGTGTTCAATTTCATATTGGTACATCGTCGCTGGCACGGCATCCCAAGCCGCGCTGGTATGTATTGGGGACCGCAGGTTCGTTAGTAAAGCAAGGGGTGGATCCGCAGGAACAGGCGATGATTGCTGGCCATATTGATGCAGCGGCAGAAGTGCCAGAAAATTATCCGCGCTTGTGGCGTGAAATAGATGGCCAGACATGTGAAACTGTGGTGGATCCAGTGCCTGGTCGCTGGCGCTCTTATTATGAAAATATTGCAGCAGCTTTAGAAGATCGTTCGGTTTTAGCTGTTAAGCCTGAAAGTGTGCGAGCGGTAATGGTGGTATTGGCAGCGGCAGTTGAATCGGCAACTAGTGGTCAGGCTGTGACCCTAGAAGGGATCAGTGGACGGTGAAGCCACTCCTACCGGGTAATATTGGTAAGGAGACTACCTATGAAGTACGTAATCACGATACCCCTCTAGATCCAGAAGCTTATCATGCCTTACCCAAGCATCCAGTTTATCTCATCTTGGATAATTTACGTAGCGCCTTCAATGTAGGGGCCCTTTTTCGCTTGGCGGATACTGCTCGTTTAGCCCAGGTCATTACTTGCGGTTATACTGCCCATCCGCCTCATCCTAAACTTGATAAGACGGCTCTGGGGACACTGGAATATGTGCCAACGATACATTTTGAGACAACGCTTGAAGCGGTTAGATCACTTCAAGAGCAGAGTATACCGGTGTGGGCATTGGAGACTATCTCCCATGCTAAATGCTATACTCAAGTAAGCTATCCTCAACCATTGGGACTTATTTTAGGTAACGAAGCATTAGGTGTTAATAAGGAGGTTCTTGAACACTGCGATGCATGGATAGAGATTCCCATGTATGGTTTTAAGAATTCTCTTAATGTAGCTGCAGCTGGCGCTGTTGTTAGTTTTGAGATTTTGCGCCAGTGGGGTAGTCGTAGCTGCTGAGCGGGCTACGACTATGGTGTGCTTGCATCACTGGCAGCAGCAGTTGACCTAGTGGGCAAAGATTTGGGATTTATAAACACTAGGTGCGGAGTACATTTCATTATCCGGCATATGTGAAAGATTTAGCGGTTAATATTTCAGAAAGATTATAGATGTTTTATACCTATTACCTTGACATATCTAGCCTGACCGTGTTATAGATTATGAAGTCGGACAATGATAAATAGCAACAACCGAATAGCTGGGATTAAGGATTAGAATTATCCATGTTTGCTAACACGAAGGAGAGGTAGATTATGATAAAGCGCTTGCAATGGTTAAGCATATTTGCAGGTATTTTTGGATTAAGCTTATTGGTTGGTTGTTCGGGAGACGGCAGTTCGTTGGGACCTAATGGGACGCCAGATACAGATGCAGGAGAGGAGCCAGATACAGAGGGTGCTGCTGTAACATTAGCGCAGTTGAGTAATGATATTTTTACACCAAATTGTGCTACTTCTGGTTGCCATGGGGGCGCTAATCGATCAGGGGGTTTATCGCTGAATGCTGATGTTATTGCTGATGAAATTATTGGCGTTTCTAGTCGAGGCAAATCAGATGTTAAGCTTATTGAACCAAATGATCCGACCAATTCTTATCTGCTGCGCAAAATAGAAGGTAATGATATTGTTGGTGGGCAGATGCCATTGGGTGGTGGAAGATTAGCAGACGAACAGATTGCTGCTATTCGTGCTTGGATTGAAGCTGGAGCACCACGGCAGTAATAACTAATTAATCAGAATTTATTATACGGTCGGCCCATCAAAAGCTTAGGATGGGCCGATTTTTTTGTTAGTTAATCTATTTAGGCAATATAGACATATATAAAGATCTAAATATTTGACAATTTTCCAAGGCGATCATAGTTTGTTTTAATTATAAAAAAATAAAAAAATACTGAGCTTACCAGATTTTATGACCTCTTCTTACGTATTCAAACGAATCTTTCTTTTCTTTATAGTAATATGGGCAGCCGCTAGCGTAAATTTTTTTGTGCCGCGATTAGGTACGGGGCGAGATCCAATTCGAGAAAAGTTAGGCCAGTTAGCTGCTAGCGGCGGTTTACGGCAAGAAGGGGTAGAAGCTATGGTCAAGGCGTATCAGGTCAAGTTTGGTCTGGATCAGCCGCTTTACGTGCAATACCTCAATTTTCTGAGCGATACCTTTACCCTTGATTTAGGGTATTCGTTAGCTAATTATCCCGCCCGTGTAGGGCAGATGATTGCTAATGCTATGCCATGGACCATTGGACTGTTATTGGTTTCGACGCTGATGGGATTTTTCTTTGGGACGTTTATGGGAGCGTTGGTTGCCTGGCCACGATCACCCCGCTTTGTCCAAGGGCTAGTATTGCCTTTAGTCACCTTATCTTCTATACCGTACTATTTGCTAGGCTTGATCCTTATTTATTTTTTTGGCTTAACGCTTAAGATCTTCCCCTTATCGGGTGGCTATGCACCCGGTACATTAGCGATGCCTTCATTTTCTTTTGCTATGGAAGTACTGCACCATGCTACCTTGCCGGCCTTCTCTATTATTTTGGCGGCCGTAGGGTTTTGGGCCTTAGGTATGCGTGGTATGATGGTTAGTACTGTAGGAGAAGATTTTATTGCACTAGCTGAGGCAAATGGCCTACGTGATCGAACTATTTTTTTACGTTATGCGGTGCGCAATGCTTTTTTGCCACAGTTTACGGCGCTGGGACTCTCATTGGCCAACGTCGTGGTTGGTCAGGTCTTGGTAGAGGTGGTCTTTGCTTACCCGGGTATTGGCAATCTTCTTTACCAAGCTATCCAAGCCTCGGATTATACCGTAATTAATGGTGTGGTGTTTATTACGATTTTATCTATTGGGACTGTGACTATGGTGATGGATTTTCTTTATCCACTGCTGGACCCCCGCATTGCTCATGAACGGCGTATTTGAACTGTGAAGCGTATCTGGGTTATTGGCTATTATATAAAAGAAAATCCTCGCTTGGGTATTGGTTTGGGGCTGTTATTAGCGTTGCTTCTTTTTGGTACTGTCGGGCGATTATTTATCGAAATTTCTGCGGCTCAGCCATTGGCAGCTACACCGCGTCAATCGCCTACTTGGGATCATTTGTTTGGTACTGATGATGCTGGTCGGGATCTCTTTTCAGTAATGGTAATTGGTGTACCGCTGACGCTTTGGATTGGCTTGTTAGCTGGCACGGTAGGTATGGGTTTGGGGACCTTCTTCGGCTTTTTGGGAGGGTATTTGGGGGGCAAGGTAGATATGGTAATCCGTGGTACTGTAGATACTTTATTGACGGTTCCCAGCCTAGTAGTACTTATATCTATCGCCTCGACAATTCGTGAAGAGATCAGTTTAAATATAATGGCCTTGGTTGTTGCCTCTCTTTCATGGATGTGGCCAACACGGACTATTCGTTCACAGGTATTAACCCTGCGCGAACGTTCCTATATTCAAATGGCTAAACTCAACGGTATGGGCACGGGAGAAATTATTTGGAAAGAACTTTTCCCTAATCTCTTACCCTATCTGGCGGCTAATTTTGCTAATGCGGTATCATGGTCAGTTCTTGCAACCATTGGTTTGGAGGCATTGGGTTTGGGGCCACAGAATGAGCCGACGTTAGGAATGACCATCTATTGGGCCATAACCTTTAGTTCATTAATTCGTGGTATGTGGTGGTGGTGGGCAATCCCCATCTTCTTTTTAGTGCTGCTTTTTGTTGGGCTGTTTCTCGTAGCTATGGGACTGGATGAGTTAGCCAATCCCAAACAGCGGATTGCATCATAATGGAAACCCTACTTAAAATACGTGATTTATCAGTCCACTTTGAGACTCGGCGCGGCCTTGCCCGAGCGGTAAATCAAGTTGATTTAGATTTGTATGCTGGTGAGCGTTTTGGCTTGGTGGGTGAATCGGGTAGTGGTAAGACAACGATGATATTGGCCTTATTGCGTATGATTAAGGAACCCGGTCGTATTGTTGGTGGGCAAGCGTTGATGGATGATCTGGATTTAGTACAATTAAACGCCGAACAGGTGCGCCAGATCCGCTTGTCACGTATTGCCATGATACCACAAGGGGCGATGAATTCACTTAATCCAGTAGTACGGATTCAAGACCAGATGATTTTAACCATGCGTGAGCATGGTGAAGATGGGACGGCTAAAGAGATGCTAGGGCGTGTGGCTGAGCTATTGGAAAAGGTGGGATTGCGAACGGATGTAGGGAGTTTGTATCCACATGAATTAAGTGGTGGAATGAAACAACGCGTGTGTATTGCACAGGCGATTTCGTTGCGCCCCAAATTGATTTTAGCCGACGAACCTACTAGTGCTTTGGATGTTGTCGTACAACGCCAGATTATGCAGACCTTACGTTCGTTACAAGAGGAATTAGATGCTACCGTATTATTGGTAGGCCATGATATGGGTTTGATGGCGCAATTTGCAGAACGTGTTGGGATTATGTATGGTGGAAAGTTGGTTGAGGTTGGTCGTGTAGAAGACATTTTTCGTAATCCTAAACATCCCTACACCCAATTACTTATTTCTAGTATTCCATCCTTTGCTAATAAAGGCGAATTTAAAGGAATTCCTGGGGTAGCGTTGTCTTTACTCAATACGCCTGCAGGTTGTCTATTCCATCCACGTTGTCCTCAAGCCATGACGCGGTGTTCACAGGAATTGCCACAACTGCGTGAACTCTCTAAAGGGCAGCAGACAGCTTGTCTACTGTACGAGGAAGAAGATCATGTCCCTAACGATTGAACCGCAAATTGAGCTTGAAGCCGGTCCTCCATTGCTTGAGATGCGGCATGTGCGCAAGGTCTTTCGTGGTGGGGGCATGTGGGGTAAAAGCAAAGAAACCGTAGCCGTTAACGACTTTTCGTTAAGTCTCAATACGGATGAGCCATCATTTACGGCGATTGCTGGTGAGTCAGGCAGTGGTAAAACTACACTCGCTCGCTTACTGTTAGGTTTTGAACAGCCAACCTCAGGTGAAGTACTATATCGTGGCCAGAATTTATTAAGGCTAAACAGAAAAAAGATGCGCATGTTTAGGCAAGAAGTACAGGCGATCTTTCAGGATCCATTTGCTGCCTATAATCCATTTTATAAGGTCGACCACATTCTTACTACCCCGATAGAAAAATTTGGCCTAGCTACTTCAAAATCTGAGGCACAGGATAAAATCCGTGAAGCCTTAGAAACGGTAGGACTTCGACCGGATGAAACATTAGGGCGCTATCCACATCAACTCAGTGGGGGCCAACGTCAACGTATTACTATTGCCCGAGCATTGCTATTAAAACCGCGCTTGATTATTGCCGATGAACCGGTTTCCATGGTTGATGCTTCGCTACGAGCAACCATTTTGGAAAGTCTTCATACCTTACATCGTGATTTTGGCATTTCTTTTATTTATATCACCCACGATCTGACCACAGCCTATCAGGTTTCAGAAAATATCGTTGTGCTTTACCATGGCACGGTAGCTGAGGCCGGCCAAATAACGAAAGTGATTAAGGATCCCAAGCATCCTTATACCCGTGAGCTAATTCATTCTATTCCAGTACCCAATCCAGGTAGTGGTTGGATTGATGAATTAATAGAAGAAAAGTCAGAAAGCACTGTAGAAGAAGATCCAGGACAAGCACCTGGCTGTAAGTATGCGTCTCGTTGTGCACAGGTAATGTCTCGTTGCCATAAACAATTACCAGAATTATACCTGAATGATCCGCAGCGGGTAGCCTCATGCTACTTGTATGAAGCCGAGGCTGAAGTGTTGGCCGATGGAGACTTAACGACTGTTTTCCAATCACGCCCGTGAATGGTATTTGCGTAGGTCTATAGTATTTAGTATAGATTAAAAGTTATAATGAGACGAAAGTTTCTTCGCCTCAGTTGCTGCCTGGTCCAATATCTCTTTTGTATATTATTAATGAGGGAATTTCTTATGAAACGAAGCAATGTATTGGCTTTGCTCTTACTAGTGTCTAGCGCTTGCTTGCTTGCTTGTGGTGGGCAAGAAGGGCAGGATGGACAGAAGATACCGCGCCATCGGACCTTAGTTATGGATTGTTCCGATGTAAGTAATTGCGGTGGACAGATGAAGGATTTTGATAAGTTTAATCCTTTTATCCCTGGTGCTATTTCCAAGACGGGCTGGAATTTTCTTTATGAGCCGTTGTATTTTTATAATGCGTACAAGGCTACAGATAATCTGATCCCGTGGATTGCTCAGAGTCACCAATTTAATGAAGATTTTAGCGAAGTAACGGTAAAGATTCGCGCGGGTGTAGAATGGAGTGATGGGACCCCATGGACTGTTCACGATTTGGTTTTTACCATCAATATGTTGCGTCGTAATGCTCCTGATCTGTTGTTTTCCACAGATATGGAAACGTGGGTAAAAGATGCCGTAGCCGTAGATGACCTAACGGCCAAGATTACTTTGAAGGCACCGAATCCGCGTTTTATTTTTTCTTATTTTACTAATAATTTTGATAACGGCATTCCCATAATGCCCAAGCATATCTGGGAATCAGAGGATCCTAAGGAATTCACTAATTTTTCCATGGAAAAAGGCTGGCCTGTAGTTACCGGCCCGTATAGTTTGAAGCATGCGTCTGGACAACAGAAAATCTGGCAATTACGAACCGATTGGTGGGCGGCCAAAACAGGGTTCCAAAAATTGCCCAAAGTTGAACAATTAACCTATTTGACATATCTGGAAGAAACCAAGCGGGTACAAAATCTGCTAGCTAATCATATTGATACCTCATTAGATATGCGGCCTCCTAATAT
>JACLAC010018359.1_pt1 | contig 13820 bp, 12 predicted proteins | sample 8027881 | NCBI WGS metagenome assembly JACLAC01 (sample SAMN15725517, study PRJNA655200) | protist metagenome | isolation source: fluorescence activated cell sorting (FACS) single amplified genomes of... | place: Spain: Blaines Bay Microbial Observatory, Mediterranean Sea | collected 2016-01-19 | reverse complement strand
AATAAAGTTTATGAGTATTCACCTACTGATAAACACCCAATGATCTATGTTAATTGGTATGATGCTACGGCTTACGCTAAATGGGCCGGTAAACGATTACCAACTGAAAATGAGTGGGAATTCGCCGCTCGTGGTGGTTTGGTAGATAAAGAATATAGCTGGGGAGATGATGAGAGTTTAGCTAGTGATTATGCTAATTTTCAGGGAACTAGTGGTAAAGATAAATGGGACGGAATAGCACCAGTAGGTAGTTTACAACCTACTGGCTATGGTCTTTATGACATAGCGGGTAATGTCTATGAATGGTGTCAGGATTGGTATGACAGTGATCAAGTAGGCAGGCTGCTGTTGCGCGGCGGTTGGGTTAACGTTAGCGATGTCTTGCGTCTGGCTAGCCGCTACGACGGCCGCTTTCCCAATAATAGGAACGGCTACTTCGGGTTTCGTTGCGTGCTAGGATCGAAATAATTACCCTTTTCCCCTCCGCAGGAAGGGGGACGAAATAAACACAGGGGGGTTAGTCAAATACAGATGTTAGCTTCTGCCAAAATGATCTGGCTTTCCCTACTTTATATCTAGTTTGTTTTAAGGAAGGATAAGAATTTGGGTAATGCAATCCTAGGCGCAGAGAGTTGGTTTCTTAGTTTTTGGTTTTCATCATAGAATGCTTTCTTCTCTGCCTGTAATTCCATCATTATTATCTGATCTCGTTCGTGTGCAGATGCACTCACTTCCAGTTGTTTTGCACTCACTTCTATTTGTTCTTTCAACCAGTTTATTTCTTCTCTATTCCTTTCTATCTCTTCAGTGTGTGCAGAAGTGTGTGCAGTGTGTGCGGATGTGTGTGCATCTCCATTTAGCTTGTATTCAATGGCTTGTCGAGCGAATTCACCTATTGAGATGCTAGCTTCTGCTGATGCTTCCTTTATTTGCTGGTGTGTTTCTGGTTCAACCCTGATGGTGATGTTTGGTTTTCTCATCTCGTCCTTCTGTGCTAAAACGTGTGCTTTGTCTGTGCAAGTTAACGAGTGAACTTTGTTTCATGGTTTCGTATCTTTTTTGTGTGTGCTGTTGCACACGTTAGTGTGTGCAATCCATGGTCAACCTTTGAAATTGGAAATATAGTATTATGAAAACAAAAGAAAGATTAGCTTGGCTTTAGGTGGAGTTTTGGTTATTGCTGGCATGATATTAGGGCAGTTTATGTTTAGTTCTGTTAATGCTCAGACCCAAAAACCAGTTGAGGGGGTTTTTGATAAATTGACAGTTGGTACCTTGAATGTTGGTCATGTGACGTGTCCGCCAACTGATGGTGCTTCCTCTATTGCGTTTTTAGATGCAGATGGTCTTAAAGTCATGGATGTTTCCGTTGGATCTTCTGTGTTGTCTGGAGTTGGTCTTACACTAAAAAAAAAATCTGGCAAGGAAATTGCCTATCTTGGACATAATGCTGATGGCTGTGGGATGCTTGAACTTAACGATACTAATGGAAATTTGAATATTAAAATGGGGTCTACAAAGGAAGTACCTGAGGCTGGCGTTTTGTCTGTTTATAATAAAAATAATAATCGTGTTGTTACTCTGCAAGCTAATAAAAATCATGATGGCATGATTGGTTTGTTTGACCGCTATAGTGATTTGGGTTGGGCTCAGACTGGTAAGGTTAAGTAGTTATGTCATTTCTTACAGTTACTGAGGCTAGGGATAAACTAGGCTGTTCCGCTCAATTGGTAGATATATAATGAATAACACAGAACATCACAGGTTTGAGAGCTACATAGATGAACTTATGGAATCAGTTGCATACAAATTCAAAGATTGGGAAGACGAAAAAATAGGTGCAAAAGAAGTCTTACCTGAAGTTTCTGCTGGAGTCTATTTGGTTTACAGGGGAGAAGAATTCCTCTATGCAGGAATGGCAGGGAAAGAGGAAAAAACAATTCAAGCTGCCAGAACAAAAATAGAAAAATATAAAAAGGATAATCCTGGTAAGGCGGTACCTGTTGATTATCGCAAAGGGTTGTACGATAGGCTCAATCAACATTCTCTTGGCGGGTTATCTGGTGATAAAATGAATGTTTATATTGCTGAAAGGTTTATTGCTCCAAATTTGACCAAATGCCAAAAAGAACAACTAGCGTCAGGGTGTTTGAGTCTCGACCAACCTACATATGATTTTGTTTCTAATGAACTTAGTTATAAGTTTTGCTTAACTAAGAGCAACGAAGCAAAAAAATTAGAAAAAATGATCATAAGTGGGATTACGCGTTTAGGTAAGCCATTGCTTAATAAGGTGAAAAAAAGGAAAAGTAATAGACGGAGGAGTAAATGAGTAATCTGAAGGCTTTTATCTATACTAAGGCTTATATTATTGCTTCACCTGCTGGAATACTTTGGTTTGGAATAATTTGGATGGTGTATTTTATTGTTCGATTTATTGCTATGGGTTTTGTTTCTAAAAATAATGATTCATAGGATTATTACCTGAATATTTAGCTAATATTTGCCTGTTAAAATGCAAAATATGTTGAGCTTAAAAGTGTCTGAAATGAAAACCGTCAAAACCGTCGGAAAACCGAAGTAATTAAACCGTAATCATGATTAAAAGGGAAAATAGAAAACAGTCCCTATAGGAGGAAAAAAGGTGAAAATAGGAACAGTTAAACCTCACCAATTGTGTTATGTAGTTTACCTTTCGATCTTTAGCTTCTTCATATTAACAAACTGGACTACTGCTGGAGTAAGGGAAAAGCTTGGCCTGGTTGCACACTGGACCTTTGATAGAGGTACACTCGACGCAAAAATGGTTCAGGATAACCTAGGCAAGAATAACGGGTTGATCGTTGGAAAACCAAAAATCCAAAAAGGAGTACACAGTGATGCTCTAAACTTTAACGGCACAGTTGACTTCGTCAAGATAACCGAAGATATTTTCTTTCCTAGTATCAGTATAGAAGCGGTCATCAACCCAATCCTCGGTACACGAAACCCAATCTATGATAAATATAACTATGGTATCCAACTGTTGGATAATAACCAAGTCGGAGTTTGGATACGTGCAGACACTAACCAACAGAACAAACATTGGCCGTCAGCTTATACTCCGTTTCCTAATGACGGCAAGTGGCACCATGTCGTTGGTGTTGTTACGAACAAGAAACACGTTCAGATATTTCTCGACGGGGATTTAAAGAAAACGACTCCCGCACCACATCCGATAAGCATCGCTTACGGCGCAAACGATAAGCCGACTATCGCCTATACCCGACACCTGAATGGAATCTGGTACGCGGGTTCTATCGACGAAGTAGCTGTTTATGAAACGGCATTGAACGAGACAAATGTTAAAACACTCTACACTACGGTTCTCGCAGTCGAAAAAGCGATGAAACTTTCCGTTGTTTGGGGAAAAATAAAAGTTTGGTAACTATCAAGCTCTCATCACACTTGAAAGTTTGGTTAATATTAAGTCTATCTATTACTGTCCAGTCTGCGTTTGATTTGCCAGTTTGAGGCAATCAATGTATAATGGACGAGTCTGGTGCTGGTTCCAAGGATCAGTCAGTTAGGCAGGATTTATATTTAAACAATAAAAAAGCCCCTGCTTGAGGGCAGAGGCGATAACAATAAGAGACCTTTGGTCGCTGTAATTGTCGACGGCAATCGCAATTATAGCAGATTCAGGGTCTTCAATCAATTACCTTTTGATTCGGAGATTTTTTTATGGCTATAGCCCAACAACTCCAGGCTCTTTCGCCTGAGGAACTAGTTTCATTCCCCCGTTCGACTCAAGATTACATTCCCAAAGCCCATTCCAAGCTACCCTTTAACTTCGCTGCTATTGCCTGGGACATCGTTGACTCTGATCAGTTTCGCCACCTGTCTGGTGAGTCCATCAAACTCTATGTCTACTTGGCGCGACACGTTGACCTGCGGCTGAAACAGAAGACGCGCAGCAACGGCGAGTACTTACTGGGTCGTACCTTTGCTAAGAAGTATGAGACCATCGCTGACGACTGCTATGGCGGGCGTAAATCAGCTCGTTCTGTTCAACGCTACGTTACTGAGTTGGTCGAAGCTGAGCTAATTGAAGTCGAGAAAGGCTGGGGCAACGTCTGCACCTTCACCCTGATGGCCTTTCATCAGACCCAGAAGATCCAGGAGTACGAGACTAACGCCGTTCAACGTGAGTTCCAGATCCAGCAAGCTGCTCTACGGAACAATAAACTCCGCTTACTACGACAGGAGAAGGACCAAGTCATTGAGGTGGAAGCACCAACTGAGCTAGCTCAACCACTCCAGCAGATCCCAGATACGACATCAGTGTCCACTCCAGACACGACACCGATGTCCACTCTCAATATTAAGAGAAACAATCTTACAGAAACTCCTTCTTCTTTTCAGAAAACTTCGAATGGCCAACACACCCTCTTCTCCTCTCAGACTGATTCGAGTCATTCAGATCAGTATTACCAACAACTTAAACTCCAAACACTTCAGCTCTGGCAGGACCAACATGCTAAACTGGGTAATCCCCTGCCCTCCAATGCTGATCTTTATCAGATCATGCGACATGATCATCCCCTCGGTATTGATGCTTTCGTCTCTCAGGCTTGTCAATTAAGCCCTCATCTTAATCCCATTCAAGCCCTTCAGCTCCTTCAAGAGTGTATTAAGATCATGCCCCAAACTGGTGGTAATGGCCGCCCGGTTGGACGGCCCGGCTGGTTCCTGCTCTCTATCTCTGACTCCTTCTTCAAGCGGGCCTGGGCCAATACCTTCGACTTTCTGCCTCTCTATTGGCAGCATCATCAAAATACCGCTCCTCATCCTCGTTCGCTCCAACCCGTTACTCGTAGCCGTAATCAGTCTGGTAAACCCCGTTCTTCTCACTTTTAACCCACTATGGTTGGATTTGTGATTCAACTTAAATTGATCACTAAAACCCTTTTAAATCCCTTTTAAAAGCCGTTTACGAGACGCCGTAATTTCAGTTTGAAATCAATTTTAACACTATCCACATTCAACAATTTTTCGTCTATAGAGATGAACTTATATTATCTATATCTAAGGTATTGATCATGAGAATGATTAGTTGTTTCTTTTTATTTTTGTTGGTTTGTTTTGGCTGTGGTGATGAATCTTCCAATCAAGATGAAATTGTTAAAGATTCAGTTGAAGATGAGATTGTTGTTGAAACAGAGCCAGAAAAAGAAATTGTTTGGGAGAAGGACGGCAAGGAGATGGTATTGATCCCAGCTGGCTCATTTGATATGGGTGATGCTATGAATGATCCAGAAGATTTTATGCAGTCTTCAAGACCAGTCCATAGGGTAACCTTGGATATGTTCTATATGGATATTCATGAAGTTACGGTAGGTCAATTCAAGAACTTTGTCAATCAGAGTGGTTATAACTATAATTTGAATTGGTTGGACGCGGGTTCCGTGGGAGACAATTATCCTATGCCAGTTGTCAGTTGGCACGAAGCAGTGGCTTATGCTGAATGGGCTGGTAAGAGATTGCCTACTGAAGCTGAGTGGGAGTATGCAGCTCGAGGGGGGTTAGACGGCAAGCGTTATCCGTGGGGAGATCAACCACCGACAATAGAGACTGCTAATTATGACGAAATTGTCGGAGAAACGACTGTGGTAGGTAGTTATCCAGCTAATGGGTATGGTCTGTATGACATGGGTGGTAATCTGTCCGAATGGTGTCAGGATTGGTTTGGAAAAGATTATTACAGTAATTCACCGGTTAAAAACCCGCAGGGGCCAGATCCTATTGGCCCACTACCGTATCGAGTGCATCGAGGCGCTTCTTGGTGGGACAGTATTTTCGGCCTGCGGGTGGCTGTTCGCTACAGCTGGGGACCGAATCTTAGGAGCGATACTATTGGGTTTCGCTGCGTTTCAGGATTGCCTTAATTATTCTTTACCCCTGATAATCTTTGTCTTATAGAACAATGGATGATTTTCAGATTTTGAATTTCTTAATAGCTGTGCCTATAATCGGTATTATATTATTCATTCTGGCCAGAAAATTATGGTTATGGTATTGGAAAATTGAAGAGGTACTTGATTATATGCACGACCTAAAATGGTATTTACAGAGTTTTGATAAAAAACTGGATGCCATAACCAATCAAAAAAAGGATACTGATTAGACTTCCCTTAACTGAATGGTCAAACAAAGGATGGAAGAGTGGATAAGGTATATATATCGCAGATTTTATTGTCGGTATTTGGATTTGTAATATTTCTGATTATAGGATTCATTCTGACCAGAATAATAAAAAAGGGAAGCTGATTAAACTTCCCTTGATGGAGAACTGATACTTTTTCTACTGATGATTAACAACTTCAAGTCGTTCAACTCAAAAACCTGCCATTTGCTCCGTCATTTATTTCTAATTTGCAGGTAATCTCTTTGTAAAAAACTGAACCATCCAACCCAATTTGAACTGGTCTATTTCATCAAACTATTTCCTCACCAAACTAAAAGCTGAAACCGATTAATATTCGCGCTGGTGCACTATTGACCTTACTCGATCTGGACTTCAGTCTCTCTTGATTAAATTTCTTGGGAGATAAATTCGCATCTACTATTGAGAATATATACCCCCCAACTACCAGACCTAACCCTAATTGTGGTAAGTAATACGGTAGATCCGAAAACACTAACCCTGCACCCACCACAGAATTAAGAAAGAAACCTCCCGCTTTCAAATACTGGTGATTATCTTTTAAGTAGAATCCATTATAGATCTGTCCCGCACCTGAAATTCCGGGCAAAAGTAAAGGAACCAATGCTGCATATAAGGTAGGTGTAGTTCGAGTCTTAGCTGCCCACAGATCAGTGGTTGATAGTAATAGAATTATTAGAGCTAAAATCAGGACTCCTGTTTGCTTCATAATCCCACCTTTTCAGTTATTTATTCTCAACTGACTGCCAATTTATCAAAATAGTCAGATGGAAACAAGATTTTTACTAAATTTATCACTAACAAAGACCGATAACACTATAACTCTTATTTGTTTAGATCTACTACTACCAGACTATTCTGGTAGTCAATCATCTTGTAGACTGTTTCTAACTGGCAATATATGTCCTCTTTTAGAGTCAATACCCCATTAGCATCAACTAATTCACTTCGTCTGTTCAGTCAATCTCAGGCTAAGATGGAGACTGCTATTCAACGTTTGTCCTCTGGGTTGAGGATCAATTCGGCTAAGGACGATGCGGCCGGGCAAGCTATCAGTCAACGGATGCAGAACCAGATTCGCGGTCAGCAGATGGCCGGTCAGAATATCAAGTCGGGAGTAGACCTCATCCAAACGGCTGAAGGTGGGATGGATCAGATACAAAACATCTTGGGTCGAATGAGGGAACTGGCAGTTCAATCAGCCTCAGATAACCTGAATGTTAATGATCGAGAAAGTATTGATCTGGAATACCAACAACTGAAGGAGGAAGTTAATCGAATTGCTAATTCCACTGAATACAATGAAATGAAGTTACTAGATGGAGGTAGAGGTGGAACTCATGGGGTAGCTAGTTCTTCAACCACAACCGTGGATGGAGTTAGTAATATTACCGACCTTGTTACTGGGTTGAATAACCCTAATGGAATAACCATTCATAACGACCAGATCTATTGGGCTGACTCTTATACCGACAAAATACAACGTTCCAATCTAGATGGGTCTAATGTTACCGACCTCGTTACTGGGTTGCATAACCCTAATGGAATAACCATCCATAACGACCAGATCTATTGGTCTGACCCTGCTACCGATAAAATACAACGTTCCAATCTAGATGGGTCTAATGTTACTGACCTCGTTACTGGGTTGAGTAACCCTATTGGTCTAACCATCCATAACGACCAGATCTATTGGTCTGACTCTTATACCGATAAAATCCAACGTTCCAATCTGGATGGGTCTAATGTTACTGACCTCGTTACTGGGTTGAGTAACCCTATTGGTCTAACCATCCATAACGACCAGATCTATTGGTCTGACCCTGCTACCGATAAAATACAACGTTCTAATCTGGATGGGTCTAATGTTACCGACCTCATTACTGGGTTGGTCGACCCTAGTGGCCTAACCATCCATAACGACCAGATCTATTGGACTGCTCCTGCTACCGATAAAATCCAACGTTCCAATCTGGATGGGTCTAATATTACTGACCTTTTGACTAGTGATGATGGTCTTGCTAATCCTTATGGTCTAACCATTCATAATAACCAGATATATTGGTCTGACTATTCTACCGACAAAATTCAACGGGCCGATCTAAATCTAGCCGGTTTAGGAGACGGAACCTCTGACTTCACCTTACAAATCGGTAGTAATAACACTACCAGCGACCAAATGACCTTTGGTATCGACTCCACCACCACTGATAGTCTCCAACTCTCTGATACCACCCTGTCCAACCTTGAAGGTGCCCAAACTGCTATCAATTCACTGGACGCTGCCATCGATTTCCTCAATGACCAGAGATCTAATCTCGGTGCCATCAGTAATCGCTTGGAGTTTGCCCATTCTAATGTCTATTCTAGTATCCAGAATACCGAAGCATCCTTGTCTACCATTAGAGATGCAGACTTTGCAGTGGAGGCAGCCAATCTAGCCAAATCACAAATCCTGACCCAAGTTGGATCGACCATGCTCGCTCAGGCCAATAACCTGTCACAAAATATCCTGAGTTTGATTCAGTAAAAGTTCCTAGAACTGGTATCCACAATTAGGGCATGTGTGGGTGGTAGGTAGGACATTATCAATTTCTACTTCTTGAGGTAGATTGACTGGTTCTGGTGGAATTATTTTTTCCCATCTTCTGTTCGGCATAATTTCCATTTATAAAAAGAATACACCTAACAATGCCGGGGAATTTATAGGGTTTTTCCCGTTTTCTACGGTTCTTTCTGTCTTTTGGCCTGTCATTTGTTTCTAATTTCCTGTAAATCACCCTCTGAATCTCAAAAAGAAAAACCCTATGAAAAATAAAAATTCTGCCAAAATTAAACACCAAGACAACAAACTACGATGAAATCCATTCAGTAAGATTAGTTCTTCATTTAGCTAGTCGTTAGGGGAATTAACTAGCTAAATCCTGCCTAGCTGGACCTCCGTCAGTCACAAGCCAGCTAGGTATTTTTTATGTGTTGGTGTTGAATTGGAACACCTGGCCTCTCGCATTTGAGACACCTAGATCAGTCGATTTGGATCTCCTAAATGGGAATCCAAGAATCTGGATCGGATCCCCTGATTTTGGTGGCTTTCACCTCTTGTTGACATCACAAATTATTACCAATAGCCCAAAATAGAAAAGTCTCAATTTTTCGATTTAAGGGTAGGGTGTTTAATTTTGTTGTTTTACTATGTTCAGGTGCTCAAAAATGCTTGCAGGGCACCTGAGAGGGGTGTATAAGGTTTCTGGAGGGGGTTGCTTGGCCTTGTTTGGATGTTCCGGTTTTGTTTTACATCTCGGTTTTTAATATAATGTCTTTGTCAACAAATACTGAAGCCAAAGGGGTGCTTGTTAAGGTGATGATGCAAAGGTTGTGTTTCCTATTTTTGTTATTATTGTCCTCTCTGGCTACGGCTGAAAAGTACGCTCTGCTGGTAGGTATCAACGACTATCCTAATGACATTAGCCCACTGCGATATTGTGTGGCTGATGTGGTGGCTTTTCGCGATGCTTTAATTAATGTGGCTGGTTTTGAGAAGGATAATGTCTATCTGATGACCGATCAGATGGATGGCCAGATGCAGCCTACTAACATCAACATTGTCAAGCGACTAGATATTTTGTCTCAACGAATAAAAGCTGATGATACCTTGGTCTTTTATTTCTCAGGGCACGGCATCGTCAATGATGGCAGTTCATTCCTGTTGGCTGTTAATAGCGATACTTCTACTCAGAACACCTTGGAGATGAGTGCTGTTCCCCTGGATCGTGTCAGCAAGATCCTATCGTCAGTTAAGGCTCAGCAACTGTTGACCGTGATCGATGCCTGTCGTAATAACCCTGAGACGGGGCGCAGTGGCGAAGATAATGTGCTGACAGATGACTTTTCTAAAGGCTTCAAGATCAGGCGTAGCAGTAGCAGTAACGGACAGCCCAGTGTTAGTGCTACTCTTTATGCTTGTAATGTAGGTGAACGAGCTTATGAGTGGTCAGAAAAAGGACACGGAGTCTTTAGTTATTACTTGTTGGAAGGGCTGAATGGTAAGGCGGCTAATAGCCAAGGTCAAGTAACAGTGACGGAATTGGCGGAATATACTCAGAGCAAAGTGGTAGATTGGGCTGAAACCTATCGCAATAAGAAACAGACGCCTTGGTTAGATCAGAGTGGAGGGGCCAAGCTAGTCTTAGCTGAAGGGGTTAGTCAGTTAGCAGAGGCAACTACTCCACCCAAGGTTACGCCTACTATTGATGCGGAAGCTGAGATGTGGGCTATGGTTAAAGATTCCAATAACCCAAATGACATCCAAGAGTTTTTGGCCATGTTTCCTGAGGGGAAATTAGCTAAGGTGGCTGCTTTCAAGTTAAGAAAATTACAACCTGAATCAGCGCAGAATCCATCGCTGGACTCTATCAAATCAAAGCCTGATCAGATGATTCAAGATGAGACAAGTCAGGCTGAACCTAACCAACCTGAGAAACAACCTAACTTAAAAGAAGATTCAAAACCCAAAAAGAAACTTTTATCTAAGGTTTTATCAATATTGAGTCAACCTGAAAAAGAAGCAGACCATCAAGAAGCATTGACTCAAATAACTAGGGCCAAAGACAATGCGCAGATGGTGTTAATCCCAGCAGGACCAGATACAGAATCTTTCTATATGGACAAGTACGAGGTGACTAACGATCAGTATCGTAAGTTTGTGGAAGCCACAGGTCATCGAGAGCCTTCGTCTTGGGATAATGACGACTTTAATCAACCTAATCAGCCAGTCGTGTGTGTTAGTTGGAGTGATGCCGTGTCGTACGCTAAATGGTTAGGTAAACGATTACCAACAGAAAAAGAATGGGAGTTTGCCGCTCGTGGTGGCTTAGTAGGCAAAGAGTATAGTTGGGGTAATGATAAAAGTTTAGCTCGTGATTATGCTAACTATCATGGAACTGGTGGTAAGGACAAGTGGGAAGGTTGGCCTAATGGTGGAACTGCGCCAGTAGGTAGTTTTAAACCCAATGGTTATGGTCTTTATGACGTGGCAGGTAATGTCCTTGAGTGGTGTGCTGATTGGTATGACCGTAGTCTAGATCACAAGGTGATGCGAGGTGGTTCTTGGGACCATGATTCCAACCACCTGGGGGTGGTTAACCGCCACGGTGGAAGGCGCGTTCATGGACTCCTCAATCGAATTGGATTTCGATGTGTGGCTGACGTAAGTATTTCTTCTACTTCCAATACAGTCATTGAATCTGAGCTTTTACCACAGGTAGCTAATCAAAAAACTATAGAGTGGGAAAAAGACAACTCGCAGATGGTGTGGATCCCAGCAGGTAGTTATATGATGGGAGATTCTAAAAATGAAACTGAGGACAAGCCAGTTCATCAAGTCCAGTTGGATGGGTTTTATATGGATGCTTATGAAGTAACAGTAGGACAATACAAGCAGTTTCTGGCTGAGACGGGGCATAGCCCTTTGCCAGATTGGGTTAGCCAATACTCACCCACTGATAGACATCCAGTGGTAGGGGGCAGCTGGTATGATGCTAAGGCTTATGCTGACTGGGCGGGTAAAAGGTTACCAACAGAAGCTGAATGGGAGTATGCGGCACGTGGTGGATTAGAAGGTAAGCGTTATCCTTGGGGTGATAAAGAACCTGATGGTAGTCAGGCTAACTATGCTGATAAGAGCGTGGATGAATTTTTGAGAGCAGAACACCCTGATTGGGGTTGGGCAGATATGAGTGTAGATGATGGATATGAATTTACAGCACCCGTAGGCAGTTATCCAGCTAACGGTTACGGTCTGTATGAGATGGCGGGTAATGTTTATGAATGGTGTTCAGATTGGTATGATGAGAACTATTATAGTGTTTCGCCAGCTAAGAACCCTTCAGGGCCTAGTAGAGGCGAAAAACGAGTGTTGCGGGGCGGTTGTTGGTACCTTAATTCCAGCCACCTGCGGCTGGCTTTTCGCCACAACAGCAATCCGCTTAGTAGGTACTACGACACCGGATTTCGATGTGTGTCAGGATCGAATTAGTTACCCTTTTCCCCTCCGCAGGGGGCCTTTACTAGTGGCCAATATTATAGGAATTTATCATGAAAAAGATTAGTTGTTTCTTTTTATTTTTGCTGGTCTTTTCTGTTTATGCTGAGAAGAAAAAGTTACCAGTTATTTCTAAGGCTGAAGAATTGAAAACTGTTAAGGGTAAACAGATCATTTGGAAAAAGGACGGGGCTAAGATGGCAATAGTCTTACCTTATATACCAGCTGAATATAAAGCAGAAAAAACTTTTAATCGACTAGGTGAACCAATCACTAAAAAGGTCAAAGTTGATGAGGTCCTACCTCTATGCTTTGACATAACAGAAGTTACCGTTGGTCAGTTTAAGAAATTTTTAGCTGAGTCAAATCATCCATTTAATGGTGACTTGTGGAAGGGTATTTATCAGTATTCTCCTACTGATAGTCATCCAATGATCAACGTCGATTGGCATGATGCCACCGCCTATGCTAAGTGGGCCGGTAAACGTTTACCAACTCAAAAAGAATGGGAATTTGCCGCTGGTGGTGGTTTGATAGATAAAGAATATAGTTGGGGCAATGATGTAAGTTTAGCCCGTGATTATGCTAACTATCGTGGGGTTGGCGGTAGAGATAAATGGGATAGAATTACAGCACCAGTAGGTAGTTTACAACCTAATGGCTATGGTCTTTATGATATGGCGGGCAATGTCTGGGAATGGTGTCAAGATTCGTATGAGAGTGATCAAAAACGGAAGGTGTTGCGGGGCGGTTCTTGGGACATCTTTCCCCCCACCCTGCGGCTGGCTGCTCGCAGTAGCTTCAATCCGGATCATAGGGCCTACGACCATGGATTTCGATGTGTGTCAGGATCGAATTAGTTACCCTTTTCCCCTCCGCAGGAGGGGCCTTTACCAGCGACGGAGTCGCGTCCTTTACTCCTGTTAGTTTTTTATTTATGCCAGCATGACATTACTTATCGGACATTTATTTAAGCTATTTGGGTTTGGGATTTGGCAGGGTTAGTACTAGGGGTTGTGGTTGGAGGCTGCCAGATTGATTAATAACGTCCCATAATTCTTATTATCGGACATCATAGGAATTGAATTATGAAAAAGATTGGTCATTACTTTTTGTTTGTTTTGGTCTTTTGGATTGGATGTCAAAATCAGCCTAAGGTTCAACAACAAGCTCAACCTGAGCAAAAGACTGATTTACCTGAAGGTAAAAATATCATTTGGCAGAAAGATGGAGCTAAGATGGTTTTTGTTCCTGAAAATAAGTCTGGTACTGGGGCAACTGATGCTTTTTTTATGGATGCTTATGAGGTTACTGTTGGTCAATTTAAGACTTTTCTCAAATCATCAGGTTACAAACCTGATCAACCTATTAATTGGAATAAAGTTTATGAGTATTCACCTACTGATAAACACCCAATGATCTATGTTAATTGGTATGATGCTACGGCTTACGCTAAATGGGCCGGTAAACGATTACCAACTGAAAATGAGTGGGAATTCGCCGCTCGTGGTGGTTTGGTAGATAAAGAATATAGCTGGGGAGATGATGAGAGTTTAGCTAGTGATTATGCTAATT
>JACLAC010000164.1_pt1 | contig 13821 bp, 18 predicted proteins | sample 8027881 | NCBI WGS metagenome assembly JACLAC01 (sample SAMN15725517, study PRJNA655200) | protist metagenome | isolation source: fluorescence activated cell sorting (FACS) single amplified genomes of... | place: Spain: Blaines Bay Microbial Observatory, Mediterranean Sea | collected 2016-01-19 | reverse complement strand
GGATTTGCGCGCGACGCCAATTGAGACATTCACCCCGCACGGTATTCGCACGTCGGATAGCGACTATCGACTCGACGTCGTCGTTTTTGCGACCGGTTTCGATGCCATGACCGGTGCACTGTTAAAGATGGATATCCGTGGACGCGGCGGCAAGACATTGGCTGATGCTTGGTCCGCTGGACCTCGCAACTATCTGGGCTTGCAGGTTGCTGGATTTCCGAACCTGTTCACGGTGACGGGGCCTGGCAGCCCGTCCGTACTCAGCAATATGCCGGTCTCCATCGAGCAGCACGTCGATTGGATTACTGACTGCATTGAACACATGGAACACGTTGGCATCGACTCGATCGAAACTACGCAAGAGGCAATGACTGAATGGGTTCAGCACGTCAACGACATGGCGAATGCGACGCTGATGCCAAAAGCTAATCACTCCTGGTATCACGGGTCGAACGTCCCTGGAAAACCAGTTGTCTTTATGCCGTATGCAGGCGGCATTCCGCGATTTCGTAAGATTTGCGACGAGGTAGCAGCCGATGGTTACAGAGGCTTTGTGTTGACCAACAGAGAAGCGTCGTAGCCGCTTTTGGCCGAGCGCCGGAGGTCTCGCAGGATGACAGGTGCGCGCCCTGCGTGGTTGCTTATCGTTGAAAGCTTGCATCCGCCGTGTGTCTTGGTAGCGAAAACTGGAGAGTAACTGTATGGCGATCAACACTTTGGCTTTTACCCTGCCTGACGGTCGAGTCATCAGTGCGGCGGTGAACCGGCTGCTCGGCGCAGGTATGACGAACCGGGAGCAAAGCCTCATTGACGCGCACATCGCGGAGCTCGCCGAACAGAACATTCCGCCACCTCCCCACATTCCCTTTCTTTTTCCGGCCATGCCAACCTTGGCAACAAACGCGAGCGAGCTTGCCGTTCTCGGTGAACTCACCACGCCAGAACTCGAATTTGCGCTGTTTCGTTCCCAAGGCGTTGATTATGTGACGGTAGCCAGCGACCAGACAGACCGAGTGCTCGAGCAAACCCACCTGCTCGTATCCAAGAATGCCTGTCCCAAGATCTTTGGAGCGCATGCCTGGCCCGTCGATGAGATCGCCGATCATTGGGACGTGATTCAGATGCGCTCAACGAGCGAAGGGGTCTTGCTGCAGGAAGGCAGCTTCGCTCAATTCATTCCACACGCCGATTTGCTCGCTCTGGCTGCGCAATATGATGGCTCTGAACATGAGGGGCGCTTTGTCATGAGCGGGACGGTGCCGACGCTGGCGGTGCCTCGAAAAGGCAAGGTGACAGTTGTGCTCGAACTGATTGACCCTGTGCTCGACCGGACTTTGCGTCATGCATATACCGTTCACCCCATGCGTCCTATCTTCGAGTAGATGACACACTAGAGCGGGAGAACGACGCGCAGGAAACTTGGCGGTCGGCACCCGGGAATCGGGACACGGCGTGCGCGGCATACCACACTCGATGACTGGTCCTGCCGTGAACTTAATCTCGCCCCACGGGTAGACTCGGGCTACTTAAGAATCATCAAGGATCAGCCATGTCTCAGCTGCCACGCTGTCTGCTCATAGTTTCGGCCCGTATCGCCGCCGAGCATGAGGCGCAATGGAACGAATGGTATGACAACGTTCACCTTCCAGATGCACTCGCATGCCCTGGCGTACTCAGCGGGCGCCGTTACGTTAGCGCCGGTGATGCCAGTGTTACCGAACGAGGCGAACGCTCCACCGACACCCGACGAACTTATACGACTGTCTATGAAATCACTGGGCCGGAGGCATTAGAAACCTCAGAGTTTCGGGCGATGCGCGGCTGGTACGAATTTGCCGACCACATTGATGCGCGCACTGACGTTTTCTTCGCTCTGGATTAAAGAGAATTGTCACAGCTTGCGCGTTCGTGGTGCTTGCATGTGGTACGCGGGCCGGAATTCGCTGAGATTCGGAGGGCCGCCGTCTGCGTAGGGGCCGCCGGGCGGGACCACATCGTGGCTACGCGGCTGAATTCGCGGGGATCAGGTCAGCACGGGTCCGGTTGGCCGCTCGATTGTGCGCGAAGGCGCTGCCCCAGGCCGTCTTCGAGCTGGCTAGCGCACGTGCGAAACCCGTCATTCGGGTTTCGCGTTTGTTGCCCCGTCGGCCGGCCAGCACAGCACGGCAGCCAGATAGATGAGTATGGCGGCTGCCAGCAGCACCGAGTTGCCATGACTCACCGAAACTCCCAACGCCACCACCGGCCCGAGCACGGAGAAGATCCCGTTCACGCCCCAGGCCCACGGGACGTAGACCGGTGCCGATTGTTTGAGCTGGCGCAGGGCAAAGGGAAAGAAGACGCCGAGTCCGATGCCGATGGGCGTGATCAGGACGGCGACGGCCAGTGCTTTGAGCCCCCAAGCCCAGCCGCTCGCGGCCTGTAGGTGGGGCAGCACCAGCGCCCACTCCACGGCGATGGCCAGGGCCAGCGCGAGACCCGTCCACTGCAGTGTTGTTTTGCCGGGGGGCAGCCGCTCGGCCAGGGCTGCCCCGAGACCGGTGCTGGCCAACAAGGCGATCAACACCACGGAGAGGGCGTAGTTCGGATGGCCGAGGAACAGCCCGAACTTCTGTAGAAGCGCGATCTCGACGGCCATGAAGCCGAGCCCCAGCCCGGCGAAATACACTGACATGCGTCCGGCGCCGGGGACAGCCAGGCCGCGGGCAGCGACGAAGCGAAGCGGTAGCGCCACGCATATGACCACGACGAAACCGATGCAAAGAGCCAGCATGATGACGCTCAACTCCACATGCGGAACGCTGTGGCGCTAGACCAACTGGCTGTCCGGATTGACGTGCCACCAGTAGGAGTAGCGAAAGAAGAACGCTCGATCATCGGTAACCGGCCAGATGTTCATCGGGTAGGCGGTCAGGTTGGTGGCGAAACCGCGCGTGCGCCCACGCAGCGCAACTCGTTCCATTCAGGCGTGCGCCTTGACGCCATCAAAATCAGATACACCGCACTGGATCGCGTAACACGCAAGCCGGACTGACTTCGGCACGTCCACTGCTTTGCCGTCGCGATTACCTTTTTCGTAGTACTGAATCATTCGCAGCTTGAGGCCTAAAGCCTCCGCCGCCTTCTTCTGGGATAACCCAAGTCCCTTCCGCCATTTCTTAAAGTCTTTTGGTCCCACAGACCCAATTCCTGATGTCGTGTGCGAAATAAATGTGCACTCAGTGCATATTAGTGTTACAAATGCATTACAAAACGCACTGAGTGCACATATCAGTGTATCCCAGACCAATCAGGAATAGGAATTGACCGTGAAACTAAAAAAATATGCATCGCGTCTAAATTCGAGAGTCCTGTCAAATCACTTTGAACTTCCGGTGTCGAAATCCCCAGCCCTGATTGCGCTGCTCGTCGCTACTGCTTTGGTAATGGCTGCACAATCTGCCAGCGCTGGTTTTGGCGGAGGGGACAAAGAATCCAAACTTTCGGGGCACCTCAACGTGCAGCCGGACCGAGCTGAGAACTTAATGTCCCGAGCTGAGGAGCAGTGGCAGGCCGGAAATCACGCCTTCGTCGTTCGGACCTTGACTATTGTTTTGTCGATAGCGCCGTTGACCGAAGAGGTGCACTCAACGGCGTTATTCAACCGAGGAAATGCCTTTTTGCATCTGGACAAAGCCGAGCGCGCCATTAGCGACTTTGAGGCGCTGATGGACCGTGCTTACCCTCGGATGGAACTTGTCTATTTGATGCACGCCATGGCGCACGAAAAGAAGGGCGATCTGGCGAAAGCTGCAAACAGCTACGTCCGCGCGCTACAGATTTCGCCGGAGAACAGACTGGTCATGCAACACATGGAACGCTTTTTTCACAAGCGATAAACGGACATAGCGTGTGCCCATCAGCGAACGACGAATCATCTCGTCGAGTTGTCGACGTTCGCTGTCGCTCATTCGTATAGCAGCAACAATAATCTGCTCATCACACAAGAATGTCAGCCATGATCCCGAGATGGTCCGAAACAATCGGACCGCGGTCACCATCAAATACGGCAGAAATCGAAGGGTTTTCGGCTGGCCAGCCCGACCACGCAAGATAATCAACTACACGAACTGACTCCTCGTTATCACCAACGAGTGTTGTCGTGCTCAAGGTGGGTGCGCAGGCCATCTGTGTCTTGAGCAAAGCTACGGCCTGGCTTGAGGGCGTCGCGTTAAAATCGCCACCCACAATCACTTTGCCATCCGGTAGCGCACGCAACAGCGCTAAGGTCTGTTCCGCGCGCAGGTCGTGGTGCTCAGGAATATGTGTCAGATGCACATTGGCGACCCAAAAGTCTTCCGATTCATTACGCACTGCTATCAGCTGAGCTACACGATCAGGATCTTGTGGACTCGTCGGTAATGAGATTATTGACGCACTGACGATGTCTCCTCGTACGAATATCGCCAAACCCGATGTCGACAGAATTCGCTTACCCTCAAAATGCCGGAACTTCTCGCGTGCCGGTACTCGATGTGATGAGTGTTCAGGTAACGCGTGTGCGAGACGCTCATGGGTGGATAACCCTGCGTCGCTTGCGTCGAACACCTCTTGTAACAGCATTACGTCGGGGGAAAGCTCGGGTAGGTAACTTGCGAGTGCGTCAATTCTCGCTCGGTACTCTCCATCACACTTCCAAGTGTTCAATGAGAGCACTCTAAGTTTTTGGGCTTGTTCCGCGACCATAACGTTATTGCCGGACCGCTTTGTATTGAAATCCCTCAATCGGGCGCGCCATCATGACGTACTAAGCATGAACAAAAGATGACAGGAGCGCGCGATGATCCAAATCAACGGCAATGCCCACACCATACTGATGGTGAGTCAATTCGAAACCTACCTTTTGATGTTGAACCACTCAGCGGCGCACTAGGCGCTGTCTTGCATGGTGTCGATCTCGCGCGACTTGACGACGCGCTGTTCGCGGCTATCGAAAAAGCATGGTTGAAATATCTGGTGGTGTTCTTCGTTGACCAGGAACTCACACCGGAGCAACAAATTTCGTTCGCGCGACGCCTGGGCGATATCCACTACCACCCTTACATGCAGGGCCTCGATGAGCATCCCGATATTCTGGAAATCGTTAAGGAACCAGGTTCGTCATATACCTTTGGGTCTGAGTGGCACTCAGACCAGATGTTCAGTCCGCAGCCCGCGAAGGCCACCATGCTGTACGCGAAGGAGACGCCTTCGACGGGCGGAGACACGTTGTTTGCCAACATGTATTTCACATGTGTTGACACTTCAAGCTCTGCATTTCGCTGGTCTTGTGCCGCACGCTGTGAGGAGGGTACGAGGCGCATATAACGACGATTGACCATTCTCATATGCGCGGGTCGGAACCGCCGGTCTTGACTTCGTCGTGGAGCTGCCTCTGTCTAGTGGTGAGGGTCGCCGCGCGCTAGGCGGGCGCCTCGTAAATAGCTCGAGGGTTCTCCTCATCGGCCCACATGCCCTGCTCACAGCGTGCGTGCTGCTCATCAGCAGTTCAGGCCGTTTGCCTGTTCAGTGTTTGGCCCATGACCTCACGGGCAATCGCCCAGATGAACCCGACCAGTTCGCGTGCCACCGCCGTACAAGCGTGTACGCTCTTCTTGCCTCGTCTGATGAGGTCCCGATAGCGACCACACAAGCGAAGCTGTGCTTTCCAGGCGATGCATTACGGTTGCTGGGGATGCGCCATATTGAGTTTTTATTGTTGACAGGAAACTGGGGTTGTTACTCCGGGGACGGATCGAGCTTCGCATGGCGGGGACAGTCGATAGACGAGGATGCGTAGTCGGTGATGCAAAAGAGCGTCCGCACGCCTAAAATCGCGCCAAAAAACGAGCGTATAAGCACCTAAAATCGGCACTTTATGACGGATGCAACCATATAGAACAACAGCTAAGCAGTAAAACCTTGGTCCGAATCCGACTCTGCGTTGAAGCAACCACCCACACAGCAATTTAGACGCTAAGCTGTCAATGCTTGCGCGATTGCCGTACCACTTTGCCAAGCCGCCTCAACGCGCGTACCCAAACACCAGTCGCCTCCCACATAGAGTGATAGAGTTTCATCGACCAAGTAAGGCACACCCAACGGGTCCACAACTCGGGCATATAACCAGCTATGGAAAGCCGAGTGCAGCAAATCCGCTGGGTCTAAAGACAAGGCCTCACACAGCAACACTTGCATTTCCTGCTCGCTTTTGGCTTTGACTTGATTGACACGCGCCGCGCTCCACGTGGCACTTGCCTGTGCCAACCACGCATCGACAGCATCCTCACGCTTTGGCTTGCTACTATTGCAGGCAATCCATGACAGATCGCTGGCTTCATTTAAACGCGTCGTCTTATCAATTTCAGCATGAGGTTGAAATGCCGCCATCAAGGTCATGCATGGCGCAAACTCAAGATGCGTAAGCTTGGCAGACACGGGATGAGCTTCACCAATGAGGGGAGCGACTTGCGGAAACGGCACCGTCATCACCACGCGCTTTGCTTGCCAGACATTAGCCTCTGTTTTCGCGAGCCAATAATCATCGTGATGTTCAAGTATCTCAACGCGCTCACTTTGATGAATCGTTAAGCCTTCCGCTAACGCTCTTGGAATACTCGACATGCCCGGTATGCCCGTATAAGCATCTGGCCTACCGGCATCAGTCCACACCATCGCGCTATCGATGATTTCGCCAAGCATCCGTTTAAAGCCTTCATTACGCGCAGTGACGTATTGGGCTCCATGATCAAACCGAATGGTCTGTCCACTGATCTCAACGCGACGTGTCGCCATACGCCCGCCAATGCCCCGCCCCTTATCGAGAAGCACAACATCCAAACCTGCCGCATGCAGCAGACGCCCACACGCTATGCCTGTCATGCCTGCACCAATCACTAGCACATCCAGCATCTAGTGCCGCCTCTCTTTACTTTCAGTGAGTGAGGCATAAATCGTCTGTGCAACACAGGCCTTATAATCCCAGTACGCCAAGCCCTCGGCTGAACTCGCATCAAAGCCCCAGATTTGTTTCACATATCCGTTAACCAGAAAGAAGCTATCGCACGCCTCAGTCCAGATCGGAATATCCATCAACTTCACATTTGACCTACTCAACGGCAACAGATTACCGCTGACTGCGTAGTCGTAGTTTTTAGCTTGCTCTAACGCACAGTCAAAGAAAGCTTCAGGCGTAAGATCATCCGCACAATGTTCCACTAACTGATGTTGATACCCGAGATATTGCTCCATGTAAGCTTTGGGCCCGACACCCATTCCCATCATCGCGATCTGCAACGGCTGTAATGTATTGATTTCTTCGAGTTTGTTTTGCGTAAAGCCACGGAAGAAATGACCAACCATCGGCGGCAAGGTATCGGTCAAGTAGAAATTGGTTTGCGTTGCTGCCAAAACATCTAAATGACCGAATATCTGCATCTGCAATGCACCGCATTGAAAAGAATTGGTCAAAGAGCAGGCTCCAAAACGCGATGTTGGCTCTCCGATGACTTCCAGAAAAGGAAAATACAATTCATCAATTGCCGCCAAATTGTCAGCCTGTTTAACGCCGGCACGTTTGCCCTCTGCGAATAAACCAAAATTGCGAACTTGATAAAGCTGTGCTGTTTGGTCAGTGTTTTCTAGAGGTATCTGCTCGAAAGTGACGTCTGCGCCCCACTTAAACATAAATTCACCGATCGGCATTTCGTAACCTTCGTAGAATTCTTCCACTTGCTCATCAATCGGTACATTGCGGTTGGATGGAATCGTTTGCGAGACGGCCTGGATAATCGGCATGTAATCTTCTTCAGGTCTTCGCGTGCCGGCGTAAAAGCCAATTAGGGTAAAAAAGCCATGGAGCTGAGCTCGACTCATGCCCATCGCGTGCATTGTGTTGGCAGCCTCGGCAGAAGCTGCCGGTAAACCTGCTAAATCGTTGTCAGTCAGCATCTATTCGTTCTTTCAGGGTTTGTATCGACATCGTCTACAGCCTCACGTCTCGTGGATAGAACTTGTTCACCAATAGTCGCTGTATTGGTTGACATCGTTCTTTACACCGCATTTGGAGATTGGACAGGGTTTTTGTTAAGTCGTTATTGCGAAAACGTCACCAAAACCTATACAGCGCATTTCAAATGACTGCTTCTGAGGAGGCCTGAACCTCGGTCTATGGAAGCGTTGATATCGAAATTCAGCGCGATCTTTAGGCGCAGCAGGTGGCGGGGCGGCTGTATTAGCGGCTATCAAACTGGTGTCGCGTGGTGATGCTCGTCTTCGCCCTCACACCCGCTATCTCCAACCTTTGGTGAACAAGCAGGCGGCCTGGCCAAGCCCCATCAGCAACAAGCCAGTTGCGACCGCAGCAAAAAGACCTAATGTGCCCCAGTCCCACGCCACGGCCAGTGCGCCGAGCACGACAACCACCATCAGGCGTGCCATGGAGGCGCACACCGGAACAATGACGTTGCCAGTTCCTTGACTGGCGAAGTAAAGCGATTGTCCAGCACCGAAAAAGCCATAAAACGGTCCAGCGATGAGGAGATAGAGCATGCCAACTGCGTAGGCATCGGGGTCGGCGGTAAAGAGATCGAGCCACAACGAAGGTGAAATTGCCACGGCCGCGCCTAGAGTGCCGGTTATGGCTAAGGTGACAGCCGAACCCGTCCAAGCAACTCGCCGCGCACGGGTACGTTGATTGGCGCCAAAGTTGACGCCAACAGCGGCCGTCAACGCGGCGCCCACACCAAAAGAAATAGGTACTAACATGAGCTCTAATCGTGCACCCAGTCCATAACCCGCAAGCGCCTCGGTGCCGAAGGTCCCAATGTAACCCGTGGTGACTACCACGGTTAGCGCCATGCTCGCACTGTTGGCGAGACCAGGACCGCCAACACGCATGATTTCGCCCGTAGCCTGCCAATTGAACGGAACCCGGTGCAACCGTAAGCGGCTGGATGGGACACGTAATCGATGGACCAGGTAAATGGCAGCAACGCCCTGGCAAAGGACCCACGCAACTGCAGGTCCAGCGACGCCAAGCATGGGCATACCGAGCCAGCCCAGTGTTAGGGCACCGGACAATGCAATCTGAACGATGCTAGCGACCGTAATGGCGCGCGCGGGTGTCACCGTGTCGCCTATGCCGCGGTGAATAGCCGAAGTGACCCAAGCAAACCACGTTGCCGCTGCGCCGCCGAACATGATTTGTGCGTAGTCGACAGCACCGGCCAGTGCCCCATGTTTACCGCCCATCAAGACGAAGATGGGTTCAGCAAAGAGCCCCAGTACCAGAACATAAAGAACGCTCATGGTGAACGCGATCAACAACGCGTGCCAGGCGATCGCTTCAGCGCGGTTTTTGTCGCCCGCCCCCACGGCTCGCGCGACCGCGGACGTGGTTCCACCGCCAATGGCACCACCAGCCATCATCTGCATGAGTGTGAGAAAGGGAAACACCAATGCGAGGCTCGCGAGGGCTTGTGTGCCGAGCCTGCCAACGTACCAGGCGTCCGCAAATGTCACCCCCGTCATCATGGCGACTGCAAGAACGTTGGGCGTGGCCAACGTCCACAAAACCTTCGATACCGGTCCCTCTAGGATCAGCTGGGTCGTACGGTCGCGGTGCACTAACGTGTGTTCCCGCTCAAAGTTTGTTTTCGGTGCACTCCGCAGGTGCGCGCACGGGTGATCATGGCGTATTCAAGGCCCGGGTTCGTGAAGTACTTCAAAGCTTTAAGGAATCTCTATTGAACACAACGGCGCGTGTTGTTGCGCGTCGTAAACATCGGTATCGCGAGGGTCACCGGATGGGACATCGCGCGGGACAGTGATTTTGATGGCATACGCAACATCGTAGTAGATGACGTCCACGGCATTACTGGACAGTCCGTATAACTCCCCAAAGAGCTCGTGCGTGCCCACCCCTGAATCCTTCACGCGCTGATATTCAGAGTCATCCGCAAGCATGAGGTCCAATGTGAAATACAAGGCGCTCGCGTTCTCGGACCGGACAAGCTTAGCAAGGGAACCGAGCGTTTGTGCTAGCTCACCGTTAAAGTGCGCACCGGTTAGTTGCCAGTTGGGTCGCCCACTGATAGGTGCCCTCGGAATCCAGGTCAAGATGCAACGGTCGCCTTCTTTGATGTGGGTGACGTTCGCACCAGCCTTTAATGCAACGCCAGTGCCTTCAGGTCACAACAAAGGACGGTTTGAAAAGGTCTGAATACTCTCGGTCACGCTTTGCGACTCATCGACGCATACGAGGATTGTGGAAACGCTCGATGAAGTCAAACACGTCGGCCTTGGTCGCATCGAGCGTCGGGTATTTCGTTCGGTTGACACGCTCTCGTTTGAGCATTCCGGAGAAGCCCTCGCAGGCCGCGTTGTCGCCACAATGCTCCGCGCTGCTCATGGAGCGTACGAGCGTGTTGCGCTTCACAAGCCGTTGGTAGGCGCCACTTCGAAACTGGCTGCCTCGATCCGAATGCAAGATTGCCGACCATCCACCCTTGCGCTGCCAGATGGCCATTTCCACAGCCCGCAATACCATCTGACGGTCCTGGCGATGATGCATTGATCAGCCCAGCACCAACTTGCTGTAAAGGTCGATGACGACCACACCTAGAGTTTGCCTTCGTCGGTTTTCATCTCAGTGATGTCGGTGACCCATTTGGTCTCCGCTCCTTGGCAGTGAAGTCGCGCTCGAGCAGATTGCTCACACCCGGCACAGGCAGACTTGGCTTGGAGCGTTGGCCACGCCGCTTCCTGCGCGTCCAGCCCTGCAAGCCATCGACGGCCATCAGCCGAGCAACGCGATTCTTGCTCGCTGTCTCACCCTCTTCGATGAGACCTTCATGCATTCTTGGCGCGCCGATGGTGCCCCGAGAGTCCTCGTGCAGCTCTCGAATACATCTGAGCAGCCGCTCATTGTCCAGCTGGCGGGCGCTGGGCATGCGCTTGAACCATTCGTAGAAGCCGCTTGGCGACACATTCAAACACAGGCACATCAGGCGGTCGGGAAACTCATCGCGACAATGCTGAATCGCCTGGTACCTCAGGACGAGTCCCTGGCAAAGAATGTTGCTGCTTCGCGCAAAAAATCACGCCCCTTCTTCATGCGGGCGAGTTCACGCTTGAGCCGCGCGACTTCCACGTCCCGCGCATTGCCGGCGCCGCCGAAGGCCTTCGGCCCCTCGGCATCGGACTCGTGTCGCCAACGGGTGAGCAAGTGCGCTCCGATCCCCAGTTCATGGGCCACCTGGGCACAGCTCACGCCGGGCTGCCGGGTCTGCTCAACAGCACCGCGCTTGAACTCGGCACTAAACTTTCTTCTCTTCGAGATCGAACACGCCTTTCGCCCATTATCGGGCTTCCTTGAAGCGTCCGGGAAATCGGGGGAGAACCGCACCAACAGAACTCTGCTTAGAACCGACTTGTACTGAAACAGGAGGCAGGTCACACGGGAGTGCCTGGCGATACGGGTCAGGCGGAAACTGAACGCCACCGATGTCATCGATGTACTTACTGACTTGCTCATCATCCGCGGGGCGCCCACGTTCATGCGCTCGGACAACGGTCCGGAGTTCGTGGCTCAGGCGGTGAGAGACTGGATACAGGCCGTCGGGGCGAATGCCACCTATATCGAGTCGGATTCACCGTGTGAGAACGGCTACTGCGAAAGCTTCAACGCAAGACTCAGGGATGAGTTACTCAACGGTGAAATCTTCTACAGCCTCAAGGAGGCACAAATCATCATCGAACAGTGGCGTCGGCACTACGATACGAGGAGACCGCATTCATCATCGGGATGCAGACCGCCTGCGCCGGAATCCATCGTTCCGGTGGACCCACAGACAGCTGTTAACTAACATTCAAATTGGACCAATCAATCGGGGCGGGTCAGTTTCCGTCATACGCCGTTCAACCCCCGCCAGGGTCTCTCAGAACCACGTTATCGATGAGACGCACGTCGCCGAACGCCGCCGCCACCGAGACGAGCGCCCCATCGATCGCAACGTCCAGTTCTTCAAGCGTCTCGGGATGCGCAACGCTTACATACTCGAGTTCAGCGATCACACTTGCCGCGACTTCGTCGCGCACCCGGGAGCATAGCACTTGCGTATCACGTTCGCCGTTTGCAAACGCCGCATTTGCCGACGCAAGGCCCGCATACAGACAAGGAGCTTGTACCCTGGCCTCCGGCGAAAGCTTTGCGTTCCTGGAGCTTAATGCGAGGCCATCGGGCTCGCGTACTGTTTCGCAAACCTCGACTGTGAGGTTGAAATTCAAATCGGCAACCATTCGTTGAATCGTCAGCGCTTGCTGGGCGTCTTTCTGACCGAAATAGGCACGGCGAGGTTCGAAGACGTTGAAGAGCTTCGAAACCACCGTGGCAACGCCGCGGAAATGACCGCTACGCCCTGCGCCTTCCAATGGTCGTGTAATGGTCTCGAGATCGACATACGTCTGATAGCCCGCGGGGTATACGGTTGCCGGCTCGGGCGTCCACACCAGGTCAGTGCCCGCCGCCTCTAGCATCGCGAGATCCCGTTCGGGATCGCGTGGGTAGCTCGTCAAATCAGCGGCGTCGTTGAACTGTACCGGATTTACGAAGATGCTCGCCGCAACCCGATCGTTCTCCTCACGGGCGCGGGCAACGAGGCTCATGTGCCCTTCGTGGAGAAAACCCATCGTGGGTACCAGCCCCCACCCGGCCGTCGGATCGGCCCAACGGGCCCGCCTTATCTGTTCAATCGACTCGAAGACTTGCATCAATCACGTCGCTTACATTGGGATTGCGTGCAATTCTATTACGTAGTCAAAGGGAATTGTCATGCGTGCCATAGCCTGCCGGGAACTGACCGGGCCAATCGCTCTTCGCGTCGAGAATCGAGAATCCTTGGAGCCCACCGATGGCGAGGTAAAGATTGCCGCACATGCATGGGGCGTGAACTTCGTCGACGTGCTCATGACCCGAGGAGGCTACCAACTCAAGCCCGAGCTTGCTTTCTTGTGCGGCCTGGAAGACGCAGGCGAAGTGTTAGACGTTGGTCGGACGGTGACCGAATACCGGCCAGGGGATCGCGCCATTTATGGCATGCGCCCGGGGGCTTTCGCCGAAGTCATCACCGTGGCCTCAACGTCGATCATCCACGCCGAGGCAACCCTCGACTGGGAGCAAGCCGCCTGCTTCCGTTCGGCATACGTCACCGCCTACCATGGACTTGTCCAGAGCGGCCGCCTCGCCGCAGGCGAGGTGGCATTGATTCATGACGCTACCGGCGGGATGGGGCTTGCCGCAGTGCAAGTGGCAAAGCTATTAGGGGCAACCGTCATTGCAACAGGGAGCAGCGAGTCGAAGCTCGATATCGTAAAGAACTACGGGGCCGACCACGTTGTCAGCTATGCATCTCCGCACTTCCGCGAGACGGTGCGGGACCTCTCCGGCGGTGCTGATGTCATATTCGACCCGGTAGGCGGCGATGTCTTCGACGAATCGATGCGATGCCTCAATTGGAGCAGGGTAGGCGGGTGCCGGGGTTTGTGCGCGAAGAGATCGAAGCCTCTCTTCGCTGCGGACGGCTCGAGTATGGGTTCGTGCGCGTGGAGTTCGCGGGTTGCCGGCACGAGCATCTGGTTGCTTACAATTGCAAAGGTCGCGGTTTTAAGTCCGTCATGCGCCTCGCGTCGGATGGCCGAGACCGGCGCGAAACTGGTCGATGAGGTTCTGCCGACAGTGCCATACCGGCAATGGGTGTTGTCATTTCCCATTCCATTGAGGCTGTTGTTTGCGCGTTCGCCCGA
>JACLAC010006016.1_pt1 | contig 13822 bp, 18 predicted proteins | sample 8027881 | NCBI WGS metagenome assembly JACLAC01 (sample SAMN15725517, study PRJNA655200) | protist metagenome | isolation source: fluorescence activated cell sorting (FACS) single amplified genomes of... | place: Spain: Blaines Bay Microbial Observatory, Mediterranean Sea | collected 2016-01-19 | reverse complement strand
TCAGGTGTGGCCGAGGGGTCCCAGTTGACGGCGCCGTTGGGGTTCAGGTCACGACGGTAGCTGGGATTAGGGTTAAGGTCGGCGAGAGAAGCGGGTTGGCGGGTCGCCGCAACACTTGCGGGGAGCAACTCCGACGGGGCACTCGCACTGTGGCACGGCGGCGCATGCATCAGGCGTGTAAGCCAGGGGTGCGACGAAGATGATAGAAGGAGAGACGCGCAAGCAGGGTGGCCGCCGTAGGGACCTGAGGATGAGCAGTAGCTGGAGCGTCGGAGCGTCGAGGCTAAGAGGCGGCGCCCAAACCCTTGCGATCTCCATTGGCCGCGCGTCGAGGCGGCGGGCGACCCGAGCGAGAAGGGCCAGGAGACGCGCGACAAGCTGGGCAGCAAGCTCGTGGCGGCGAATGCGCGTAGTGGACTCGCCTCTCTCTGGCAGTGGGGTGAGCAACGTCGTGACTGCCGCCGTCCGCTCACGATGCGCTTGTAAGACTCTCTTCCGCAGCTTGGGCACATGCTTCTTGGTGATGAGCGGCGGCGAAACCCTGGCCACAACGTCCTTCAGCGCCCTGCAAATGGTCTCGAGCTCGGTGCCATCGAGTGAATTCTGCCCAGAGTGGCCCAGGCGGTACACGGCGCGTATGTCGGCCACCGACGCACCCTGCGACGACAATAGGTGCAAAAGACCCGGAGAACCCTGGTCGGCGGCGCTGATGTGGTTCAAGAGCGTTTCGACGACAGGAAGCGTGTCGTCTGGGTCCATGAGAATTACGCCTGTGCTACGAGTTTCCAGAATTTTGGGTCGGGCGCTCCAACTTACCGTTGAGTGCCAAAGTCTAGCCTAGCTTGGCTTAGTTTGGCCAGGCCGAATTTATTATGCTTTTGCCGCCCTAGGCTTAACTTTGGCACGGTAGCGCGCGGTGAGCATGCCACGTGGAGGCGCCAGGCGGTTGGCTCGCTGGAATCGCCGACGATGCGAGACCTTCTGTCATGAGCCGCCGACGTCTATACCCGCCCGCCATGGCTGGCCGACCTCCCAACGCCGTGACGAACGGCACGAGGCCGCTGCAACGAGGTGGCGGACGATGCGGAGGAGAGCAGTGACGAGGAGGAGGACGAGTGAATGAGAGTGTCAGAGTGTATCACAGAGGTGACTCGAGGGCTTGACTTAGACTTTGGGACGGGTTAGGCTTAACTTTGGGACGGCCGAAAATAATTGCAAAACTAAGCCAAGCTAGGCTAGACTTTGGCACTCAACGGTAACCCTTGCATGGCAGTTCGCTCAATTTTCGCCTCCGCGGCGCCGATGCCATGCGTCGCAGGGGTTGGGCCTAACAGTGTCAACCCATGAACCGAAACCAGACTAAACCACACTAAACCACACTAAACCGTGTGCATGTATGTGCTGTCCTGTATGTGATGGTATGTACGTGCTCCGCGTTGCCTTCGGGTCATGCGGACACCACATCTCCCTACGGGGCGAACTCCGACCATCGGAGCTTAGATGTGTGTGCGTAGTAATATGTCTTGGAACGAACGAACGAACAGACTAAACCAAACCACTTTATTACTATACTTGTAGGATGGCTTGCCCTGTTAGCAGCCCTATGAAACCGTACTACGGGGTGTCCAAGGGCTGGCTTGGTGGTCTGGTTTGGACACCCCTTCTAATTGAGTGTCCAAGGACTAGAGCTCTGGGTATAGATCATATTATGGGGTGTCCAATATAAATTTACACTCTCCCTATCAATAGCATCTATTACCACTACAAAATTCTTGAGGCCCCCCCGTCAAATGCCGTCAAATCCCACGGCCCGCCAGGGCCCTCCGTCAAAGTCGGGAGGGCCCGTCAAAGTGGCGGGCCGCCGCGGGCCCCTACCCAGCACACTCTGGCAACACGACGTGTAGCGTGACGTGGCGAGCGTGAGCGAACGCTGATCCACTTTATCACGGCGCTGACCGAGGAGAATCCCGGCTCGAAGCAGCCGGCCTCGTCAGCGACCGGGACCGCTGACAGAAAAAAATTGTTCAGATCAACATAAACATTCGCTGGGGCGCCACACGCCCGTGATGCGCCGTGGCCACAGAGCGCCGTACACGTGTACATCGCTCCGGTGTCGGGCAAAAAGTTCGAAGACGAGTTGCTGTGTCTCGTGTCTGCCTGTCTTGTGTTACAATTACCGCTGGTGCACGTCTGTAGACGCGTCGCGCTCGCTCGCGTCGCTCTTTCCGATCGATCCATAGCTCCTCGTTACAAGGCGTCCTCAAAACACCCAAAGCTTGTTGGCAAAGGGTGCCATCACCTCACCCGCATATGCCGGCAGCTTCGGCCCGAAAGGCACCGAGCCCGGGACCTTCGACTCAGCAAGCAAGGACATGATGCCAATCATCGCGAGGCGGCCGTTATTGACCTCCATGTTGAGTCCATTCGCTTTTTCCACCGGCGTGCGGTTGGTCGAGAAATCGAGCGGGTCGTACAAGTCAAAGGGCACCGGGTGGACGCCGAAGCCCTTCTTCAGCGAGGGGAAGAAGCCAGGCTTGCCACCCTTCATGTAATGCTTCTCGCCCTGCGCTTCGAGGATGAAACTGTGCTCGGAGAAGACCTCGAGGAAGCCGACGAACAAGATGATCTGATACTTGGCCGCCTCCGGCAGCTGGTCCCACTGGTCGCAGGGTGAGGCGGCGTCAATCGCGGCGAAGGGTGCCCACGGGAACTTGACGCCATTGGCTTGAACGAGGAAGCCCACGAAACCGGCCATCGCGACGCGGCCATGCTTGATCTCTGCCTGACGGAGGAAGCCCTGCGGTGAAGCGGAATGCAAGAGCCACAGATGAGCGAGACCGCAGGGCACGCGTAGTAATGCTAAATGCAATGGTGTGGAGGACTACCACAGTCGCGTCCTCGCCCTGCCCCCAGAAGTTCAGCATCGCAAGGTTGAGTGGATCATAAAAACCAATGGCGGGGTTCTGCGGTCCTCAGAAGTTGTGGTCAGCATGTGGTGAAGCAGGGCAGCAGGAAAAAACGTACCTGCTCTTTCGCAATAGCCTTGAGATCGTCGATGGCGGCCATCTTCGTGTCTGCGCGGGACGGCGGCGCGACAGGTCGCGAATAGGCGGAGAATGCTAGCATGATCTCCCAGAATTATTGTAAACAGCTAGTGAAGCTTTCCGTTTCTCTTCAAGCTCTCTTTAATTCAAGACGGGCTCTCTTAAGTCTACGGTGGCGGGTGTACCTCTCAAGCGCTCGCTCTCACGTGCCCAATAGTTTATTCGGGTCAGATCTGCGTACAGGCTCACCGACAAAATGACTTTCGGGGACACGTCTTTTGCCCTGTCCATAACATGACACTCAGGGTCTGTCCGGCGGTAACTTGATTCGTAGATGCGCGTCTTTCCCTCCCCCTGGCGCCGCAGGCCCCCACAAAATCCGTAAATCCGTAAATCAGAGCGTTTTGCGCCGTTTTTGTAGCTCTAGAGCCGCCTTGACCGCTTACCATAATGAGACCGGAGAGGGAGGAGGGACGTGCAGCAATAAGAGGGAGGAGGGACGTGCAGCAATGAGAGGGTCAGTTGGCCGAAGAGAGGGTCAGCAAAGAGAGGGTTGGCAGAAGAGAGAGAGGGTATCAGCGCACAGAGAGCGTCAGCACAGAGAGGGTCAGCAGGAGCGGTGAGTGTGGTGGCAAGGGGAGCCGCGTGAGGGACGTGTGCGGGGCGTGTGCTGGGCGTGTGATTTACAGACAGAGCTGTGATTTACGGATTTACGGATTTACGGATTTACGGATTTGACCCCTCCCTCCCCCTCCTTTCCGCCGCCCCTCAAGACGCGCATCTACGAATCAAGTTACCGCCGGTGTGGTTCACTAGTGAGACAGCTTTCGGCGTTAAGGAGCCAGGTGTTGACACGATGGAGGATGGAGCATCGGCACCGTTCACGACGCCGCGCCACCCAGCAGCGCACCTCCGGATAAAGGGCTCCCTCGTGCGTTCCCTCCTTTTGTTTCAGTGTACTGTGTGACCAGGAGGGAACGATAAATGCACAGCGTTGATGACGCTCGTTCAATCAGAGTCAACGAGAACAAGACCATCAGAGTCAACGAGACCTGCATCCTATTCACACTCTGCATCTTGGCCGCATACGTCTATTGCGTGCTCGCCCTCCTCTGGTATCGCAACTTACCAGTGTGCAGCGCCTCTGCGACGCCATCCTCGGTGGCAAGAATTGCTGTCGAATCAGGCTGGCCGCCTGCACAAACAATACCGCGCACACTACTCGTCGAAATACCATTTACACACTCTGATGTCGATGCGCTTGACCTCGCCGTCTCAATCTGGGACTCGGCATGGCCATGCCACAGTGGAGCGTTTGAGCAACATTTGCGTCCAGACCTGTTATTGGGCTTCAATGGCAATCTCTCCAATTATGCTCATGTGGCGCGGCTCGATTCGATCCTTGCGCGCCGCGTCGTCCGCGAGTGTTTCGGCCGCGTGGGCGCAGAGTCAGCCTACCTCTCTGGCGGCGAGGACACTTACGATAAGCAGCGGCGGCACGCCAACTGGACGGTTGGCCCGAACAACCTCTTCGTCCACTCTCTTGAGGCGGCGGCGCGGCGCGGATACCGTTACATGGCGCAGCTCGAACCCGACGTGCTGCCACTCCGCTCGCTATGGCTTGACCGAATACAAAGCCTCGCGGCAAGCTCGAGCGCATGGGTACTCGGATCGCCATTCCTCGGCCAGTGCGCCCGCGATGCGCACTCGGAGCGGTGCATGGAGCTTGGCGACGAGATCAAATTCCACATGAACGGGAACGCACTGTACGCCGTTGGCGATGCCGCCTTCCGCGCCTACTGGTCGCGCGCCTTCGCGGGGCAGCTCTCGCTCTGGCCATTCGACCTCGCGCTTCACCTGCACACACGCAGCCTGCCGATCGCCGCGCAGCGACGGCTCACGGCCAAGTTCCGCGCGCAACCTTTCATCCTCAATTTTGGCGGCGAGCCGCTTCTTACGGGCGCAACGGCGGCGGCCGCCGCGGTGGCGATTGACGAGGAGAATGAGAATGAGAGTGAGGAGGCTCGTGAAGTCTCGGCCGAGATTGCGGCGGCGACGGTGGACAACGCCGGCGCGATTCAGCTGGTGTGTCGATCCTCGCGGCACACCTACCTTCTCCACTCCTCGTGGGTGATGCGCCAGCTACGAGCTCGCGGCGCGGTCGCCAACACGGCGCTAGCCCCCCAGTGCACGACCAGGCAACCGTCGAAATGGTTCGTTGCAGGGACGACGGAGGTAGCGGCGAGCCGCGATGACGACAGTGGCCTCGTTTCTCTTGCACGGCGCATTTCGGACGCCGACGGACGCCTCATCCTCACGTTTGCTACCGCCGTATACGATCCGCTTTGTCGCGACTTTGTCGCGCACCTGCGCCACCTCGGTGTGAGAAGCTACCTCATTGGAACGTTTACTCGTTCTTATCACAAAGTGCTCACAGCGCGCGGCGAGCGCCCTCACCTCCACAATCTACCTCAACTCACTTCCGGTGGCTCCGACGTCTTCGGTTCGCACGACTTCTTCCTGCTCAACTCGGCGCGCTACGCGGTGCTCACACGGTTGCTACGCGCAGGTTTGCACGTCTTCTCGTGTGATCTCGACGTCGCGCTGCTCCGCAACCCGCTGCCAATCGTCTGGCGCCATCCGCATGATCTGCTGTTGCAGAGCGACGCGCGCGACGCGTCGACGCTCACCGAAATGTCGCCATTTCTGCTTTTCGATCGGCTGAAACTCCCACGAGGCACGCCATCCGTCACATACGTCAACGGCGGCGTCTTTTTCGCGCGCGGTACACACGCCGTCGCGCGGCTCTTCGAGGATACATGGGCAATGGCTTCTCAGGATATCGGCAGGCTCAACGAGCAGGACTGCCTTAACCGCGTGCTTCTCGACTCTGCGCTCCAATGGTCGCCTCTCTCGCCGCGGTTCTTCCCGAACGGCTACGTTTCTTTCCGGCGGCCGCTGCCGCCGCTGGCTGAGCAGGTCGGTGGTGGGGCGGACCCTGCAACTGATGGCTTCGCGCGCGTGCTGATACACTGCAATTGGATCAACGGTATTGCTGCGAAGCGCTTTCTGATGCGGGAGGCGCTTGTCTGGACAGGCGATGACCGCAAGCAGGGCAGCAAGGGAGCCGCGGCTGATGAGAAGTACCTCGCCTACGCGGTAGGATCGGCGGCGGGGGAGCGCACGCTTGGCGGTCAGGTGCGTGCCTTTACCGCCGCGCTCGCCCTCGCTGCTGTGAGCAATCGGACGCTTGTGCTGCCAAACTTTCACGCGCTGCCCGGCCGCGAGGATGACGGTGGCAGGCGTGTCTTCACGTACCTCTTCGAGTATTCCCCGATGCTCCAATATTTCCCGGACAACCGCGAATCCTCGCTCCTCCGCGAATTGTTTGGGAAAAGAGGTGTGCCCCGTGCGCAAGTACTGCCGAACGGACTTGTCGCCACCCGCGAAGCCGCTGTCGCAAAGGACACCGCCGAGCTGCTGCAGTGGTTGAAGGAGCGCCACAACGAGTCGCTGCTCCACGTGCGCGGGCTCTACCGTAAGACAGTTCGCTCGTTCTTTGTGTGTGCGCCCCCGCTTGCTGCGTTTGAATCGAAGCTGCGCATGGCGCTGCAGCCAGCGCCGGAGCTGCGAGTGATCTCGCATCACATTATCACTAGAATCCGTATCCATCTTCACAAGTCGTATGCGCGTCGACGACATGCAGGCCGCGGCGGGCATGGCGGCCGGCAGTTGCTCGGGCTGAGAGGCGTGCCGCATGACGCGCCCGTACTCTTCCTTCATGACTTCAACTGCCTCCACGTGAGCGAGGCGGAACTTAGGCCGAATCGACTGAAGGCGGCCGCGAGGTCGCTGCCCCCGGTGGTGCCGACGCTTCTTGTGCGCGAGCTTCGTGGCACCGCACTACGCGAAGCGAGTGATGCCACTGGAAACGACGCCTCCAATCGGCTGCGGGCGCCCTTGCCGCCTGCGGCATCGACGATTTTTACGGAGGCCCTGCACGTCGGCGAGTTCTTCCCTTATTGGGACGAGGTTGAGATCTTTGATGTCAACGGGGTCTGCACGCTCGCTTTCAACCTGATCGAGCAGCTTGTTTGCTCGGCTGCGCGGCGCGTGCATGGCAACGCCGACTCGGATTTTATCCACGGCGTCTGCCACTGGCGATGGGGCAGCATGATCAGCTCGCCGTTCGGCACTGCCAGTGGCCGTGGCCTCAGATCCGCCCACGACGTGTGCAGCGTGCTGCGGTACCCTTGCCACAGTCTGTGAGACTACGTTGGTTAACGCTTTTCAGCATCCGACGCCCTCGGGTGGCATGTGGCCGGCTTCCTCCTACGAGACCGGAGAGCGCGTTACGTTAGCCATGGTTGGAGACAGAAGCCGAGGTACTAGTTGAATCGGACGAAGACTCAATCCTTGGGCTGAATATATGGCCTTCAACGAATAATACCACACCCGCATGAAACAAGTTGAGCATTTTGCTTTTCTCGCCATAGGCCGCCGTCGGCATGCTGCTGTGACCGAACGCCTTGCTTCGCAAGCCACTTGGCACACCGACCAAACACATCAATATGCTGCTTGGTGAAGAGGATTTTGAGCGCTGACATGGAGAAGGTGCCTGTCGGTGATGTCGGCCCATCATTTAAACGTCAACCGAGCAAGCTGCCGCGGGGCCACATATCGGGTCGCAGGGCAGGCTTCCGGTGCTCCAGTCGCTCACTTTTATTATATTGGTCACGGAAATCCACGCCAGGGCCCATTCCATCGTCGACACCGAGCCGTCGATTGCCGAGACGGTCGACGTGCTCGCGAAGGTGCCCAAATCGCATGTTCCAGCTCGGAAGCTTGGGAGATGAGCGCTACATATCGCACTCGTAAATACTCAACTTTTTCAGAGCGCCTAAATCGGCCTAAAATGGCAGTTTTTCACGCCTCCGCACAACGCCAAATAGGCGTGGAATCGCTCCTGCGCTCCTACCACACGTACTAGACCCCTAGGGCTTGCTTCAGCCCAAATCTGAGCGCGATCGGAAGAACGAGTCGCGTGTGCCAGGTGTCGGTGATAAATACTCAACATACATGCGGGTGTGGTACGCAACTTTAGTCCCCCTATAATGAAGCGATATTTAATCACCAAAGTGCTAGGTGCTCACCATGGCGCCATGTGAATCCTTTCATCTCACAATCTCAATCTCACATGAGGTGCTCACCACGGCGCCTCATGTGTAATCATACGGAGTGTTGCGCTGCGGGTGCATGGCATCGAGATCTACAACAAGCGGAAGCCGCTAAAGTTGAAGAACAAGGTGTTGCGCCAGGAGCAGAAAAAGCCGACGGGGACATGCACTCGAGGTCCGTGATTTATCGAGCCGGTGCGGAGCACCGGAGGTGCAGGCCCAAGGCCGCGCGGAGGGGCGTGAAGGCCAGGCGTTTTCAGTGTTACAGGACTTTTTAAAGCGCCGCCAGCTGTGCACGGCGGGTCGGCCTGGAGCGCGCATGCGCGCTCCGTTAGGGTGTCGCGTGTTTGGTCGCCCCACGACTTTTTCTTTTAAACGTTTAATTTTCTCTACGTTCACTGCCGTTGCGTTTCTGTCTCCAAACCTACGTGCGTCCTTCGCGGAGGGTCGATACCCGCAGCACATAAAAAGGGGATGCATGGCATAGGGGCGTATCACACAAGTCCCTTTGGGGCTCAACCGTCAACGCGACCCTGACATTTCGGACCAAAAGCCCGACGCTGATTTCGGACCCTGTGAGCGAGATTGGTGATTGCACAGTACACTCAACTGCCCGGCTGCACGTGCACTGCCACTTCGGTCGCGCCGACAGAGATCTTCTTGCGGTCGGTCAGGATGGCCGCCTGGATCGCCGTGCCGTGGGCAACAGCCTCCTCAGGCGAGACATCGCAGTTTGGCTCGCGGCCGCCTAGGAACCTGCTGAGGAGCTGACGGATGCGCGCCATACGCGAGGTGCCTCCGACGAGGACGAGCTCGTCGACATCGCCCACCCCCAGGGACATCTTTTTCAACACGTCGCGCACAGGTTGTATCGCGCGCTCGACCAGAGGCGTCGAGATGCGCTCAAATGTTGCGCGATCGATGATGATAGGGTCGGCAGCCTCAAGCGACTGCGGTAGCCGCACCTTGATCTGCGCGTGGGCAGCGAACACAGCAGTGAACAAGGCATGCGACTGTGGCAATAGCGCTCGCTTTGCGGTACGCAACGGTTGGGTTGTCGCCTTCCACAAATGCGCCTGAACAATCGGCCTCGTCGTTGAGATCGATCTTAACGCGCTCCACCTCCTCCCGTAGTGCGCGCATCGCCTCGCCGTTGTCCTTTATCGACAACGTCATCTCGGCGACCGACGCGCCGCTGCTCGAGCTCAGCTTGGCGGCGATGGTAGTAACGAGGTGTTCGAGGAGGATGAGGTTGAAATCCTGCCCACCGAGGTGATTATCGCCCGACGCGGCCATCACCTGCCCGAACACACAAGAGAAGACCGTCGGCAGTCAAACCCGCGGCCATTGCACCAGGCTTGCCACGCGCCACCTCAAAGACGCCATTATTGAGGTTGAGCAACGATACGTCTAACGTCCCACCGCCAATATCGTAGACCATCACCGTGTTGACGTGGGCGCGCGTGTGCAACCCGTACGCCATCGCCGCAGCCGTCGGCTCGTGTATCGTCCGCAGGACGGTCACGCCTGCGCTCGCCGCTGCCTGCTTCGTCGCATTGATCTGTTGCCAGTCGAAGCCAACCGGCACAGCGAGGACAGCGGCGTCGACCATGCGCCCTGTATGCGCCCCAGCCGCCTTCTTAAGCTCGTGGACAACGAGGGTGCCCACGCCCTCCGGCGCCAGACGCACAGGCTGCCCTCCCACAGCCAACTGAAGATGTGGCTCCATCTGCCTCTGTTCAGTGCCCGCGCCCGCCGCCACCTCGAATGGTAGACCACGTGCCTCGCGTCCGACGGCCTCAAAGGCGTACCGCTTGCCGACGAAGCGCTTTGCGTCATATACAAGCATCCCCGCGGCCTTTGCGGCCGCTGTTCGTGCACCCTCACCAACGATAGCAGCCGTGTCAGTGTTGGGTGCGAAGATGACAGATGGAGTGATTGAGCGGCCGGAGGGGCTGTTGATGACTGTAACGTCGCCTTCCTCAAATACAGCAATGCATGAGAAAGTTGTGCCGAGATCAATGCCCATGCATGTCGGCGGAGGGCTCGGGAGCATCTTCTGCACAGCTGCCGCCAGGAGGATGGTCACTGCGAAATTGGAGCGTGGGGCAGCGTGGATCAAGAGAGAGAGGGAGGGAGAGCAGGGATTTCCCACGCAAAGCAAGAAAGATAACCAGCTCGGACTCCATGGTCTGAAAACAGTATAATTTTGCGGTTGGGCCTGGGGCTCGAGGCTATTTTCACCTCGCTCCCCCCCTCTCCCAACCCCGCCTATAGTCTTCGTTGTTGCATCGAGTCAAGACAGGAGTAGACACACTAGCCTACGAGTAAGTGGTCTCGTGAAGGCAATGTTACCAATGTTACAGACTGTTGCAAATCGCATGCTGGATCTGTTATGTTTATTCCCGCAAAATCGCCGATATCACGTTTAATCACGCAGGGCGCTCCTCCGGGGGAGCGCCAAAACACGACCTTAACACGAGTCTCGACCCGGAGTCCCAGGAGGGATACGGGTCGGGCATACCAATCGATGACCGCCGAACGCTCACGAGTCGGGGCGGCGCCCCACGCCTCGCGCTCCGCCTTGAGCGGAAGAGGCGGGCGCCCTCCGCAACACATGCCGCGACACGACAGGAGAATGAGGTTGTGCGCGGCCGCCCCCTGTAGTCAGGCAGGGGTTCGAGGTGTCGCGCCCTCCTTATCCCGCTCCGAAAGTCCCGAATACAGTAGGGCAGGGTTCGTCCTCCGTCCGGGAGACCGGGCGTGAACCCGACGACGCCAAACCTCCCTAAGAGGCTGGCCCGCAGATTGTTGCGATCAGGACCAGTCTCGCGCAACCTGACCGGTTTCGTACCGGCCTGGGTCCCGTTCCAGGAGGGGACGCATTAACGCCAGTGTTGCGAGGAGCTCGCTCCTCGTGGATGTGAGACAGGACAGCCCTGGCCCAACCTACGTGCGTCCTTCGCGGAGGGTCGTCGATACCCGCAGCACATACAGGGATGGCTACTTCATAGGGGCGTCTCACGCCAAGTCCCTTTGGGGCTCAACGCGACCCTGACACCTCTATTCAAGCCCGATTCATTCTATTCAAGGGAAGCCCTGGCGTGTTCAATCCACATGTGCTTTGCTTTGTAGCCGCAGGCGAGATAGGCATTATCCCATATCGCCTCTCAATGTGCCGTCATAGCGTGTGCTGTCTGTTCCGCCGCCCGCGCCGAAACGCTCCTCCTCCTCGCCCTCGTCGTCGTCACTCTCTTCCCCGTCCTCCTCCTCGTTCTCTGTCACTGTAGCCTCGACCGCTGCTATTCGTTCCTCTTCCGCCGCCGCCGCCGCCTCCGCCGCCGCCTCCGCCGCCGCCTCCGCCGCCGCCTCCGCCGCTTCGGCTGGACACACAAACGCCACGCATAGTGTGCATATACGCGTGTGCGGGTTGGGGGGGCGGACCTGCGAGCTCTTCCGCTGTCGGCGTGAGTAACGGCAGGAGCCTCTGTTTGATGCGATCGTCTGTCTGGCCAAGCCAACCACGCAATGCTGTGCGAGAGCGAGAGGGCGACCAGAGACAAGGCAACGACGCCGATTTGACAGTCAAGCCATTCAGCGTAAGGGACTGAGTGGAATACGAACCCGCCGCCTGTTCTGCAAGCTGCAGGGTATTGAAAGAGGCCTCCCACTCAACCAGCGTCTGCATGCGTCCCGTGTAAAGATCAGGAAGCGTCACGTTCGCACGCCGGCCACGGCCGATCCTCTTCGCGCCAAAGTAACGCCGATAACGCCGACTCTTTGGGCAGGAGACGCCCTCAAAGTGTCGGAGGTAAAACCCCAGGTTGTACTCCTGCTTGAGTGTGGAACCAGCCGCCAGACACGCGCGGGAGGATAGGCGTGTATGCTGTCAGCCCGACCGTGCGTGCTGTGTTTTTCGTCGTATGCGCACGCGCGTTTGTGCCTGCGTACTTGCTCGATGTGACCCGCAGGACAGAAGAGGTACACCGGCTTTCCCAACGCGATCGCTTGTGTGACGACGCCGCGGCTAGGAGAGGCAATCAGACCCCCTGCTCATGACATATGCGCATCGAAGAACGAGGATCCTCAGAGAGCAGAAAGCGGCCGATCCCTACATTGTGTGGCGTACGCGAGCGCGCTAGCTGTTCTGCAAAATCTGCTGAGGTGATTCGGACGTCGACGTGTCGGTATTTCTTGTATCTGGGAGGTGGAGAGATGTGGTGTGAGGGCGCGATATGAGAGGTGGATGGACTGGGTACTTGGCCAGGTAGTATGCATAATTTTTCTCCTTCACGAAGAGGCGGACTTTATGGTCGAGAAATCGCGTACGGATCGCACCGAGAACCTACGCGCGAGGGTCAATCGACACGACAGCGATTAGTGGCACACATGGCGTCCAAGGCCAAACAGGCGCTTGGACATATCGCGACCGCGGCCGTCGCAGCAAAGATGAGGATCGGCCGTCGCGCAGAGACGCAGAGAGCTCGGCTGGTAGGGTGCCAGCAGACACCACGCAAACGGAGCAAAGTAGACGCGCGCCGCGCATCTATGGCCGATTTTTGCCAGCACGCGAACCTGTGGCACCGTCGAATATGCGACAAAGTATCCCGGGCGGTCTATGTTGATCTCGGCCATCTCGGGGAGGCGCACGACTTGCGGGATCCCATGGTCCAGAGGCTTCACAGAGAGCGGCACTAGAATGCCTTTTTGGCCGACGTTAAGCTAGCGTGGGGGCGTAGAGGAGGTCAGCTGCGCAGGGGGTGTGCTGGCCGCCTTAGTAGCGTCATTCTTCACACACACACCTGGTAGAGCGCCTTCATCAGCATGCCCTTCTCTAAACCAGTGTTGTCCGCATAGATCTGACCCTGGCGAGCACACCAAGGCGGGCAAGCATGCTAGGCCGTCTCACGGCCTTCGCGCTGCGAGACGTGGGATCTCTGACCTGGCTGCAGACGCAGACAAGCTTGGTCGGGCAGTTCATGGCATTGATGAACATCGCCACGCCAGGCTCCCAAAACGAGAGGCAGTACGACGGGCGGTAATGCATCATGAGGCGCGCGATGCGCCGATAAAATGGTGTCGACCGACGCAGCACAGTCTTCGTGGCCGACACGACGATGCGTCTGTTGTTGAAAGACTTGCCATTGTCGTAGTCCACCTCCAGGTTGAGGTTGACAAAAGTTGCGCCGGGAAATCTCGCTTTGAGCGAATCAATTTTATACTGCGGTACCTTCTGCTCCTTTGCAAGCGCAATCACTGGGAACTCGAGGCCAGCCTGCTGCAGCACTGAAAGCACACGCTCCATCTGATGCACGTGGCCAAGGCCATTTGTGCAGCATGTTACCAGGATGGAGTCTCGCTGCGGCAGGAACGAGCGGTAGCCCATGAGTCGTGCAAGCACATAGATGTGAAGCTTCGACACGATGGCCATTATGGTCAGCAGGAGGCGACGCAAAAGAGACGCCAGCATGTGCTCTGTTGAAACTACTGCTGGGGCCCACCTTTTGGTAGTTTTCAACAAGGTCGGAGTGCGATGGATCGCCCTCAGCGAGGAGGGACATCATACAGGCTCACGCACAAAACGAGTCTTGTCCGTCCCCT
>JACLAC010022012.1_pt1 | contig 13825 bp, 20 predicted proteins | sample 8027881 | NCBI WGS metagenome assembly JACLAC01 (sample SAMN15725517, study PRJNA655200) | protist metagenome | isolation source: fluorescence activated cell sorting (FACS) single amplified genomes of... | place: Spain: Blaines Bay Microbial Observatory, Mediterranean Sea | collected 2016-01-19 | reverse complement strand
CCCACCGCTGCCTGTGCGCTGAGTGATGATTTGCACGTGGATCTCTGCGTCGGCTATGTCGCGCACCCAATCGACAAAGAGGATCTGTCGGCGAATAAAATCAAAATCGCAATTATCACAATCGAGGAAGACGGGTAGAAGCGACTCCCGTTGATCCACTTCAACTTCCGCAACTGCAATAATTGGCACCATGATAATGTGTAAGAACAGTAGCCACAATTTTGTTATTGAACGCATTCGTTTCTTTCTACTTTGGTCGTTCCTGTTCAAAAAAACAGGCAAGTGCGGACCATGTTGGTGTATGATGTACAGATGCTCAAGGGAGCGTAGGCTTTGTTTTTGTGTCGTCTGGGGTATGACCAGGGAGCTCTTCTAATCGATCTGCATGTTTTTGTAAATGAACTGGATTCACGCTCGCGTAGCGCTTGGCCATCGCCGAACTCTTCCAGCCACCGAGAGCCATGATGTGTTCCATCGGCACGCCCTGGTCCAGCAGGCGGGTGGCGTAGGTGTGGCCGAACTGGTGGGGGTGGATATGGCCAGCGCCGATCTTCTTGGCCGCTGAGATCAGGGACTTCTTGGTGTCGATAGGGGGTATGACGACGCCACTTGGGCTGCTGTCATCGGGCCATATAATCGCTTTGCGCGATGGTCCACTTTGGCTTTGCAGCCATTGCTGGCCGGTGCGTAGGCTGTCAAACAGGGCGGCTAAGCGGGGGGTCATCGGCACGACCCTGAACTGCTTGGACTTGCTCTTGTAAATGTTAAGGCGCCGCCCAGTGGTATCGACATCTTGCCACCGTATCCGGTGCAGCTCGCCCATGCGCAGGCCCGTGTCGATCAATATGCAGACCATATAGCGGGCGTATTCGGGGAGGACCTCGAGCAGGGCGGCGACGACGTCGTCGGTGAGTGGCTCCGGTATATTTTCGTCCTCCTTAGTCGCCTTAAGTGGTAGGGCCGGGTTTTCAGCGAGGTAGTTGAGGCCATGCGCTTTTTTGAAGACTTGCTTTACCGCACTTAGGTATCGGTTTCTGGTCGCAGACGACCACTTGGACTTTCGCTTGTTTTTGGCCAGCCATGATTCGATGTGGCCGGAGTTGATTGTTGAGATCGGTATCTCGCCCCAATCCGGGCAAATACGGAATAGCCGCGTTCGGTCTTCCTTGAGACTGCGCTCAGCCAACTCGCATTGCTCGAGATACAGGTCAACGGCTTCTTTGACGCGCCGATTGTCGCGCACTTGCTCAAGGCGTTTGCGGTGATCGAGGCGGTGGTCGCCGACTACCTGCGCCTGCTGGATTGGAAACGTAGCGGACGCGGTATGACGGCCGGCGGCAGCGTCTCGCCATTGCTCGCGGCGGTGATGCTCATTCCGTTGGATGAAGGCGATGAAGAGGCGTTAAAAAATCACTTTGTCAATCAGGAATAGGCCCAAGTGCGTTTTCCACCGCCTGGATTAAGCGCTTGGCATCCGGCGCAGTGGTGGAATGAAAGTAGTCGACTAGCTGTTGGTCGCGACCAATCAAATATTTGTGGAAATTCCATTTGGGCGCTGCGGCAAAGCCCAGCATTTTTCGCGCCGATTGATAAAACAGATGGGCATCTTCACCGCGCACCCGATATTTGGTGGTCACAGGAAAGGACACGCCGAAATTGATTTTGCAAAACTGGGCGATCTCTTCGTTGCTGCCGGGTTCCTGGCTGCCGAAGTCGTTGCTCGGCACGCCGATAATTACAAAACCTCGATCTTTGTAGGTTTGATACAGCCGCTCAAGACCCTCGTATTGTTTCGTGAAGCCACAGTTCGAGGCTGTGTTCACGATCATGATCACTTGTCCCGAATAATCTGACAAAGGAAACGCATCGTCGCCGATCAGTGGCTCGAAGGTGAAATGGCTCACAGTATCGACTTTGACATTTGTTTCGGCCATGACAGATCCTCCTGAGATTGCAATGATGAGCGTGAAAAAGGTGGTGAGTGCCCGCATCATAAGTGTCATTGGTGCAGAGGTTTGCCCTTGCGGCGGTTGCAGAACGTCCGGGAAGCGCCGTCTGCCGTTCACGGCGGCCTCGACCCGACTATGAATGTGCCCATCACTGCAAAACGTGTTGCTACTCATTGAGCAGCCTGCTATTGTGTGGTTGTTTTTTGATCTTAACATTTCGCAAACCTAGCAGCCCTTTGTGGTTACGATGTAGACATCTTACCCGATGTTGCGCGATGTGTTCGCACGACATATAAAAGTCAAAGATGAAAACAGCCAAAGTGTCCGTCTTTCTCGCCGAAAACATAATTCCTCTTGCCTTGAACATATATCGATCCGTTTGATCCTCAACCCTTGCACTTAGTAAAAATGGCAAACCAAACATTATTATTCGCCGTAGAGACCGATATCCACCTCGATATCATGCACGCAGGCCGAAAGGGCTTGAAGACCTTCATCGACGTCGCGAACAAGCCGAAATGTGGCGTTCGGCTGCGTCAGCGATGGGTAGGGGTCGGTTGGCCGAAGCGGTCTGACCGAAGAAGCCCCCGGGTAATGGTGCTAACCGAGGGCTATTTGTCGTTATGATGGTCGTTAGGAGGGCTCGGCTCTTGCCGCGCCCCGGATCGGCACCAGGCTGCGACAGAATGCATCAGCCGCGTAGCTGAACCACTAATGCGGCAAGTAGGGCAGGGGGCCGTCTGTGCGTGCGATATATAAGGGTCCGTAAGGGGTCGCCCGTAGCAGCGACGGGGCGCGGTGTTCGGCCGGTGCGGTCAGTGACGGCGTTTAGTCAGGATTGTCAATGGAAGTCAGTCGGTGGGCGCCAGCGGCCGTCAGGCGGCGTCTACGGTAAGCGCGGCGGCAGCAGGGCTGTCGATAGACGTCGGTCAGTGGGGCGTCAGCTGTAGTTAGGCAGTGTCTGTCAGTGCGGACCTCGCCGCTGGGCTTATTTGCGAGAGCTTTGCGAATTTTGGGCGACAGCTTTACGACGTTGACCTTAGCGTAACGCCGCACCATGGCTATCGTTGACCAGCCACCCCGTTGCATCAACTCAAACTCGTTAATGCCTTCCTCTAACAACCGCGTGGCCCAGGTGTGGCGCATCTGATGTGGATGGAACTCCGTGATACCTAATTCTGCGGCCGCTTTGCGAAGCGACTTGTAGATATTGCTACGCGGAATGATAAAGGCGTGTTTGTCGTCGTCTGACGGCCAGATAATCGTTGGACGTTCCTTGTCGCGGTTCTTCCACGGTTTTTTGGCATGGGCGTAGGTAATATCGTATCGAGCCACAATGGCTTTGCAAGCTGAGCAGTATTGGCGCGCCCCAGGTTGTATCTTGTTAAAGCATTCGCACGTTAGCTTGGTAATATCCGACAACAATTGGCCGCGCTGGGCGACCGTCAGCTTGGCCAATTGTTGTCAAATCGGATAGGCGAGTCCATCTTGTCGAATGAAGAGCCGCCGCGTAGGTGGTCAATGATGCGGATCGCCACGTCCGTCAAGGGTACGACGCGAAACCGCTTACTCTTCGACGTAACGACTGTGAGCACTGGAGCGTCAGCGGTGGTATCGACCTCGCACTAGCGGAGATTGTAAAATTCTCCAGATCGCAAGCCGAATTATTTTGTCAAATTTGCCTATTTTGTGATCCCTATCACAGAATCTGATTATGTTATAAACATTATTGATGTTGATCAACATTAATTTAGGACTCAACCTATGAGTCACTATTCTGTCACATTTGGACTCCTACAAGTCCAATGAATGAGGAAGGCAGCGCGATGAAGGTTTGTGGATTGGTAGCATCTCTTTGTGCCTTGATCTTGTTAACCGCCGATACCGTTTCGGCACAGGATCTAGATTTTTTTGAAGGGCATGCCATAAAGAGTAATGGCACTGGAGCGAAGAGACTAAAATTTACGGATACGGATGCGGCAAATACCGAAGAATTTGTTGATATCTGCAGAGCTATGTGTGAAGATGGCGATGCAGATGGTAAAAACGGTAGTTGTGGTGGATTTGTCATCAACTACACCAATCGAACCAAGAGCACTCCAAAGCATTGCGTGTTTAAAAAAGAAGGTTCGCAGCCATATAAGAAGCCCGCTAAAGATACATATCTATTACCCGCGAACCCCTGTCAAAACTGCGGCACCTTCAACAACGAGAGTGCGACATGTGATTGCTACTCAGGATACGATGGCGATAACTGCGAAAATGAAGCGGAGTGTAACCAATTAAATAAACAAAAAGCAACACATGTCCGATATGAGTATGATCCTCCGTTGAATGAAAGCAATCTCTTTGACGTTTCTGCGGAAATTTCCTGGACAGATATTAACGGCATTGATGCATACGGCAAGAATGGTATTTACGAGGCTTTCCCTATTCACATAGGTCAATTTACCCGTGGGTATTTTGGTGCACAGATAAAAGGATACAGTAGAGAAGATATGCTGCTCTTTTCCATCTGGGATGCGGATGATGGATCTCAGGTTTGGCCAATGCATGAAAACTGCAACAGGAATTGCAATGATTGCGGTTCATCGAGCCACGCCGGTATGGGTGTTAAATGTGCTTATGATCTACCTATGGATGAGGGTGAGCGCTATACAATGCGTATTCAGCGCACTGCTGAGCAGGGCACCTACACCGCCGAAACAGAAACATACACTGGTCCTGTATGGCAGGTTACCGCTGTGGCCGAGGGCAGTGATGACGAGATCATCGTTGGTGAAATATTATTTCAGGATCTGGACCGGGGCCAAGGCCTAAGTCAATTTAATATGTTTCACGAATTTATTGGCTGTACACGATGTGCTTCTTTTAATGTTAAAGTGGGGCGTAAAGATCCGATTATTCACTCACCTGCCACAACTGTAATTGTTGGCGCATCAGGCAATGTTAGCTGCCCTGATTGTTCTTGCGACCTGTACAATATTACCCGTCAGGGCGATTCGATTTTCTTTGAAAATGGTCCAGGGACTGAGCCTGATTTTGCTAGGAGTGAAAGGATAGAATTGTTTGGAGAATAAACTCGCCATAGCTTAACCAAAGCAAGGGTATTCAGCCGTAAAAATGTCTTTGGAGGCGCAGTGGAAAAATAATAGCCGGATTTCTTCTGACAGAAATCCGGCTATTATTAAATCTTCTTCTAAGGATGCATCAAGTCGGCCAGCTTTACATGGATACGTCCGTATATTTGAATAAGGCATATTCGTTTATCGTATTTCCTCCAATTAACTATGGCATCGCAATCCGCAACGTGCCCGTGATGAAGATGACGCCGCTGAAGCGTTCGGCCTTGCAGCTTTAACGGATTACTCGCAAGTCACGAAGAAACATCAGCGCTATATCAGTTCATCATCCTGACCAAAAACGATAGAGACACCATTTATATCTAAAATAGGCTTTGTTGCACGAATCAAGTCTTCAATATCAATTGACCCTAAATCAACAGGATACGGCCTATCGAAGATTGCAATACGTTCTACTACAGGTATGCTCGATACCTTTCTGGAATCTAATATGACACGCGTGATTTGAATTCCAGAGGCCGCCAACCTCCTGAACAGCAGATTTAGTAATTTGTTGTAACCGGGATTCCTTCGCTTTTTAGCTCGAGCCGAATCTGGTTCGCCCGAGCTCTCTATCACAATACACGGCGACTCTTCGAGCAAGTCGAGACTATATTCAGCGTCAACAAGTTCATTTCCATCATCAAGAAGAAACATAGTCTTCAGGTCTCCTTTTCGCGCTACAAGAGAAAAATGCCATCGTATCAGGTGGCGGGGGACGGGCCGTTAACGGCTGTCAGGCGGCGTTAACGGTGCTCTCACTGGCAGCACGGCAGCGGGCGAAGAACGGTCCATCCATCTGGACGATATCCAACCAGAGGATGAATTCCACGTCCCGCGTCCTTGGATCTGGTCGACCGTGGTGGGGCTGTTGTTTATCGTCGCGGGGTTGCTCTACCAGCAATTCGGCGCCACGACTCATTCCACCGACCCGTAGTGCGGACCCCATTGCTCGGCTAGCGTTTGGCCTTGTGCTAAGAGATCGGCCTCTTCGTTTTCCGCCAATGGCGCATAGCGCTGTACCCATTCGATATTTTGCAGCAGTTCGGCTTCGTCGTAGACGCCTAAGACCGCTAGGCTTACTGCGGGCAGGCCCAGGGCATAGCGCAGGGCGCGTTCGTGGTCGGCAAAGCCGCTATTGGCCATTTGCGAGGCGCAGGGCTTGTCGTATTTCATATCGATCGAGCCACCGTAGACCTTCATCGCGGCTACTGCGGCGTTTTGTGCATGGGCTAAAGGCAGGACTTCCTCTTCGAAGTTATAAGTGTGGCGGTCGACGAAGTTGAGGGCGAACATACAGACGTCGACCTCCGCCTCGCGCAGGACCTTGGCGGCCTTCCAGGGCGCGTGGTGAGCGGTGATGCCGATATGGCGGGTCCAGCCGCGGCGCTGGGCCTCGCGCAAACCCGCCAGTGAACCGTCTTTGGCGAGGACCTGGTCGACGTCGAGTTGGCCCAGCGAGTGGACGTACATCAGATCCAGCTGGTCGGTGCCCAGTTCGCGCAGGTTTTTTTCGACGATGTCGAGCGCTTCCTGATAATTGGCGGTGTAGGCTTTGCTGGCCAGGAAGAGCTCTTCGCGCCGGCGGGGTACGATATGGGCTAGCTGGCCCTGGGCCCGTTCGTAGCCGGGCGCGGTGTCCACATAGGTCACGCCGAGGTCGATGGCCCGCTCGAAGAGCGCAATGGCGTCGGCGTCGTCCAGGCCCATGCCGCCCGGAGCGGTGCCCAGGCCGAGCAGGGGGACCTGGGCACCGGTCTTTCCCAGCGTGATTTGCGGTAGGGGGGCGGTGTCGATGGCGGCGGTGGTCATGATTCTCTTCAAGGTTACGAGGACTCAACAGGACAAACTATGCGACGCGCAGATCGGGTCGGGGGGGCCGCACGCCGGCGGTTATGCCATGAGCGAGTGATTTCCGCCCATTAGGCATGGGTTCCCGTCAGTATACTAAATACCCTCGTCGCATCCAAGCGCCTGCGGTGGGGCGTCTACGGCGCTCTCAGCGGCAGCCGGGCAGGGGGGCGTGCGTGCGGCGGTATATGCGGGTTCGTCGGCAGCAGCGGCGGGTGACGGTCGGTTCGCCTTCGGTGATTAGACGAAGAAGCCCCCGGCTAGCGTGGGGTAGCCGAGTTGGGATTCTTATTTTATCAATGTCACCTTATGATGCCGAACCTGGTTTTCCGACTGCAGACGGATTAGATACATGCCCGATGATACAGGCCGCCCTTGGTCATCTTCTCCGTTCCAATAGGCCTGGTGCCGATCTGCCGGATGTAATCCATTCACGAATGTCCTTAGTCGCTGGCCTCCGAGGCTGTAGATTTCAAGGACGGCGTGGCCATCGCGTTCTGTCGAGTATTCGATTGTAGTCCACTGATGCGCTGAGCTACCATATTATACCTCAATTAGAGATTGACAACGCCGTCACGACGACGTTGTCGTTGAATTTATGAAGGGTAGAAAGGCCGCTCGGTTTCGAGGTCAGAGCACATTGGTTCAATTTTTTCTGAGAAACAGATGGCGGCCTGCGTCTTTTTCTTGGCTACTGCGATTTACCATATGCGAGTATTATCGTGCGCCCTGTGGTAAGGGGCAGTCAGTTATCGATACATTTAATTGGAAATAGTTTAACCTCCTGCCAAAGGTTAGAAGAGTATGTCGCCTTGCGCTGAAAGCGTCAGCGACGATGTGATGCGAACTCTACGCAAACGGTCGCCGCTGCACAAGCAAAACGCCCCCGTCGCATCCAAGCGGATGGCGTGGGCGCCTGCATACCGATAGCATACCTATGTACACAGAATGGATCAGGTGTAGGAAGCCTTCAGATCCAGAAAGCGAAGAACAGGATCGCCGACCATTAACGGTCCGATCTCTTCAAACGCGCCCGAATCGATTCGACACTGAAAATATTGCTCGTACGCCTCCTTGCTGTCCCACATACTTAATGCTTCGACTCTATTTTCGTCGTCGATCGGAGTCACTAAATGAACCCAGTGGCATCCTTCGTAGGAGCGGGTATCGGGCAAGTTAGGATTAATTATGCCCAAAGCTTCTTCTCTTTTTCCCGCAACTATTTCAAACTGGATGTTTACGATTACTGCCATACTAGCCTCCAGCCCAAGGTGAGAAGAGCGTTGCTTGGGCGGAATGCGTCAGCGACGATATGACGAGTACTCTACGCAAACCGCTACCGCCGCACAAGCAAAAATCCCCCATCGCATCCAAGCGGCGGGGGTGGGCGTTAGACGACGTCTACGACGCTGTCAGCGGCAGCAGGACAGGGTGGGCGTGTGTCTGCGGTATATGCGGGTTCGCCGGCGTCAACGGCGGGTGGATGTCGGTTCGCCTTCGACAGTCAAGGCTGACGTTCAGAAATCTGCTCTTCGCCGTCTTCGTTGAAGGCATCCATGACATCGTCCAAGCGCTCATCTAGGATCTTGCGGTAGCGCCGCACCATCGCCACCGATTTCCATCCGCCCAGATCCTCGGCCAGATCCTCGGCCAGATCCACCAGAACGCCACCCAGCGCCAACAGCTCGAAGCGGCGTATCAGCAGACGGCGGGTGCGGTCGGTCATTTTTTCTCATCGTCAACGATCTCATATTCAGCATCGACTGCATTGGCACGATTAGTCTCTTCTGCCTTTGCGTCGCGAGGTCCCGACAGAAGACGATGTAATCGGTTGAGTAGCAGTCGACCCGCATAGAGGCTGGCGAGTAAGAGTAATAAGCGCGGTCCGATTACGTAGTAGTATTTGACATAGAGAGCGGCGAGCACAACGAGTGCAAGCCAATAGACCGATTTCATAAGGGTCTGCTTCCAGTTTTTCGTGCTTATGTGGTCTCTCCCCCGAAAGCTGTACCAGTTGGATTGCGAGTAAAAGCGCGCTATTTTGAGGTCGGGAAGGAGTCCGGGTGTAGACATCACCTTGCCCGTGGCTATTGTGGCCGCGGCGTATATCATTGGCCAGAGCAATGCAAGACAGGGGGGAGTTTCGATTCCGATCCGGACAGTTAGTTCGTCTGCTTCCACCTCGCCGCCGCCAATGCCTCCGCACTACCCGTCTTACCCGCCGCATCCAGCGCCTCGATAGCCGCACCGTATCGCTCTTCGTTCGCATGGTCGTAACGCTTGGTCATCGCCATCGACTTGTGGCCGGCGAGGTAGTTGACCTGCTCGATGGGGACGCCGAGGTTCAGTAGATTGACTTGAAGAAATCTGATATTGAAGGACTACAATATCACTGGGTCAGACAAATGTAAAAAGCGGGGCGCCTCTAAGGGGCGCCCCGCTTCTGGTGTATTCTGATTACGGTTCTAATTTTCTATTATGCTCTCAGCTATTGATAATTGATACTGAGCAAGCTGCGCTTCCAATTGTTGTCGCATGTCATCAAGCGTGCTATCGAAAGAGTCATTGCTCCCAGGTGCACCATCAAGCTCGTCGCCTGCAAGCTGGCCTCGATTAGCGCCCTCAGATGGATTTGATTTCCACTCTTGTAATATCATACCCAACCTTAATATTCTACGCGATTCCTCATTTTCTATGGCAGCGATCATCGCTATCACGGCCTTAATCTCGTCCTCCATTAATGCAGTCGCAGACTTTTCACAGCCGCCGTCGGCCTTTGCTACGAGTGAGACACGGTCTGTTCCAAGTTCACTAAACATTTCTATGGCACACTGAGTAATCTGGTCAGCGTGTTGGTGATCTACTTCTACTGATTCGGCATGGTCGTGTTGCGCGTCCTTAAGATCTGCTGCGCACATTCCACAACCTGCGCTTGATACTTTAACGCTCGCAGCCATGAGGGCTACTGTCGCAATACCAGTGATTAACTTCATAGTGTGGTGGCTCCTCCTCAATAGGTTAAAAGTACAGTTCTTACTTTTGAATATATACGAACGGCGCGGAATGGAAACAGTACTACGAACGCTTCAGTCTCGCCTCCGCCATCGCCTCCGCACTGCTCGTCTTACCCGCCGCATCCAATGCTTCGATAGCCGCACCGTAACGTTCTTCGTTCGCATGGTCATAGTGCTTGGTCATCGCCATCGACTTGTGGCCGGCGAGGTAGTTGACCTGCTCGATGGGGACGTGAGGTCGAGTTTATTAACGATTCCTTTGATTTCGGCCATTGTTGACACGTGTATAAATAACAGTATTAGGCTTCTACCACGGACTTCCCGGAGTGAGCGTGTTGCCCAGTGCTTTGGTAAATCCTCGATAAGCCCACCGCCTCACAAACAATCCGAGCGGGAAGGCCGATACGCCCAGTAAGGCAGCGAATGCCAGTTTGGGTTCCTCAGCCCTGCTTTCGCCATACCAGCCGCTTATGGCCCAGTACAGCAAGTAGGTGCCTATGCCCAAGAAGATCCACGAGAAAGTCAGAAGAACTGAGTTTGGATTCGTGACGTTTGGTATTTGCTCTGTAGGGGTGATTTCGTCTTCTGTCGATTGGGATTCGGCATCCATGGGATTATCCATTCAATGGTTAGCGGCTCGAGGCGATTTAGGCTCTGGTTCCGGGTCTTCTGGCGTATGACCGGGTGGCTCCTCCAATCGATCCGCATGTTTTGCAGATGAAAAAGATTCACTCTGGCATAGTTTTACGCCATCGCCGAACTCTTCCAGCCATCTACATCCATCATATAGTCCATCGGTGCATTCTGATTGGCGTAGTATGGCAAATTGAGAGGGGTATATGTGATCGCCGTCTATTGACTAAGCAGGTCGGCAACGGGTAACCGTTACTAATCTGCGAGGGGACGCCGATAGAAAGCAAGACTGCTGTTGGGGCTTCGCGCTTACTATCATTCAGCCATTAACTTATTTTAGTCGCTGCCAGTGTTTCGCTATACTGTAGGGCCCTTTCCATTACGCTGACCATGTATTGATTAGAACGATGCAATAAATCGGCGTGCTCATTTTTTGTTTGGACGCCAGACCATGCTTTTATTCTCGGCCATGTAGAATCTTCGTAAGGCCATTTACCAAAAATCCATTTACCCCACCGGACCGTGGTCGCGGCAAAATACCCAAAGTAGACGAGCTCTCTGTCGCAGTTGTAGTCAGAATGCCGGAGACCAGTGATATATGCGTCGAGGATGTCCCGTTCAAATTGCATCTCTCTTCCCGCTGTCCCTGAGGAAGGCACTACGAGTGCAAAATTTACCAGACAAGATAAATCGGCTCCCAGTATTTCGATACCGGTAAATGCCCAGTCGATAACCACCAGTTGATTATTTTCGCCACGAAGCACGTTCTTATGGAAGAAGTCAAGATGGCATAATGTTTTCGGGAGTGTGTTGTATCTATCCGGTAGATTCTTTGCCTGGCGAGCCAGATTTAAGCGAGTTTTTACCAATTCAAGAGGTGAAGATCTCCGTACGTATTCATTGGTCTCGTAATCTTCACAAAACGTGCTCCATGTTTCATCAATGTCCTGCAATTTCCCCCAATTTTTTATCCAATCTCGGCTTGTCCATTGACTGAATTTGTTGATCTCATTCACATTTGCAGCATAATGTCCATTGAACTCACCTATCTTTTGTGCGCTTACTACAAAATCGTCATATGAAAAATTCTCTATATCTACCTCATTAATGTGCTCCAACACTAACCAGATTTGTTCACTGCCATCAAATATTTTGTAGCAATCTGGAGTAGCTATATTCTTTGGAAGAGTAATGTTGTTAGCCAATAGATCAGCGTACACCTCTGCTTCTCGGCGCCAATACAAAACAGAATGCGAATCTTGGTGTTCTTTATTAAATGGCAATCGTTTAAATATCAACGAAATCAGCTTGTCAATTCCGCGCACAGAAGCATCTATTTCTACCATAAACACATCGCCCCTACCAAAGCCGACTTCACTCGCTGAAGCCTTCCATCCTTTCACTATTGTACAGGGATCTTTGAAATAGGATGTTGTAGCAGATGTTACTAATTCATCACTTAGATCACTCACCGTTTTATCGTTCATGTTGATATCCTTAAATATGTCATACGGTATTTGCGGCTGTTTTCCATCACTCGATTGATTTATAAACTTCTATTCGCGTTGTGCCAGATACGATAAATTCGAAGAATTCAAGCTGGTCGGTAGCCCCATATCTGAACAGTTCGGTGGGCATTCCAAGGTGTTCAAATTCTATCAAAATTTTCAATGAGTCGCCATATTGATTTATAAATCTAATGAGTGGCACTTACGGCGGATTCTCTTCTTTCCGCTGTTTATCTGCTTCTCTGCACCATTCGACCAATTCAACATATTGTTCCAGGAACAATTACGCGGGATAATACCACTTTTCTTACGCCAACGATAGAAACTCGCTTCGGAGATATTGTGCTCGCGGCACACCGACTCGACGGCCTGACCGCTATCGGCTTGGCGCAGGACGCGAATGATTTCTTCGGTGCTGTGGAGTTATTTTTCCGAGGATTCCTCCGCGGAAAAAAGTATGTAATACTCTCACCGAAAACGGCGCAAATCTACGCGGTCAGCCCACCTCCGTTGCGTCTAAGAAATACTCACCAGGAAACTGTGTCAAATAACGAAGGTCACGCCAAATGGCCAGCCCGATCTTGAACTGGTTGAGGCTTGAAACCTAGACCTTTTCTATTGAGTTCTATTTTCAACCGGCAGCCAAAGCCTTGACGCGAAATTCGTGCAATTGGCGGCGACGCCTGGCAAAGGGGGACTCGATATTGTATTTCCGACACAATCGGCTAAAGCTGCGAATTGTAATGCCCAATGCCCGGCTCGCGTCTTGATTGCATTTATAAATCCGTGCGACCCGCTCGATTTGCTCCCTACTAAATCCTTTGTCCATTGTGAATTTTTCCGTGTTGAGGTTATGGATTTCCAGTTAGATTTGATTTTTAGCTATTGCTCTTGCATTCGATCTATTAGACATAAATGCGATCACTTGTATTCCCATTCTTATGCCCATTATAAGGAGTTACAACGATGGACATGATAAACGGGGTAACTGGATAAGCTGGCGGTGACGGCGCCAGCTTACGGCTGGCCACCCGGGCGGTGGAGATCACCAGACCGAGACCGATGGTGGCGGTGGAAACTTGGGATGAGTGATGAACGGAATTGGCCCGCCCCAAAATTGGTCCTCCCCCAGTTTCACGCGCTCTCCATCAAAGATCGACTATGGGGTGACGTATCGGACACCACCCTTCATAATAATCATCGTCTGTAAGTCCTCCCATGCCGCAGTGAATTCCCGCGTCTTTTCTTGAGCGACCACAGCATTTGCCGTTTCGACGTCTGGCCATACCGATTCATTCATGAATTGAGCTGGCTCGATTGGAACAGTGCCGGCTCCTTCCGCTTTCCTTGAGTCGTACAGCTTAAGTGTCCGACGCTCTATGCAACCATGCGCTAAAGCATATTCTGCCAGCACGCCATCCCATAACTCGAGGGCTCGCCGTTCGTCGGCTCCCGGAGCAAGGTCGAAGAAGTGAATGTTGCGCATCATGGTGGGGAAACCTCCTGCCAAAGGTTTATGATGGGCCCATCCCGCAGAATACGAGGTGGGTGATACGTAGGGAAACGTATGGAAATCCAAGTAGCCCCACAATATTTTTTGCCAGTGGTCGCGGTTGCGGAGGCTAATAAGATGGGGCAGACGGGGGTCGATACGTGCGGCGAGTGAGGCACGGCCGAGGAATCCGGAATCGGATCTCAGCCTTTATTCCGTCTGCTTCCACCTCGCCAACGCCTCCGCACTGCCCGTC
>JACLAC010016817.1_pt1 | contig 13826 bp, 9 predicted proteins | sample 8027881 | NCBI WGS metagenome assembly JACLAC01 (sample SAMN15725517, study PRJNA655200) | protist metagenome | isolation source: fluorescence activated cell sorting (FACS) single amplified genomes of... | place: Spain: Blaines Bay Microbial Observatory, Mediterranean Sea | collected 2016-01-19 | reverse complement strand
AGGACTTCAATCCGAATGGGGAACGCTTACACCGGCAGATTTACTTTCCCTGACCGTGCTGCGCAGTGGAAGAGAGGTTGAAGTACAGAGTACAATGCGTGAAGTGCAAAACTATGGTGAAGTTGGCTGGGTGCCTCATATTCCTGCAGTCATAGGAGTCATTAGCTCAGGTTCTGCAGCCGAGGAAGCAGGCCTGGAAATTGGGGATCGCATCATGCGCCTGGGTGGGGAAGATGTGGGAGACTGGTCGGACATTTCTCGATTGGTTCAGCAAAGCCAACCTGTAGCTCCAGCCAATCCAATTCCAATGACAGTCGAACTGGTCAGGAATGGACAAACCAAACTGCTGGAACTGACTCCTAAATATGAGCCAGAAGTTGGCCGTTATCTCTTGGGCTTGCAGGTGGGTACAGAGCGTGAAACCTATACGCTTGGAGAGGCTATTGGGTTAGGTGCGGAGCGCGTCATCTTCATGACTCAAACGACCTTCAATTTTCTTGGTCAAATGCTCAGTGGTCAGGGGTCAACAGATGATCTAGGTGGGCCAATCCGAATTGGCATGTTTATTGGTGACGCTGTGCGTAGCGGCGTGGGAGAATTGTTCTTCCTAATTGCCGTAATCAGTTTGCAGTTGGGAATCTTCAATTTACTACCGATTCCTGCGTTGGATGGGGGCCATATCTTCTTTCTTCTTGTCGAGAAAATCAAGGGAGGACCCCTGAGTGCAGCGACCCGAGAACGAACACAGATGTTGGGATTTTCGGTGTTATTGTTGTTGATGGTTTTCGTGACGTATCATGACATTTTGTCGATCGCCACATAATTCCATGGAGGTCATTTTCCGGCATGCATGCCAGCACGTGACGAACTTTGCTTGGTACATATCCTGCTGACTGACTCTATGGGTGCTACCTGGAACACCCACTAATATAATGAGGAGTCCGTATGAGTAGTTTGGGATTGAGTAGTGATACCTCTGGGGTATTGCACACTACCAAATTTATAGAAGACGTGCCGATGATCATGTCCGTGGAAATCGGACGCAACGACATGCTCATCAGAGATATCCTGGCTCTGAAAAAGGGATCAGTGATCGAATTTATGAAGGTTGTTGGCGAACCCATGGATGTGGTTGTCAACGAGAGGCTAATGGCGCGTGGTGAAGTCGTAGTTGTGAACGAACGCTACGGAATCCGTATCTCCGAGGTAACGCGTCCCGATGAAAAAATTGGTGACAAACGCGAGTAAGCCCCGTCTTGTCTGACCGTCTTTTGCTGCAGGTGCAGCATCTCTCACATTCCTTCCCGGAAAAACGCGGTCTGCTTCAGCAGGCCGTAAGTTCCTCCCCAGTACTGCAAGATATCAATTTAGTAATTCAGCCACAGGAAATCGTTGGTCTTGTTGGTGAATCAGGCTGTGGAAAATCAACATTAGCGCGTTTATTGTTGCGGATCTACGAGCCAACCAGTGGCCAGATACAGTTTGCTGGCAGGGATATTCACAAATACAAAGCCCGTGAATACTACGGCCGTGTACAGATGATTTTTCAGGATCCATTCTCCTCACTAAATCCGAAGCTTAAAATTGGTTTTCTTCTTCGAGAAATGTGGAACCTGCATCAGGCGGAACCTGCGACGACTACGAAGCTCAACAAACTTCTTGATGAAGTTGGGTTACCCGCCAATGCGCTGGATAAGTATGCCCATGAATTCAGTGGGGGGCAGCGACAAAGAATCGCCATTGCTCGAGCGCTTGCTGCTGATCCAGAAATGTTGGTGGCTGATGAACCCGTCTCTGCGCTTGATGTCTCCATCCAGGCTCAAATTCTCAACCTCCTTCAGCAACTTCGCAAAGAACGGAACCTCACACTGCTTTTCATTTCTCATGATCTGGCAGTGGTTGACCAACTCTGTGACCGAATTCTAGTGCTGTATCGTGGAAGATTGATGGAGGAATTGCCAAAACAACAGTTGGATCAAGCCCAACACCCCTACACAAGATTATTGCTGGATAGCTTACCATCTTACGCCAAAAGAGAGACAGGGTTACCAATTGCTCCCGTCGAAGCAGAGGATGCGTCTATTCAGGGCTGTCCATTTGTCCATCGTTGTTCAGAATCGCAGGCTGTCTGTTCCCAAAGGATGCCCCAATGGAGCAGTCTTAGCCACGGACATCGAGTTGCGTGCCATGCTGTGAAGTCAACATGAAAGATCGAAAACCTCTTTCGTGGAACATTGCACCGATTCTAACCCTATTGTGCTTGCTCTGTGGCAGCTTGATCGGTTGTTATTCTGCAGCTTTGGACTTTGACCTTGGATGGACGACAAGAAGAGTTTCCGGGCAGGTCGAAGATGTAGTGTCTGGGAAACCGGTTGGAGGCGGTTTCATCATCGTCAAGGAGTTTTATGGTAGCTTTGCTGGGAACGAGACGAGCGAGGCAGGCAACTTCATTCCCCGTGCAAGATTGCTCCGCTCCTTGAAAGCAGACGGTAGCTTTGAGATGGATTTTGACTGGCGGGCCTCGCAGCTTGAACTGAACTTTGTTGAGCAAGGGTACGAGGTTCACCGCTTCCGCTTCCAACGGCAGCTTGGAGTGGGGAACCTTCATTATGCCGCCAAAATGATGCCCTCCTCCAATTGGGCTGATGAGTTGGTGCTGGGCGTCACGCCGCTGGTTCAGAATTTATTGTTGGAACCGGGTTATCGATTACCGGAACCCGATCAACTCTTCTTAGGGGAGTGGTTAGCTAAGCAACGGCAGGAGAATTTCGAAACGGAGTGATCGAAAAACGGTCCTGGTAGATCTTGGCTGCAGCTCGATGTACGAGAGAATGACGCCAAGCAAGCTCCTCATGATCCTTACTGTAGCCACCTCCGATCACACACCCGACCGGTACTCCCACATTCAGGCAACACTCCAGCACATACTGATCGCGAGCTTGGAGTCCATCCCATGTCAGGTTCAACTTCCCCAAGGGATCATCCTTGAAAGGATCTACTCCCGCATTATAAATCACTAAATCAGGCTCGGTGCGCTCCAACAATTCCGGCAAGTTTGCTCTTAGAATGCGCAGGTAGCTGTCATCATCCAAGTTCTCAGGAAGCGGCACATCCAGATCACTGTGTTGTTTGCGGAATGGGAAATTGGACTGACAATGCATCGAAAAGGTAAATACTGCCACCTCCTCCTGATGAATGAAAGCGGTCCCATCTCCTTGGTGAACATCCAGATCGACGATCAGGATCTGTTGAACCAAGCCTTCTTGGAGTAACATTCGGGCTGCAACAGAGGCATCATTGAAAATACAGAAACCTGAACCAAAATCTGGAAACGCATGGTGTGTTCCACCCCCAAGATTGCAGGCTAAGCCATGTTGGAGAGCCAACCGTAACGTCAAGATGGTTCCTCCTACAGCCGTGATGGTCCTACGGGCTAACCCAGCTGTCCAAGGGAGCCCGATTCGCCTGGCAGCAGATTTATCCAGACGGTTCTCCAAAAATTCTTGGATGTATTCTGATGTGTGCACTGCTTTCAACTGATCGACAGTCGCAACCACAGGCTGATAAAATTCAACTGGCCCAAGATTCTTTTCCTCAGAGAGGATCTTGTACAAACGCCGAAACTTGGACATCGGGAAGCGATGTTCCTCATCCCACTCGGGAACATCGTAGTCAGGGTGGTATACTAAAGGTAGAGAGGAGGGCATTAAGAACTCGTTTGTAAAAATCGATCAAACCTTCGAATAATTGAATAGGGCGAATTCAGAGAAAACCCCATGACTCCAAAGGTTCGTCAAAAAATTGTTGCAGTCAGAAAATTATTAATTAGCCTACTTTACTACAATTGTATTTTATAAAGAATCGGAACAGCTTTTGATACCATCAAATAATTTAGCAAGAATTCCAAAATTGGTAAGACCGATGAAAAAAATGAAATTTAAAATCACCTTTGTTTTTCTACTGGGAATGTTTCTAAGTGCCTGTGGTGGCGGCGTTGGTGGCGGAGGAAGTGATTCGAATTCGGAGGCTGCTGTTGATACTTCAACACCCCAAGGGTATTTCGCAGCCAGGGTTTCTGAAAACATCATCCAAAATAAATGTATTACTTGTCACGTCAGTGGTGGATTGGCTGAATCAACCCCATTAATTTATACTCCCAAGAGCAACCCAGTCCACGCTGAAGCCAATTTCAATACACTCCAAAACTACATCCAGAATGAGCCTTCTCGGGCAGCTAGTACGCTGCAGAAGGTGTCTGGAGAACTTGCTCACACGGGAGGGGAACAACTGAACAAGAATTCTACCGAGTATGATTATCTTAAAACATTTTTAGAGATGGTCGGTGGAAACACTAGCGTTTCAGTTAGACCTGTGGATGATGCCAAAGCTGATGGAAGTCAGGATAATTCAAGTGAGCAAACTCAAATCACTGACCCAGTGGCTTACTTTGCCTCAGACATTTCACCAGATATCATTCAGGATAAATGCATTGTTTGCCATGTTAATGGTGGTCTTGCAGCAGCAACTCCGCTGAAATATGTCTCAACTTCGACTTCTGGACACCTCAACACTAATTATCAAACTATCTCAGACTACATAGAATCAAATAGTTCTAATGCAGACTTATTGCTGCAAAAATCCATAGGAGCAAGTGGTCATGGTGGAGGAGCTATCTTAAGTGCCAGCTCTGAAGAATATACGAAGTTAAAAGCCTTTGTGGAGTCTTTGGGAGCTAATGTGAGCGAGGTTGATCCATTGCCAACAGGCAGATTCTGGGATGGAGTAGAGGAAACGACTCCAGAACAAACTCTTAGGAGGGCTGCGCTAACTGTCGCTCGTCGATTGCCTACCGATCAAGAAATCGCAGCAGTAAAAAATGGTGGAGAAGCTGCACTCCGCTCGGTTTTACGAGGGTTGATACAAGGGGATGGCTTTCATCAATTCTTGTTAACAGGATCGAATGATCGACTTCATTTTGGAGCGTTCCTGGATGGGCTTAGTTTCGAAGGTGCGGATCTCCAGCGTCCTTACTTCCCAATTGGTGCCAAAAAAAGATATGAATTCAGAGAGGAAAATCCTGATGGTTGGCCAGAGTGGGAAAGGCATTGGCAGTGGGGTATGGCTATTTCGCCTTTGGAATTGATCGCCTACATCGTGGAAAATGATCGGTCCTACCAAGAAGTTGTTACTGCGGATTATATGATGGTCAGTCCTATTGTGGATGAGATCTTGAGAAGCAATACAGGGCTAACATCGGAAGATTCACACTTAGAATACCGGCCTGGTAAAAATCAGGGACAGATAATAGACGATGAATTTGTAAAATCTGAATTTATTCAGGATGTAGGGCTCAAAATGGAATCTTGGGGTGACTACATAGATTATCCCCACGCAGGTGTACTTAGCTCACTTGCCTTTTTGAGTCGCTATCCAACTACGGAGACAAATCGAAATCGAGCTCGTTCAAGATGGACATATTATCATTTCCTGGGATTGGATATTGAAAAATCAGCCTCAAGAACTACAGACCCTGTGGCACTTGCCGATACAAACAACCCGACAGTGAACAACCCTGCTTGCACAGTTTGCCACCAAACAATGGACCCAGTGGCAGGAGCGTTTGAGGATTTTGGAAATGAGGGTTGGTATCGGGATCAGTGGGGTGGGAAAGATTCTCTGCCTCATACATACAAGTATTCAGATGGTAGCCCATATCAAAACGGTGATACATGGTTCCGAGACATGAGAGTTCCTGGTTTTAACGGGATGATTGCCTCTGGAGGTAGTAGCATTCAGTGGCTGGGTCGGCGGATTGCTGAAGATTCGCGCTTTGCTACAGCTGCAATCAAGTTCTGGTGGCCCGCTATCATGGGTGAGGAAGTAAAAAGAGCACCAGAATCGAGTGGAGATGTAGACTACCAGATCAAATTGGCAGCATTTTCAGAGCAGAATGACTTTATTGAAGAACTCGGTCAGCAATTCTCTCAAGGCTTTGGCGATGGTCAACCATTTAACGCCAAGGACCTGTTTGTTGAAATGATGATGAGCCCTTGGTTTCGAGCTTCAACAGGGATAAGCACCAGTGTGGCTTATCAAGCCTCAGATGTAGGTTCAAGAAGATTGCTTACCCCAGAAGAACTAGCCGCAAAGACAGAATCTTTACTAGGCTGGGAATGGGGTCAAAGAGATGAACCTGATCAATGGCAGTACGATGAGCAATGGACCCAATTAGGAGATCGTTATCGAATATCCTATGGGGGTATCGACTCAAACGGAATCAAGGAGCGTTCCAGAGCTCTGACATCCCTGATGAGCAACGTAGCGGAAAAACAAGCGGTTGAGATGGCTTGCCCAGCCGTCGTGATGGATTTTGCTAAAACAGATGGGGAACGATTGTTGTTCAATGGAATAGATCGCAACACTACTCCTGCAAGCGAGTTTAGTGAGACATTTTCAGTTCGAGAAGCAAACTACGAATCTCGCAAAACTTTCTCTGTATCACGGGTGATGGAACCTGGCAAAAAGACAATTAAAATCGGTTTCTTGAATGACTGGTACGATGAGAAAGTTGGTGATCGCAATCTACGTGTCGAAAGTGTGAGATTAAAAAATATTTCTGGAAAAACTGTGATTTATCACGATGCGTTAAATCTCGTTGAGGGTAGCAGTGTATTCAGCTGTGGCAGGTACCGAGAAAACATGGGTCAGCCCCCATTTATGGCCTTGTTTTGTGAAGATGGAATCATCCAGATTCCTATTGAGATTAAAAATACGGACTTATATTCCATTGATGTTATTGCATGGGGAGATCAAGCAGGCCCAGACTTTATTCAAATGCCCATTACAATCGAAAGCCAGAATTATGAGAGCGGCACTTCGGCAGGAACAAAGGCTTTGAAAAGTAAGTTAGTTGAATTGCACGATAAGTTTTTAGGAGAGAAGCTTTCTATTCATGATGATGAAATCAATTACAGCTACCGCTTACTTCTTGAGTCCTGGGAAGAAAGAAAGACCCATGAAAACAATGGTTGGGCTTGGCATTGGCCCTATGAAGACTGTTGGATTAATTCGAATGCTTGGCGCGGACCGGATGGTGCGAACAGGAGTGCTAATGATCCAAATCAAATGCTTTATACATGGACGAGTGTTTTAGTATATTTGATGACTGATTTCTACTATTTACACGAGTAGAGGTATGATGAAACGAAGAGAACTCTTAACAAAAGCACTATTGCTAGGTGCTACTGGACTCATCTTCCCTGTGCCTCGAATATTTAGCGCTACCACAGATCCCTATACCGGAAGATCATTGGTCACATTACAAGCTGATGGTGGCTGGGATGTCAGCAGTTTTTGTGATCCAAAGGTGAATCAACCTGGAGAAAAAGAAATAACGAACTGGTCAAAGACTAAGGAAACACAAACAGCGGGTAATATTACTTTTGCACCCTTCGCAAGAAACAAGGGATTCTTCGAAAAATACTACAAGAATATGTTGGTCATCAATGGAATAGATGCCCAGACCAATTCCCATACAACCGGAGTACTGCACAATTGGAGTGGGCGCAATGCTGAGGGTTTTCCTTCAATCACAGCGCTCTTTGCTGCCAGGAATGCCCCCAAACAGCCACTTTCCTACTTAAGTTTCGGAGGATTTAGCCAAACCGCGGGAATTATCCGCTTTAGTCGACTTGATGATGTCAATTCTTTGAGAGGAATTCTTGTTCCAGAATGGAGATATCACCATGTAAATGAAAATAATCCCGAAGAAAATTGGCCAGTCTATAATCGTAGAAGCAGCGATATGGAACGTATCAGGAAATATCGCAATTGGCGGATCGCAAGAATGCAGAAGAAATCAGAAATATTGAACCGCCAGCGTTACAATCTAGAGGCCTATGCGGAGGCACTGGAAAGCAAGGGTGCCTTGAGTAATTTCACAAACTATCTGCCTGATGAGAGTGAAATTTTAGAAGATGTACAGGTTAATGATGGGCAGCGAAGTAACCTACCTCGCCAAATTCAAATGACCGTTGCAGCCTTTAAATCCGGTTTGGCCTCTGCGGCAGATCTCCGAACCGGAGGATATGACACTCACACTGATCATGATAATCGGCATGAGAGCCTATTTGGTCACTTTACTGATATGATCGATCTCTTCTGGACACAAGCTGGGGAAGCCGGTATTGCAGATCGGATCACAATGGTGATTGGCTCAGACTTCAGCAGGACTCCTCATTATAACGCAGACAATGGCAAGGACCACTGGCCCATCGGATCAGTGATTGTGATGGAACAGAATCCCAGCTGGGGCAACCGAGTCGTGGGCTTGACTGACGAAGGTCAGAACGCCCACAAAATCAACCCTAATACTCTCCAGCGAGATGACGCCAACGGAACAATCATTTATCCCAAGCATGTCCATAAAGCTCTTCGCCGCTACCTCAATCTTGAAAATACTTCGGTAGAGTCAAATTTTGCATTCAACAACACGGAGGATTTCAAGTTTTTTGGGTGATGAGAAAGTGGATTGCCATTTTTAATGGACCAGCATCAGCAGAGCTTATTCAGGTGCGCCGTTGTTAGCCCAATCCTTGAGGTATGTGATTTCTCGATCTGTCAGCGGGGTTGCGTATTCCAGTGGCATCTTGCGAATCCCACCCAATTGTTTCTCTAAAATTCCTTCCGTCTCATTATCACCAATCCAAAATCTTAGAGAATCTGCACCTCGCCCTACACTAGGCTTATAATATCTCAAATCTAGATCCAATGGAGTCCCCTCTGGCGTATAACTGGATGCCGGCACTTGGTGACAACTTGCACACTTCAACTCCACTAACTCCCCAATTCCATTTTCCCAAGTGGGCGTGCCTTCAATCACAATCTCATCAGGTGGCTCATCACCCAACGTGTCTGCTTCTGAACAGGACATGAGCAGCAGGGAGAAGCCGAGCACGAATAAACCGCAAATTTTGATCATGAATTTCCTAACGCAGTAGTGTCACAGAAACAGCCCAGTGACGTAAGATCGAGTCTGTGGAGTATTGCGTAAATTGCAGCCGCAGATCTGATTGAACCATGTATCCAATCCCTCCATAAAAATACGCATACCCCGTCGCAGGCTCCTCAAGCATCACCCCATCCTCCTCAATCGAAAGCTTGTTTTGAACGCTGGAATGCCCCAAGCCTCCCGAGAGTAGCCAGTCTTCCCACTGAAACCCTAAGCTAGCATCGACTCCTTGTTGCTGGACTTCAAACAGATCCTCCGCATTTGTCATTGTAATTGGCCCATTGATGATGGATCGAGCAACATATGTTCGGACAGCTGTGGCCCAGTCTTCTTTGAATTCCCATTGATAACCAACCTCACCTGCCAAGAAACTGTAGCGATAACCCATTACTTCAACAGGGACTTGCAGTCCAATTCCTACCAGATAGCTTTTTTCAAAAAATTGGCGAAAGCGAAACCGGGGAAGAATCGGTGGACCTTTGACAGGCTCTTGCTTGTTCCCAATCCGGTTATTGACTTCAGGTCGATGCAGCAATTCCACTTCCCATTCCTGTCCTTCTACCACAACAGCCATGGGTGGACGCTGAGAGCGGAAATCCAATAGGTGGGCGTAGATCAATTGTAGTCGTTCTGATTGTTCTTGGGCTGTTACTGCTGAAACAGACGTTGCAGAGAGAAATCCACTAACACCCAGTAAGCTCAGGATCAGCATTCGGATCAGCATGGAACCCCTAAATCTCCGAATGAACAAAAATATCGTTGATGAAAAGGAAGCAATAAAGCAAAAGGAGGGAAAAGGCCAGAAATGACTAATCATTTTTCAGAAAACAGGCTGAGAAATTCATGATCCATCTATAATTTTTTCAAATTATAATAATTTCAAAAACTTAGTTTGACTCAATAAAATTGCTGGTTATTGATGCAGAGAAATAAACAACTATAATTTCATGTATTTCCCCTGTTTCTCCTCCAAATGATTAATTCTGTATGATCCGAAATGTCAATTATTAGATTTACAACAGAAAAATTTATTTCTTTTTTTGTATCATTCGTAAATAAAAAAAATTACATCCCCCAGTCATCCTCTGTAATTCGATGTCGATATTTATAATTAAATGCATCTGATCAGCAAGTTGCTGAGAGGGATAATCAATAACTTTAGGAGGTCATATGTTGAAGAAAGTAATCAAGCGTGGGGTGTTGGCTGGATTTGTGTCTACTCTCATCATCAGTTGTGGTGGCGGTGGTGGCTCCACAGGAACTAACTCACTCCAAAAGAATAACCAAGGCCAGAAATTGACTGGGGTTTTGTTAGACAGTGCCGTTAGTGGGGTAAGCTACCAAACAAGCTCGGGTGAGGCGGGCCTTACAGATGCAAATGGCTCATTCAATTACCAAGAAGGCGAAGAAGTTACTTTCACGGTTGGAGGGATCACGCTCGGTACATCCTCTGGTAGTCAGATTATTACTCCTATTGAACTAGCAGGCGCAAACAATACTGCTGACCAGCGAGTCATTAACATCAGTAGATTACTGCAAACAATTGATGAAGATCAGAATCCCGACAATGGAATCACGGTTTCTACAACAACAAGATCAGCACTGAGAAACAGGACTATTTATTTCGACGTTCCGATATCAGACTTCACAAATAACAATCAGGCCATGGTGATTTCCAGTCTTGGTCGAACAATGGTCTCTGCTGAATCAGCAGTCAATCACCTGCACAGTTCACTAAATCAGCGGGGACTATCGACAAAAGTTGCGAGTAGCAATGCAGTGACTGCAGTCATTGGGAACAGAGACACAGCGACCGGAAATGATTCTACCAGCTCAGAGACTACGGTTGTAGATAGTAACGATTCATGTACGTTCAGAGGCCAAGTAATACCTCATGGAAGTAGCATCACTGCTTACCAAAGTTCCTCAGTTGATTTTGGGGGTACCTGCTCTTCTCAAACACGTACCTGCAATGATTGCACACTAAGCGGGAGTTACTCCAATTCTTCATGTACAGTTCAGGCGGCAGCATCCTGCAACTTCAATGGTCAGCTGATCCCACACGGGAGCACTGTCAGTGCGTATCAATCTTCCAGTGTGGGTTTTGGAGATACCTGCTCTTCTCAGACTAGAAGTTGTAATAACGGTAGCCTGTCAGGGACCTATTCCTACTCCTCTTGCACTGTCAATTCGGCAAATTCCTGTTACTTCAATGGACAAACCGTTGATCATGGAAATAGTGTAACGGCCTATTTTAACTCAACAGTTCCTTATGGAAGTACTTGTTCATCACAGCAGAGAACTTGTGATGACGGTTCGCTCTCAGGCTACTATTCTTATTCTTCCTGCCAGCAAGAAGCTCCTGACACCTGTAGTTTCAATGGCCAAACAATCCAACATGGTGGAACTGTCACCGCTTACCAGTCATCGTCAGTTGCCTATGGAAGCACTTGTACTTCTCAGACTAGATCTTGTGATGATGGGTATCTTTATGGGTCTTATCAATATTCATCATGTTCTGTTGAGTCCTCCAGTGCCTATTCAGGAAACTCTTTGGCAGATCGTATAGTAGGATATTGAGGATTTGTTTTCAGTATCTTAAGTACTACTTTTACAGATGTTTATGTTGTTAACAACTATATAGGATATGAATATGAATCAAGCACTAATAGATATGATTATTACTACTCAGGATTAGATGAATATGGTAATGCAATAGTTGCAACGTATAGTCCTACCCTCAATGAATATTATTTACTTGATACGAGTTATTACATAGATCAGTTTTATGTTTTTAACATAGATAGTAATGGAGATATCTACAGCGGCTGTTACTATCAAATTTCATCATCAGGAATGTCACGCTGTTATACTCTTTATGGAACAAGATCAAGCCTCAGAAAATTAGAGAGAAAATCTAGAAATGATGAGAGTACAGCAGCTCTGACTCAATCAAATGAAGTTGAATACTTACCTTTTGATAAAGATTCACCAGACTATATTAAATATAAAATGTTGAAGAATTCTGAGAACTAAAAACACTGTGAACACAACAAATCGCTTAGCAATTCTTTTTTCATTAGCTGCTCTTCTCTCCTGCCAGGGTGGGGGAGGGAGTAGTGGTGATAAAAAAGAAGAGATTATTGTTGAGGAAACTACCAAAATTACGGGCAGTCTGATCGATAGCGCTGTGTCTGGAGTTTCCTTTCAAACATCGGGAGGTTCCCAAGGCCTTACAAACAACTTGGGAACCTTCCAATACAAAAACAATGAAACAATCACCTTTAAAATAGGTGATATTAAACTAGGTACTGTAGTAGGTGAAGAGATTATTACACCAGTTGAATTAGCAGGTGCCTTAAATACTGCTAACAAAACTGTTATCAATATTTCTCGCCTATTACAAACTTTGGATAACGACAATAATTTGAATAATGGCATAGAAATTACTGATTCAGTCAGGAAACAATTGATGCAAGCTGATCTTTCAGTTAGCAAATCAATAGAAGAGTTTTCTTTTGATACATCTAATGAGTTTAACCGATTGGGATTAGAAGTTGATTTAGTTTCTGCAAAAAAAGCCTTGGATCATTTACACCGATCGTTGGCTGAGGTAGGAAAATCTGATTTGATGGGAACTGATCAAGAAATTATTAGTTTGATACCAGGATGGATCACTGAGAACGGCGTTAACAATGGAGGCGTAATTGGAAATTCAAATTGTTTATTTGCCAATCAAGAAATTGAAAATGGCGAAATTGTGATTGCATATGAAACTAGTTCAGTACCTTTTGATCAGAGTTGTATTTTTCAGGAGCGCCTTTGCAATAATGGTGGACTGAGTGGCTCGTTCAGCTTTAGTCAGTGTATGGTAGCAGAACCAGCAAATTGTGAATGGGGTGGCGAGCTTATATCTTCAGGTAGCAGTGTGGTTGCATATTCCCAGGCTGAGGCACCATTCGGTCAAAGTTGTATTTTTGAAAATCGAATCTGTTCAAATGGAATTCTTTCGGGCAGTTATGAGTATGTAGATTGTCGCATAGATTCAGCCCAAAGTTGTACTTTTCAGGGCGAAGAAATTCTAAATGGGGAAATGGTTCTTGCCTATGAGAGCGCTTCTGTGCCCACTACCGAGAACTGTTTGAGTCAAAACAGAGTCTGTTCAAATGGAATTCTTTCAGGCAATTATGAATTTGGCAGTTGTACTGTCGAAGAGCCACCACCATCGCAAATTACGACTGTTCAATCTTCCTTAGAGGTAGAAAATTTATATAATCTCCAATCAGGGACTTTTACTGTTTCTGAAAATGCCACATCATTTGTATTCTCATCTTTTGGGGGCGCTGGCACACCAAGGATTGTGAATCTAAGGAACCCAAATGGGAGAGATGAACTGGCTTTTTTGGAATCAAAAGCTACAGAGATTACAAATTTGGAGGCTTACGGATATGACAATTTTTTGGTTCCGATGCGGCCAGATAGTTTACCTTCGCCAGGAGTATGGACCTATACTGTAAAAAATGCTAATTCTCTGCAACTCTCAATGAGAGAGGATTCTAGTAAACCAATGACTTCCCATCTCCGGATTCAACCCTATCTTACTACCAACAATCCTACCGAACTTCAGGATGCTTTAAACAAAGTCAAATCCATCTTTCTGAAAAATGATATTCAAGTCACTATTGAGAATCCCGTGAATCTCTCCACACAGTATGCGGTTTTGTCTACCTCCCTCTCAGATAGCGATACCACCTATGTTTTGGAGCAAGGTCGGTCTGATGCAGTGAATATTTTCTTTATTGAAGATTTTAGATTT
>JACLAC010016321.1_pt1 | contig 13826 bp, 6 predicted proteins | sample 8027881 | NCBI WGS metagenome assembly JACLAC01 (sample SAMN15725517, study PRJNA655200) | protist metagenome | isolation source: fluorescence activated cell sorting (FACS) single amplified genomes of... | place: Spain: Blaines Bay Microbial Observatory, Mediterranean Sea | collected 2016-01-19 | reverse complement strand
GAAAACTTGCTCAGGACCCCGCCTCTGTTTGCAGTGGTGTATGGGCTTGGAGCGAGACTGGGGAGAGTTTTGAAATAAAAAACAAGGAGTCATTTTGTCAAAATGTCCTGTGTGAGTACTTTCGCTCAAACGCATTTCCGTCTTTTTTACACCAACTCAGTGTCTACGGTTTTAAGCGCACAGCCAGCGCCCGGTACGAGTTCAGGCACCATTACTTCCGTCGGGACAGGCCTGACCTTCTAGTACATATTGTGAGAAAGTCTTCCGCGAGCCAGCAGGCACGCGCGAAGAAGAGAAAGCGGGAAGTCACGGGGGTGGGCCAAGCCTCTGCATCGAAGAAAAAGCCCCCGAAGCCTTCATTTTCTGCCGGACCAAAGAACGACATCGAGAAGGTGCGGGAAGACATAAAGGGGTTGGAGAGCTCTGTAAAACTCATTCTGAAGGAGCTCAGGGTAATGAAGAAGTCCGGGTTCAACGAGCAAGAGAAGGAGGGCCTGCTAAGAACCCTCGCAGTGTCGTCCCTAGAGACTGGAAAGCGACCAATGTCACCTTCCTTGTCAGGGAACGACGTCGAATCCCTGGACCAGCCGGAAGCTTGGGGCTGGCTGGACAGCATACCCATGGAGATGGCGAACCCAGGCCTGCTTTTTTCCCCGCTACCGGCCCTTGGTCAGCTTGAGCAGCAGCCGGAGAACGATGGCCAAGTTTTCCAAGAAGCGTACGCCTCCTTCGTGAACCAGGCCAGGCAGGGCAAGGCCGAAGGCCGTCTTCGATCCCTCAAGTCTATTATTGCGTCCATCGCATGGGGGAGCGGTGAGTCGGGCACCAGCCGGCCGTCCGACCAGGCGCCTAAGGACGACATTGCGTCTGCCAGATGCACGGAGCACAAAAGCGCGCTTGTAATTCAATTGATCGGCAGCTTCCCCACCCCGTTCCGAGCCGGGCGTGAAAAGGCATTGGTAGAGATGTCCCGCATCTGCCTATACTGCACAAAATACGATGTATGGAAAGCACTGCGCCTGCTGCACTTCTACGTGCGCTTCAGGTTTCAGTTTATTTCAAATGATCTGAACGAGCAGGTAACTGTGTTTGCCAAGGGCATGGTTGCCGCTATGAAAGAGAAGAACGTACTTCTGATGAGACAGAAAAATAATGGTTTGCCCGTAGTCGTTGTTCGCCACTCTGTTTTTGGTGATTTCTGCCGGCATGATCTGCTGCACGGGTTGAAAATATTCCATTTTGTCCTGCTTGCTTCCTGCCGAATGTTTCCCGACATTGCTGACAACAAAGCGGGCGTCTGCGTGGTCCTCGATTGTTGCCCCGCGAAGGCAGGGGCCGAGAAAGAAACGGTGGTCTTCCTTTCGAACCTTGTGCTGCTGTTCCAACTCATTAAAATATCTTCCTGGCCAGTCCTGCGCGGGAATGGCAAATTTTTCAGTGTTGCCCCGGACAACGGTCCATGGGCCGAAGTTTTTGACTCGGTAAAAACCATCCTTGGCAGTGCCGAAGTACCATTCCTGTCCGCAATTGCCGACCGTGCAAGCAGTTACAGTGAACTGTCCCGCCACCTTCCCCCGTTTTGCTTGCCCTCGCGCATGGGAGGTACTGGGGCTGCCTTTGACTTGTATGGCTTATGCAATACCTGGGTCCGTAACGACTCTGATAAGTAAAATCTCCTACCCACCGGTAATTTCATGTGGAGAGAGAAAGAAAGTTTTTTTTTTTTAAATACGAAGTTCCTTACGTAACAGATAAAAAAGCAGCTTTTTTATTAATAGATAGTGGGATGATGTTTTTAATTAGTATAGTAGTCTAGACGGACTACTAATATTATTAATAATAATAATTACGATTGGTTTGTGTTTTTGTTGTTCCAGTACATTATACGAATGGCCTATTTCCACTATTACATTATGATGTACACTGTTTAAATTATAAAATAATAAAATGGAATGCAGAACGCAGAACGCAGAACGCATTTTATTTATTTATAGGCAGAACTAGACTACGTAGACTCGTATATAATAGTCGTTCTACTATTTAAATAGTCTGTTCTACTATAAATACATAGGTTTACCATACGAGGAGGAGTGATGATTCCCACGTTCCCACGGCACAGACAAATACGTTATTATTATTTTCAGTGCTGATCCTCGATTTAAAAAAAAAGGTTCTTTCGTTCTTCTTCGAATAAATTTAAATGTGATTCACTCATCTGGGTGTTTGGTGTTTTGGTGTTACTGTATGTACATCTACTACATCTTAAACCATTTTAAAATAAGCCATGAGCCATTCATTGAATTATCAAACTAATAAAAATAAAAATAAAAATGAAAAATACGTTGTATTTAAATACGTCGTAGTAGAGGTAGGTATTAATATAAATACCGTAGTCAACTTTGCTTGGCTGGTGTGGCGGCTTCTGGCTTCTGGTTTCTGGCTTCTGGTTTCTGGCTTCTGGTGGTTGGTTTATTATTATGTTTATGTAGTACGTTTTATGTGTTAGATTGAAAAAGCGTTTAAAATATTGGTTACAAGGGTTTGAAGAGGTATTCATTCTTTTTTATTTTTATTTGTACGAGGAGTAGAAACGTTTGGTTATTTGCTCAAAGAACCCTGAAGAAGTTTTTCGGGAGTCTTAAATAGGCGGGGAGGAACGAGGAGTGCGGAATGGAGCCGACAGCGCAGGACGTCGCCGATAACGCAAGGAAAGGGGGGGAACACGCCCATGAAAGTTCACGAGATAGAAGCACCAGCGAAAATTCCGTTTTTGACATAGCCTTGGAAGCCGTCAGCGAGGAGAACCTCTTCGATGGGGGTACAGCGAAAACCCCAGATTTTCCACATTTTTACGGGGGGTCTTCCATATTAGAAGGAGACCGCAAAGCCGACGTTGTTGCGAAGCCAGTTTTGGGCGGGGCAAAGAAGCGATGGATGCAACTGTCCACGCACGTCCAAAGCCGAAATGGCAGTACGAAATCCCTCTCGGAATTTGTACGACGTCACAACCGTCGCAAAAATATGTTGAAGAAGGCCTGTGTGGAGCACAAGGTGAAAAGTATTCGGATGGAGCCGTTGACCAAGGATCTGAAGCGGCACAGCGCTACGGCGGTCAAATACGTTATCAATCGGCAGAAAGCGCTGCACAAGAAGACCGTCGAGAGATCCCGGTCCTTCATCGATACAAATGTTCCCCTCTCCATGAGAATAATGGCGAGCCAGTCGAAGCTGCGGCTGTTTCAAGAGTTTCATCGCAACCCCCAGATAACGTTGCCAAGGGCGCTCAAATGCCACATGAACAAAGCAGAATTGTATGAGGTGGAATTGGAAGACACTGCTTACTTGGGGCACATTAAAGCAGCGTGTGCTAGCGGCTATGGAAAAAAAGTGCCGAAAAGTTTTAGAAAATCCCTCAGGCGCAAACGGAATGAGGCTGGCCGATCGCGGCGCAGAAGAAACCGGGAGACAGGGTACCAGCGGGGCAGATACGCCCCTTCCTTTCTGGGAGGGCTCAAAGAGATGAGGTCGGCGTTAGAGCTGGCCAATTCCCCGCTTTTGAACGCCTCCGCCCACGAAGCAAAGGGCTGCACAGGCCCCCCGCTTTCGCTCGGTAGCAAAAGTTCCATGTCTGGTCCCTCAATGCTTGCCGGTAGCGCTTACCTCGTGCATGCGAACGATAGTGGCTCCCTGGTGAACAGCGAGCCGTCCATTTTTCACCACGATCGCCGTGCAGTGATCAGCGCCAGCAAGCACAGAAAGGGGCCAAAGGTTGGGGAATCCCATAGCATAAAGTTTGACGAAGAACATGCCCAAAAATTCAACCACAGAGATTACAATCTATTTTCTGACCTGCTTTTTGATGGGAACGGTGCAACTGAAGTGAGCGGCATCCGCCCCTCGTCCGCATACAGTGCTTCGGCAAATCGTTTCAGAGCGACCGGAGGCCTTGTCCCAGGAAGGAGCGGTTTGGCAAAAAGACAGGGCCTGCTGGGTGGGCGAAAAAGACGCACTAAATCGAGCGTTGTAAAAAGTGAGCACCAAGCGTTGAAAGAGAAAAATGCAGCAAATGTACGCCAACGCCCCTACTCCGCTATGCCACGCTCATCCGCCCGGGCAAGGCAGCTGGCGTCGTTGCAAACTTCAAACAATTATATCTTGCGTCAAACCATGCCTTTTACTGGGGCAGTTTTGCCGGGCAAAGACACTCGCCCACTAAGTGCAAAGTACGTAGAAGATCTTGAAAGGAAAAACACTGTCGTGCTCTAATACTCTCACAAACATTTTTAAATCATTTTCAAAGCCTAATAATGACAATTGCTCGTTTGGTTTACAAGACGGACAACGAGCACATTTAAAACATTCACGCCGCTGCGTGGAAAACTACACAAGGAATGATTCATCTATGAGTGAGACATTGGATGAGGAAGTTAACTACTGGGTCTTTTGACATCGACGCAATTACACACACACTGATGCGGATCATGCATGGAGTACACACATGAAAATGATAGTCAAGACTAAGAGTGACAAGAGGGAATATTGATTTAATAAACATCACCACAGTAGAGTTAAGTTCGCAGTACATTTCATTTTTTAAATAATATTTTACTTCTAAATTAAAACTTAAATAACCAGCCATAATTTTTTTTTTAAATAACAGCCAATTTTTGTTTTTAAAAGCATATAAATCATAATATTATTCAGTTTTTGTCTAAAATTTGTTAATACTTTGTACAAAGTACAAAAAAGGAATTAAAGTTATACATTATTTTATAGTTATATGTGCTTTTTCTTCCTTTGCAGCAGACGTCGTCCACCCCCTGCTTCTTACCGAGACGTCTTCCCCAAGAGGGATTCTGCAGACGATAGGTCGTACGCCACTCTAGAGGTTTTGCCAGACAAAGTCTTGTAGGCCATGGTGACTTCAGCAAAACGTTTCTCCAATTTCTCCAATTCATCCTCGGAAACCCCCCCATGTTTGTCCGGGTGCAACTCTTTGGCCAACTCCGTGTATGCGCCCTTTATCTCTTCCACGGTCACCGAAGTGTTGCAACCATTGCTGTCGATCCCAAGTACGCTGTAAAAGTCGTTTCCTACGAAGGGCAATGCCTCAAAATGCCCAGCTCCCAACGACGAGGACAAGGCCTTCGTTGCGCGCAAGTCCACGCCGGGCCCGTCTACCGCAGTGCAAGTTACATAATCGCTGCCAAGCTGCTCCACCAAAGTCACCACAAAGCTGCACACTTGACCAAATCCCGCAGCCCCTTGGGAGAAAGGTTCCTTCGGGGCCATCATTTTTACGTAGTCGGGAGGATTGTGGGCCATTAGCAGAACATTTACATGCAAGTTCTTTAGGCCAAAATTATCCCCTGGGTCCGCCGTAGCCAACAGGGCTGCACCGTCTGCCCCACACAAACCGTTTGTTTTGACGGTCAGGGGAACGCCGTGTCTCCGTTCTTTGATCTTAGCCGCGGCTTCTAACAGTGTGTCCATTTTCATTGTCGGCTCCCCCAAAACGTTGTCGAAGACAATATCGTTTGGTGCCTCTTGCCCGTCCTCGTAAGCCCGTTCTACGGCCTCGACTATCTCGTTGGCGCTGGGTTCAAAATCACTGGGAAGTGGGCAGAAATTTTGTGCTGCCGGAAGCCGGAAGCCTGGGCCACGGGTTGAAATTGAAGAAACAGAATTGCAATCATTGGTCAAATGGAACCGCAAAATGCCATCGGTATGGTCGGAAAAACGGGCTGCCTCACCGCTCAGTGGCGTTGAAGAAGAGTAGAAGCGTGCCCTTGTCGTAGCTCCAGGCAGAGCGCGGGTCAGCACGCGAGAGCAGCGGACGATCATGGCCTGGCAGGCTCAACACTTTGAAAGGATTAACAAACTATTCCGTCAAATAAGTAAGATTTCCTGCGTCAGAAATTTCAGTGTTCATAAAACAAATCGCTCTTCATCACATGTGTGTGATCAAACCAATTCTTGTTCTTATATTAATTATTATTTTGACTAAATCGATTGTTGTGTATTTAAAATTCACACACAAGCCCCTGGCTCCTGGCTCCATGACCCATGCGTACAACACCACCACAACACACCACAAGTAAATACCAGGTAATAGAAGGGGGGGCGGACGGACGGACGGACGGATGGACAGAGTACGGCGGAATTATAATATCGCGAAGCGATAAAGAAAACCTCCCGAAGAAACATAGTTAGAGTCAGAAGCAGAAGAAACGACCAAAGGGAAAAAGAAAAACAGAATTGAAACAATGTTTAATGGGTTAAATTGGTAATATTTTGATGACATAGAAAGGGGTAAAAGAATTGTGCATCCAGTGTTTGTGCACGGGTAGAGGGATGCCGCTTGTACACGCCCAAATATTGGCGTCTTCGGCCATAGAGTATGTGCCTTCTATTTTGGTGTTTGTGGATGGTTACAAATACCTGTTTAACGTTGGGGATGGCACCCAGCGCTTTTGTATGGAACATCATGTACGACTCGGTAAACTTCGGGGCATATTTTTGACTAGTCTTTCAGCTTCAAACACGGGCGGTCTGCCCGGCATGCTTATGACTATTTGCGATGGGGGCACGTCAGACACCACGATCTGCGGCCCCCCCGGCACTGGGGCGTACATGCACGCAACGAGGCACTTTTTGCGCAGAAATCAAATGAGTATAAAGGTAAAGGAGTATTGCAATCCGGGCATAGACGGACAAGTTGCCAACAAATTGTTTGATGATGGAAAGCTGAAAGTCCAAGGTGTTGTGCTGAGCCCGAGAGAAACGGCGGGGAGAAGTGCTCGAAGCGACGAGGCGCCGCCGCCGAGCGAACCACCGGCGAAAAGGCGCCGTGCAGATAAATCGTGGCTCTACCTTCCTCGTGACCCTGAATTCAATGAAGTGCGTTGCAACGGTCGCTTTAAATCGTTTCAACTGTCTTCGATGGGAGCAGCACAAACCGCCAGCGTTGGCAGGGGCGAAGTCGTTTGTTACATTTGTGAATCCCCGTCCATCCGCGGGAAATTTCTTCCAAAAAAGGCCATCGAGCTCGGTGTTCCCAAAGGCCCCCTTTTTGGAGAATTGGCGAACGGGAAAGACGTCACCTTGGAAGATGGGACCGTCGTTTCGTCGGACGATTGCAAACTGTCGGATAAATTGGGCGCAACATTTTCTATAGTATCCTGTCCATCACTTGAGCACTTGCAAATGCTAAAGAAAGCGGAACATTTCAACGCCCGCAAAGTTTCGTCACTGTCCCCGAATAGTACCATGTGCTGTATATTTCACTGCGTCCCTAATGAAGTCTTCCTGTGCCCTGAATACGAAGAATGGCGGGGAGCGTTCGGTAAAGACGTCGTTCACATACTGGCAAACAAAAGTGTGTGTGACGCAACGACGAGCCCTTTTCAAGCAACCATGAAGCAAGCGTGTTTGCTTCACGAGGTTCATCCCCGTATATTTCCATTGTTCGATAAGTCCAACGCGAAGATGGACGGTGGCGTCTCTTCGAACGCATTGGACGGGGTTGTGCCAGCGAAGAGCCTTCTTACTGTACGAATGGTTCCTAAAAAGAATTTCGGCGTTGATGACTCCCCGTGTTTCGATAGCAAGGAAACTCTCGAGAAGGTAGCCCAGAGGCTTGCGGAGGTGCGCCGCGAAAACGCCGACTTTGATAGCCTCGTCGAGTCGGTGCGAAAATCAGAGGATGGGGTTTTGGGAGAGAAGGGCAACGAAACACCGTGCATGTATCCACAAGTTACCTTTTTAGGAACGGGGTCTGCTCAGCCTTCTAAGTACCGCAACGTGTCCTCTATCTATGTATCAACTTCGAGCGGAGGGATACTGCTGGATGCGGGGGAAGGGACGTACGCCCAGCTCTCTCGGCTGGTAGGCATGGGGGAGAAACTTTTGAGTGTAATCAACGGTTTGCAGTGCGTGTGGATATCTCACATGCATGCTGACCACCATTTGGGCTTGCGACACATTTTGTCTGCTCGTGACAAGTCTGGGTCCAACCAATCGCCCCTATTGGTCATCGGTCCGTTCCCTTTATCTATATGGCTGAAAGAATGTGCATCGCTAGACACGACTATGAGGGGGAAATACATTTTTGTGGACGCTGAAGTTACGGCGGAAACGTACGGCTGGAACGCCACGTCCTCGTTCGTTGCCCCTGAGGACAACACCGTAGAGACGAAACAATTTTTAAAACAACAACTTGAAACTCGACTGCGGGTGAAACGGGTAGAAAGCGTGCGGGTGAAACATTGCCATCGGTCATATGGGGTGGTTCTTGACCACTTGGACGGATGGCGCCTGGTATACTCCGGCGATGCCAGGCCAAGCAAAGAGCTAATTGAGCAAGGCGCTGGCGCAGATTTATTGATTCACGAGGCAACTTTCGATGACAATTTAGCCCATGAAGCAGTGGCCAGAGCACATTCCACAGTTAGCGAAGCCCTCGAGGTTTCCAAAAAGATGGGGGCAAAAAGCACTGTACTGACGCATTTCAGTCAGCGTTACCCGAAAATACCAATCATTGACACCGGTACAAACCCATACATGGTAGCTTTTGATTTGATGACGATGAACATCAGTGATATGAAATGGCTTCCAAAAACGTTGCCGGCACTCCAATGTCTGTTCCCCAGCGAGCCTGACCAAGATGTACTTATGGGGCTGGTCAAAGAAGATTCTGCCCAATAAGAGAGAGGGGCGCGACTTCGCTGGTTAACACTGAACTTGTTTATTTAAAACATCCTTAAAATTCAACTGTTGAAATTTACGAGTACCATAAAAACAAAGTTCACACCAGTAGTTTTAAAACAAAAAAATTAATTCTATTGTTGATTGATTGAAATATTGAACATTAGATTTTTTTTCGATTGAATTATTAAAATGTTTTTTGGTCTACTACCTACTACTGATCCTCTTCTTGAAGCTCGTTCATTAACTCGTCGATCTCGTCAGACCCTTCAATGCAAGCAACGACCATATTGCTGCCATAAAGCTGTTCGCCTTCACCAACCTGCCGCATTTCTGCAGCCTTCTGCTCCTCTGTCGTTGAGTACATGCTATGGTACACATCCCCAGCGTTCGTTCTTAAAGTGACTTTGTATCCCGAAATATCCAGGTTGTGCTCTTTAGCCGTGGACCTCATGAGTTGCAGCCAGGGAGGGTCATCCTGGGTAGCATCGTCAATGTTCCATCTCCACCCTGATTTTTTGGGCTTTTCATGATTCTGGTACGCGTCCAAAAGAAACGCAATCAGCACGTTCATGACGGTGACAACGGTAATGAGGTAAAATGCCAAAAAGTATGCAAGGGCCCACCAACTCGTAGCCATCACACAACCTTCCATAACAATCGGCCAATTGTTCACAACCATTTGCTCAAACAACACGACAAACGAATTGTACAGCGTCTCAAAATTGTTGTGGGAGTAGCCATTGGAGGTGTACGAGCTTTCAAGGAACTTCGTGCTGTTGTTATTTATAAGCACTCCGCTAAACATCTCCATCCCAACGATCGCAAACATGTAAAATATTACAAGCAGTACTGCAAAATAGCGCATGAGCGCGGGAAGAACGCGAGCAATGGTGTTCGTCACGGTGTGAAATTCGGACAACACCCGTAAAATTCTTAATATGCGTATCATTCGAAGGAAAAGAAGGGAGAGCCCGAGCGTATTTATTGCCCTGTTTTTGGCGTGTCCACGAACGTGCCCAATCACATTGACAAAAAGGCCAGCAGTGATCGCGACAAAGTCTATTTTGTTGTACCACGAAATTCGCAAGTATTTCCAAATTCCAAGCGCGACGTTTTGAGTGGCTAATTCCAGCACAAAAACGTAGAGAAGCATCGTATTTATCGTTTCAGACGCTGCACCGCTGAACATGTGTTTTCCTGGCGCAAGGACCAAAATCAAAACAATTGTATTGAATATAACAAGAGTGTCGAACACAATCGTCCATGCTCGGGTCTTGACAATACCCAGCAGTCGCTGCCGCAAGTGATATTTCCAGTTGTTTGCCCGCTCTTCGATAGAAGAAGGGGCAAAACTTATCCTCCGCTTCTCTTTCACCTTTATTCGAGCGAACTTACAAATCTTAAAGAATTGGTCCCGATTTATAACTGGAAGCGAAAGGCCTTCCTGGCCGCGCAATGAATTGCCTTTCTCGTCCGATTCCATGTAAAAAAGGGTGTGAACGATTGCCTCGGGGATGTGAGGAGATAGCACCCGGATCATTGCCGCCCATTCGGGCAACTCGATGGCTTCATCGCTCGGGTCGGCCGTGTCCTGGTTCAATGAGGCGGCTCTTTGTGCTCGGTCCGGTTCGCTGCCAAAACTGGTCGAAGCAAAGCTTAGCGTGTCGTCCATGCGCATTCGCTTGGCTTTCTGCAGCAAAACGAACCCGTAGTCGATGGAATGCTGCCTCTTCAGTCGATGTTTCTTAAATTTCGTTCTGGTGCGTTCGGAAAAGTGCGTGTACACAACGGCTAATATTAGGCTCATCAAAAAGTACAAGCCAATCAGAATGTAAACTACGAAAAACAGTGCCGTCAAAGGCTCGCACTCATATACTGGCATCATGATATCCGGGTAGTTCGCGGTGGTCAGCAAGATAAAAAGCTGCAGCATGCTGGCGAAAAGCGTGTTAAAGTAATCCCGGCAGTTGTGGCTGAACGTGCTGCAGTATTGATCGTGGTTCAGCGTCGGGCTGGGCTCGTAAGGGTTGTAATCAAAAAAATTGCACCCATTTTCACACCCTCGAGGGTCCGTTTCGCACCCAGTTTTCCCAAAAATTCCCCTGAAAAGAATGAATGCGACAGCTCCAAAGAAAACAATGTGAAACAGCAACAGCACCAAGACGTTCATAATCTTGGGAGCACTCTGAACGATAGAACTCGATATTTTCCTAACATTTCTCAAGCGTTCGATTATGAGAAGTGGTCGCAGCACCCGCGCTAAATGGGGTAGCGAAGGACTAATCAGAATTCCAATGCAATTGACAAGCATGACACTAATTATGAAAATGCGAAGCCGGATCCACTCGCTCTTCAAAAACCCAATCCCGGAATACCGGTAAAGCAGGAGCATGTCTACGATATACAGAGCAATGCAAAACAGCGACAAAACTTGGCAGACGGTGTCTACGTACTCTGTCGATTCGGTTGTCCACGTGGACACTGACTCAAAGACTGCAAGAGCCATATTGAAAAGTGTCACGAATATATAAAACATTCTCCACCAACTGCTATGGTAGAAAAATGCTATCTTCAGCGCCGTCTTGTCCCTTCTCAAGCCGACGTGCAAACGGCCGTGCAACCCGCTGCTGACGCACAGGGCCGCATGATAGCAAAGATCATCGTATGAAGTTATCGAGGAGTTCGGAAACTGCTTTGAACCTCCGATAGAGACGAAACGGTCAAAAAAGCTGATGTTTTCCCGGTAATCCTTACCAGCCGCCGAGTCAAACCCTGCCCTCTGGCCACGAATAGGGGTCTCCAAGCCGTCCTCCCGGACTAGACGAGACTTGATAGAATCGTCCATGGAACAACACTGGTCTTACGTACTAAACGAACGTTCAAAGGAACAAGTAACTCTTTTCTCTTTATTTTACTTTTCAACTTCTAAAAACAGAACATTAGCCACTGCTATGTATGCGGAATTTAAATAGAAGTAATAAATTTCGCTGAACCAATCTGTCCTTATTATTAGTTGAATAATTAATTCACTAACACTACATATGCAAAATTGCAATAATAATAATAAAAAATTATTATTATTTTTTTATTATTTTATTATTATTTTTTTTTATTTTTAGTGTTAGTCGTACGTCTATATAATTATTATTTTATTTATTATTATTATTATTATTGCAACAACAACAAAAAAATAATATAATAATACCATCTTCTACTACCAAAATAATTATTAATTATTACACCAATAATAATAATAGTCGTTCCAAGGTATTATATAGAACTGACTGATAATAGCACTACGAGCTATCACAGGTCACAGGATGTATAATAACTTTGGATTCCATTAAATATTCTTCTTCACCGTATTATTATATTATTATTATAGCTGTTTTCTAAAATAAAATTGCACGGTGGTGGTGGTGGTGGTGGTGATAATATTATTGTATTACGGTACGGGTACCTCAGGTACCTGTACCGGGTAGTATATATATAATGAAGAAGAAGTCAACATTAAACCCAACCCAATTCATCTAACTCATCGTCTTCGGTGGCGGCGGCGGCGGCGGCATATGCATGGGCTGCAAGTTCTCCACCATTTTCGTTACCCAATACCATATTCTGGAGCAAACTTTGTGCCCTGGATGAAGTTTCTCGGGCGTCCACAATGTGCTTTAAAGTTGCGTCAAAATTTTGAACTATACTATAGAGCTCTTTGTTCGCCTTTTCGGATTCCATGAGTCTCGAATTTGACACTTGGACTAACTTCTCCACGGCTCGGGAGTGGTCCTCGGTTTGCTGCAAACGGTATTTTAAGTCTTCGTTCGTGCTCTGCACATCGTCGAACACGTTGTTATGAATCGGCACACTGAGAGAATCAAAGATTTTGGAATTCATTTCATCAATTACCGTAGACTGTTCCATGCATTTGTCCTGGTAATATTTCAATTTTAATTCTAATGAGATTTGGGTTTCTTCGTTTAGAAAATTTGCCAGCGATGACTCATGCATTTTTTGTTCTTCGTTCGCTTGGAGTGATACGACTGAATGCCCCAATTGCAAAACCTGATGGTTTAACTCACGGATTATGTTGTCTTGGTGTACAGTTTTTTGTTGGAAATATGTCAGCCTCTCGAGCTCTACAGCGTCTTCTTTTTCCTCATTTGAAGGTGAACTGGTGCGCTCTGTCGAATTCAGCAATGCTGGAATCGTGTTTTGAACAAACTCTTCTATAATTTTATCGCTCTCGGATTCCAAGAAGTCGTCTGGAAATGGATTGTTCTTTTCGTCGACCTTTTGCCTGCTTTCTTTTGGTTCTGTTTTACTAAGGAAATCGTCCATTACTTCGCGGGTAGCATTGCTGAGAAATTCTTGTAAAAATGATGCATTGGATTTTTCAACATTGTTCGATTCTTCTCTGCACTCTTCCGCCATCGCGGCTTTGAACGCTACATTGGCTTCTTCTCCATGGTCATTGGATTCAAGATTTTCAGGTTCTGAAGATATTACGAGAGGAGTGCGATCAATCTTCATGATTGGTTTTGTGGTGGGGCTAACAAGTTCCCCTACCCTAGCGTCGTTTCTTCCACGTTTGTCTACCGTTTCATAATTGGCACGAATGCTGCTTTTACGTTTTGGTAAAGCTGCCGGAGGACTATTTGCGGTTTCTTTTTTACTTGCTTCTGCTTCAACCGTTTTGTTCGTACGTTTATCTGGTTTCCCCTGGATCACAGATTCATAATTGCCGCTATATCTTCAAGTTGACTGTCCAAGGTAGCACTGCTTTTTTCGCCGTCGACTATGCCTGATTCTAAAAATGCTTGAACCATAGCGTCACCTCCAAGAACGGGCTGAACGTCTACCGATGTTTTATGGTGGTGATAGTCCCTTCCTTCGGTTTCAATGCCACTCAACAGTGCAACAATATCTTCGGGGCTGCTTTTAATTTCAAATTGACTGTCCACGGTAGAACTATTTCCTTCGCTGTTAACTTTGTTGGGCCTGCTCTTACTTTCAAGTTGACTGTCCACGGTAGAACTATTTCCTTCGCTTTCGGTTTTGTCCGATTCTAAAAATGCTTGAACCATCGCGTCGCCTCCAACAACGGGACGAAAGTTTGG
>JACLAC010006670.1_pt1 | contig 13826 bp, 4 predicted proteins | sample 8027881 | NCBI WGS metagenome assembly JACLAC01 (sample SAMN15725517, study PRJNA655200) | protist metagenome | isolation source: fluorescence activated cell sorting (FACS) single amplified genomes of... | place: Spain: Blaines Bay Microbial Observatory, Mediterranean Sea | collected 2016-01-19 | reverse complement strand
CAGTCCTTGATTTTAGCTTTCAGATTGCTTCCCCGCTTCTGTGTCGGCTGATAGTCAGGCACGTCGAAGGCACCGAAATCCAAAGCCAGAATAATCTTGTGGCAATGGCGATCGGCCTCTCCCTCTGCCCGATGTTCTCTGGGTTTTTCAGGGCCCAGGTTGTCCTGTTATCGAAACGAAGAGCGCTGCAGCTCTACGCAGCGCTAACCACGGCAATTTATCGTAAGACCATGCGCCTGTCCGCACTTGGAAAATCTACTGTTGAAACTGGTCAAATTATCAACATGTTAACTGCGGATGCAAACAATTCAATTGAACGATCTGTGTTTATGATAATACCAATGATAGTCGCTGCGCCAGTGATAATTGTAATACTAACTATGATCTATAACACAATCGGGGGGAGCATGTTCGCAGGGTTCGGTGCGCTTCTTGTTGCGCTCCCCATCAGTGCGACGATCTTTGCTAACATCGTGAAATGGGTGCGGCAAATAACTGTGCGAGGAGACAAACGGGTGAAGATCCTCAACGAATTTATTTCGGGGATAAGAATAGTAAAGTTTTATGCGTGGGAAAAACCGTTCCAAGCGTTGATAGAGAAAGCCAGAGCCTACGAATTGCACGCCATTACGAAACATGCGTACTGGATGCAATGCGGGATAATGGTGGTATTTATGCAACTACCTAACCTGATGCAGCTGTGCGTTTTCGTGGCGTACGCTCTGTCGGGTGGTTATTTTTCCGCGAGCAACGTCTTTACAACCCTTCAGCTGTTTAATGTCTTGCGGGGCCCCGTGACCCAGTTCCCTAGCGGGCTGTCGCAGTTGGCAAATTTAGTCGTTGCAATGAGGAGAATAGGAAATTTTCTGAAGCGAGGGGAGCGTGCGAAGAGTCTTGAAGAGCACCGAAGCTTTTCGAATGAAAAGGCTACTGGAGGAAAGCCCTGCATTGTGGTGAAAAATGGAACCTTTTCTTGGGTGTCAGACAACAAGACAGCGACTGCGAGCGGTGAAGAATCTGAAAAGCCCGGAATTAGCGCAAAGAGCGAGGGAGCTGACAGTCAGAGCACTGGCGTGGAGCTGAAGGAAGTCAACGGTGCGACCGAGAATATTTCCGATAGCTTTTCACTCAGCGCCATCGATCTCGAAATTATGCCAGGGGAGTTAGTGATGGTAGTTGGATTGGTGGGGTCTGGGAAATCATCCTTCATCAGTGCATTGCTGAATGAAATTCCACAAGAGCGTGGGAGCATCAGTGTTCTAGGGAAAACTTCGCTGATCGCTCAAAATGCCTGGATTACCAATCAAACTTTGCGCAATAATATCTTGTTTGGAGAAGAGTTTGACCAAAAAAGATATAATGAGGTCATTGATGTCTGCGGTCTAGAGCAAGATTTGGAAGGTTTTGAGGATGGCGACCAAATTATGATTGGCGAAAGAGGCATCAATTTAAGCGGGGGTCAAAAGACTCGTGTTGGGTTGGCAAGAGCTTGCTACTCGAAGAGTGACATAGTGCTTCTTGACTGCCCTCTTGCTGCGGTCGATTCTCATGTTGCCGATCATATATTCAACAAGTGCATAAAGCGATTTTTGAAGGACCGGGCGCGAATATTTGCCACAAATCAAATTCAAAGGCTCAAGCACGCAGACAAGGTTCTTGTTTTGAAGGACGGGAAGTTTGTTTGCAATGGTACGTATACTCACATTCGAGAGCATTTTCCTGAGGAGCTAGAGGCCCTTGGTTCCATTGAAGAAGACCCCGCCGGTCGAAGGCGACTCAGCAGCGTCGGCTCTGAAGCCTCCCTTGGCCTGGACGAAAACGATCGACAATCTGTTGAAGTTTCGGAAAAGGACGACGATGTTCGAAAAGGCAAGGAGCTTCATACGAAGGAGGAAAGGGAAGTGGGGCACGTTTCCACCGATGTGTGGAAATATTTTTTTCGAGCCGCGGGTTATTGGAATGCGTTTTTCGCAATTGCAGCCCTGTCCTCTTTCACTTATTTTCAAGTTGCCGTCAGCTTCATGCTACAGTTTTGGACGAATGACGTTGTGAGTCGCAAATATACCTTGGAAGACCTGGTGCCTCTTGATAATTCTAGCACTGCTGTGCAAGGCGTCCAAGATGCCCTTGATCGGTACGATGAGCACGACAAAATGTGGCTTGGCCTGTACGGTGGCTCGGTCGCCGTGTCGCTCACCATTATGCTAATCGGTGGCGTTCTAATGGCAAGGTTGCGTGTGCGAGTCGCCAAATCGCTACATGAGAGCATGATAAATAAAATCATGCGCACGCCGATAAGTTTTTTTGATGTGACGCCAGCGGGTAGAATTATGAATCGCTTCTCAAAAGAAATTAACTCTGTCGACACCACTATGACAATCATGATTGCATTCACTATGGTGACCATCAATTTTTGCCTGGCGTCGTTTCTGGCGATTGCTGTTGCAACGTACGGTCTATTTCTTGTTTTATTGGTGCCAATTTGGATCATTTTCTATATATTGATTGGGTACATCCGGAACACTTCGATAGAAGTACAACGGTTGGAAGCGATTGCACGGAGTCCTATGTATTCAGCATCAACGGAAATCTTGGGTGGCGTTGAGACAATTCGTGCGTTTGACCAAACAGACCGCTTCGAACAAACGTACAGAACGCATTTGAATAACCAGCTAGTTCCATTTTATTTCGCAAGGACCCTTGTGTTCGCATGGATGATGATGAGAGCAAATGCTCTATCTTCATTCATTGTCGCCGCAATTTTAGCCTTAGTGTTGTGGGTCCCTGACCTTTTGCCTCCTGGGAATGTTGCGTTGGCTGTAACGTTCGGGCTCTCCTGCACTGAGATGATGATGCACATCGTCCAGGTGTCGGTGCAAGCAGAAATTCAAATGAACGCGGTGGAGCGAATAAAACACTTTTCAGAAAACTTACCAGAAGAAAAGCCATATGTTTTGGAGGATAGTGCTCCGCCGAAAGAATGGCCTTCGAAAGGAGAAATAGTTTTTAAAAGTATAGTTGCTGGTTATCGTGACGGCCCCGATATCATTAAAGGTATGTCCTTTGAAATTAAACCGAGAGAAAAGATTGGTATAGTGGGTCGCACCGGTAGCGGCAAAAGCAGTATGCTGGTGCTGCTGTTTCGAATCATTGAAGCAAGAAGTGGAAGTGTTGTAATCGACGGAATCGATGTTTCTACAATCGGCTTGAACCACTTGCGTAGAAATTTGGGGATTATTCCGCAAACTCCCACAATGTTTTCTGGGTCGCTGCGGCACAACATTGATCCCTTTGAGGAACATACCGATGAAGAGATATGGGAAGTGTTGGAAAAGGTTAACTTGAAGAGCGTTGCATCAGCGCTTCCCGAAAAGTTAGAACACATGGTCTCAGAAGGTGGAACCAACTTTTCTGTGGGCCAACGGCAGCTTCTTTGCATGGCGAGAGCTCTTTTGCTGGATCCAAAAATACTGCTCCTTGACGAAGCAACTGCTCAAGTAGATCAAATGAACGATAGTATGTTGCAGCGCATGATTCGTACTTGTTTTGCTGAGAAAACGGTACTGACTATTGCGCACCGTTTAGAGACAATCATGGACAGTGACCGTGTGATGGTGTTGGACGACGGACACTTGAAAGAGTTTGACTCCCCTGCAAACCTGCTGCAAAAGGAGGGTGAAGAAGCTTTATTTCGAGCTTTGGTGTATGCTGAAGGAGAAGAGAATGGCAGAAGATTGGAGGGTTTGGTCACTTGATGTTTGAAAATGCAATGTCAAGCGGCTTTAATTTACGAAGTACTTCTTACTTTTTACTTAAGAAGAGTATGATATAGTTAAATTTTATCGTCTTCATGTATACTGCGAACTCTATCATAATGCAATAAAACAAATATGATATACTTTTTGTAACAGCAAGGATTCTATTTTGTTAGTCGCAAAATTAGATCAGTTCTATACAATTGGGATAACATAATCTTGAGAGTCTTAAAACATACTTGAAAAACAGTTTTAAAAAAGACTTTTTAAGAAAAGGTTAATAATTTATCCCCCCGCCGCCACACCTTTACTCAAATGCTCCAGCAGTGCCTTTTTTATTGCTTTCGTAGTTCCGGCACATATCTGCTAACTTTGCCAACTCTGTGGGCGTAAGAGCCCCATGCTGAATGCTCTTCCTGCTCAAACAGTCCAAGTCCTTTGCGGTAGGCGCTCTGCCAGTCGTCACTTTGTCTTTTGACCGATGCCGAGACTGCTGTTGCCGCCGCCTTGTATGTGCTGGCTGGTACACAGTTTCTTGTTCATACTGTTCTAAAAACTGACCATTTTCTGGCGTTTTGAGGGCAACTTTCTTCGTTCGTTTTCCCGAGTTTCGAGTGTTCGCTGCTAACTCAATGAATTTACGGTCAAACTCTAATACGACTACTTCCTCGACAGCGTTTATGTTCTCTTCTTCAAAGTGCAGCAACACTTCTGACACATTGTTGGAGTCTGATTTCGTGTCCTGGTTTACGTCAAATAGAAACCATCGCTCGTATTCTGAATTCCCGGATATTTGAATGGGGTCGAACACTTTTACCGTTTCAAATGAATTCACCCCTGCTCGTTCCCAGCGGACTTTGAACGTCTTCAACCGCGGATTCTTGTTTCCGCGCGCTTTGTACAAAATGCACAAGTTCTTTGCCGTTGCCTGGAGCTGAAAGGGGCAATGGTTGCGCCATACTCTACTCTTTGCAACAGAACCTTTTCTTCGCCCGGGTTTATTTTTTTCATTTTGAACCCTTTGCCATCGGTATAACCCAGTGAAACGGTGCCCCATCATTGCATCGTCAACAGACAGGTTTAGTCCGAAAAATTGTGGGTCAAATGTTAGCCCTCCAGCAAATCGACTTGGGGAGTACTTGCCAGGTGAAGCAACCGGTCGCTTCGGGGACTTACTGGATGGAACAAAAGAAGGAGAAAGCGGAACTTGCCGCCCAACACTGTTCGATCCCCAGGACGCGCCCTTGCTGAAAGAATACTGCGTTGGTGGTCTGATGGCTTTGCCCTCTGTTGCCATGCGTCGAGGGGCCGGGGTCGTCTTTGATAAAAGCGCTTCTTCCGTCGCAAAGGCTTTCTTAATTGGCGGGGTGCTTTCTCTGATGACTACATCCTGCTCGTAGAGTAAATCAGCAAAGTTTTTGGGCTGCAATGGGCTGTCTGTAGTAAATTCTGGGGAGTCCATGCTCCGGCCACTATCAAGAAAACGGGTTCGCTTCACGAACCTTGGTGGTGGCGAGACGAACGACAAGCTTTTGGCACTGGTTTTGAGGCTCGTTTGTACCGCCGCTGAGTTGTCTTTGCTGCGATCCTCGAACCCTCTTCCGGACGATTCATGTGAAATATTTTTCGACTCGCTAAACGAGTCGAATCGAATGCGCGCTATTGACGGTGGAAGGTCTATTTGGGGCGATGGTGTCGCCATGCACCTGTCCATGCTACTGTACGCAAAAGCGCTGTCGCTGTGCGGAAATTTTTGCAACCTTTCGACCGTCGACGTCTTGGGTGAAATACTCTCCATGGCATTAGAGTGGACGTTTTCGTCTCTCTCGCTGGCAGGGAAGGTTTTCGAGCGATAGTATTCTCTCTGGCCTTCACAAAAGCCTTGGTGCGATCCCTGGGCATCAACGCCTACAGAGGTTTCATTGGACGCGCCAGTCGACGGTGGTTTCAAAGACTCGGGCTCCTTTGCCGCTGTTGCCCCAACGGTTGCAGCAGGCATTGGCTTTGGGCACGTTGTCTCGGTGTGTGCAACAACAGCTGCATCGTTGCCCGTGTCCAAATTTTCGGCAATGCTCTGGAACCCTTCGCCTTTGTTGCGGTTCACTTCACAACGAGGTCGGTTGGTTTCTTCATCGCTGCGTAGCTTTCCCTCCGTCAACTCGGGAAACGTATCTTCTACTGAAGCGCCGCTAACTTTTTGGCGAAAAGCCTGCTTTTTCGTCCGGGCAATACCTTGGGCATAGTCTTTCTCAAGCTCTGCTTCAACAGCTTCGTGACTACATCTACTATTTGATGTTCCTTTCCCTTTGCTATTTTCACCACCCATGCCCTTCGCGATCGGCGAGGACAATCCTCCAATAGGAAGCGCTGGCCTGGGAGACGGCGTTGTGGCGATAACGCGTGACGAAAGAGGGGACAACTGCTTGCTCGTGAAGAAAACCGGCTCTGCACTTTCTCCGCTCCTGTTGGCAAAAGGTATTGGGCTTGGATTCGGGGACGACACTGGGGTCGTTCGATCGTATCCATTGTCCGAAACAGAGTCGGAATGGCGCCCTTTTCTATTTGGGGTCGGAATGTTCCGTCGTTGTGGAGTTGGTGGCCGACTTCGTTGACGAGAGCGGCTTCGCTCATCCTCCAGCATTCGCTTGGCCTCTAGATACAGTGTCTTGTTCTTCTTCACTTTCGAATCCAAAAGTTTGTTGTGCTCCTCTAAATGCTTGACCCGGTTTAGCAACGACTTTTTCTCCTTTCGTGCCGAACAAAGCTTTCCTTTGTACTGATCTAGCTCCACAGTTTTTTCCTCCAGTTTAGATTCCAAGCGACTATTGTGATCTTTCAAAGATTCGATCGTTCGGTTTAACGCGGCAAACTTTTTCTTGTTCTCCTCCCGCTCTGCCTTCCGCTCGCGCCCCATCGTGTACAGGCGGGAAATGGCTCGCTTGCCTTCCTGCAGTTCCTCGTGCATCTCGTCCCGGTATTTGTTCAACGCCTCGACCTTTCGTCGGAATTTACTATCGGGTAACAATTTAAGAACCGGGCCATAACCTAAAATCTGGCCGACAGTTGGTCGAAAATTGGCATCTTTTTCCAACATTTTCGTAATCACAAACTGCAGTTCTTTGCTGTATACGTCAGGGATTTTCGGGGGCTCCGTGAAGCAAATTTTCTGCATGAGTGCCATGGTAGTCTTGGCTTCAAATGGCTTTCGTAGGCACGCCATTTCGTACATTAAACAGCCAAACGACCACACGTCGCTTTTTTCATTGTATGGCTCCTCTTTGCACAGTTCGGGGGAAAAATAGAGAGGAGTGCCCACCTGGGAAAATGCGTTCACCGACGCCGGGCCAAACTCACGAACTAGTCCTAAATCACCGATCTTGATGTTTAAATTGGCGTCCAAAAAGATATTTTGTGCTTTGATGTCTCGGTGCAATATGCGGTTTGCGTGAAGGTACGCTAACCCTTCACATATCTGAATGAGATATTCCCACAATACCTTTTCGTCAAAAAGAGTCTTGTTCCTCGTCTGTAACTCTATCATCCCGGACAGGTCCCCCCGTGGGGCATGTTCCATGATAATTTGAATGGCTCGCCCGTCGACGCAAGACTCGTGAAACTTGACGATGTTTGGATGGTCCAGTTTTCGCATGACTAAGTGTTCGGACATGCTCAAGTTTATTTGCTGCGCAGTCAAACCGTCCAGCGGGACTTTTTTCAAAACAAATACTTTGTTGTCCCGCTTACGGCTCACCTTGAATATTTCACCGTACATTCCGGACCCTAGCTTTTCCAATACGTTGTACTCGTACTGAAAGGACGTGTTTTGGCCATGAATTACTGCGTTATTGCCGACGCTCACGCTGCTGCTGGGGCGTTTCTGCGGCACGGGACCCTGCTGCTGGTGGTTCGTTTGCTGCTCCCTGGCTGCAGCTCGCGCGTGGCACTGGCCGTGGGATTTCGAGCCACCAATCGGCGAGGAGACAACCCCGGAGGAATTCTTTCTCATCTTGGGCGGAAAAATCGTTCTCAATTAGTCTACTATGCGAAAGCGTGCTATTACAGCTATCAGACCACAAACCAGCAGGCCCAAATGAAAAACGTTGAGTGCAAGTGGGCTACGTTCCTCGAAAGCGTCTCAAAGAACCGTACTACTGCAACTGTGAGGAAAACCGAAAGCAAGTCCGTGCAAACAAAGATCAAACGAATCAGGTTCTGCTTCTCTCTTGCGGTGGTGGGTGTTGTTTCCGCTTTACCAATTTTTTATGCGAGAAAAGAGAAAAAACAGATACGCTTACTATCAGGAATGATTTCTAAATAGAATCGTTGGAGAATGTTACCTTCCTGCGCATGCATGTCCCATTGCAATAATACTTTTCTTCAATCCTAATTCGTTTAGGAATAGGAAATACTTGTCATCTCTATAATAATAATAACAAAATCAATTATTATTTTTTATTATATTATTATTTTTTTTTTTTCAATGTGATTATTAATATAGAAATAACAAGGGAACAATAATTCTAAAAAATCCTTTTTTCTTTTATTTATTATATTTATTTATTATTATTTTTTAATCTTCTTCTTCTCTTCTTCTTCTCTTTTTGTGGGAATCGTTTTCAAGTTTGAAATATTCAACTCCAACAACAATATTTTATATATAAATAACACTAATACATATATTATTAATAACAACAACAAGAGAAGAATATTTTAGATAAATTTAATAAAAACACGCCAAAAAACATTTCTTTTTAATTTCTTTTTAATTTATTTAATAAATAGTTCTAGCAGGGAAATAGATTTGGACTGTAGTGTTAGAGTTCAAGAGTAATTTGTGCTATTTTAGTACAGCACACAGTATGAAGGAGCATATTTATTTAACCAGGGCTAACTAACTAACTAGTACGAGAAAAAGAGAAAGAAGAGGACCTGACATTTGTATTAGTCGGTCTAAACTAAATAAGTAATAAATAAATGTATTCTTTGAAATAATGAATAGGAAGCCAAGTATCCTTCCAAAAATCAAATTTTTATTGGGGAAAAATTATTTAAGAATACAAATTATTATACTTATAGTTCAAATTTTGAAAATTATCGTAAATGAAGAGCAAGAAATTACTACATAGAATTATCATGAAATAAAGTTTGATGGTCCAACTTTCAATGCTCTGGTCTTGCTATTAGACTATTAGTACGGTACAGTAGCACAGTTGTTTCCAGATGATTCCAGTGTCACGTACGTAGAAAGAACGTAGAGCAACCAGAAAGAAGCACAGCAAAGCAAAGCAAAGCAAAGCAAAGCAAAGCAAAGCAAAGCAATCTTCTTGGGAAAAAAGAAAATGAAAAAAAAGAAAAAAAGACGATGAAGAGAGCATTGAGGAAAATTCAGTACTATTTCCCTATACCTTGTTTCCTTTATGAACGGCGTGGAATGCTCCGAAGCAAAGTAAATGCGAATTAATCACGAAATGACATTATAGTCCTAATACCTAATAAGCGAGAATATAATAGAATATAAAAGAAGAACAAAATCTTCTTTTTAAATATAGTAGTAGGAAGGTATTACAATATTACAATACGTACTAGAGAGACCGACGGACCGATGGACCGACGGACGACCACGACCGGCCAATAAAATATATAATTATCCATCCAAGCTATTAGCTTATAATAATAATAATAAAATAAAAAAGAAAGAAGGAAGAGAACTAGACACTACACTAACGACGATTTAGAATGAATGAAAGAGAGGAGTGTGTACGTACAGGTATTTTTACTATGTTTGTACGCGTTACTTTAGTTACATGCTTTCCTTTTCAATCGTTGACACTTTCAATCGTTTTCTTCCAGCAAATTAACGAGTTGATTAGTTTGCATTAGTACCAATTTACAAACACTTTTTATTAATACCTCTGTAAAAAACTACGAATTCCTTTCACAACTATGAACCGTCTTGTTACCGGCCTTCGTCCAGCACTAAAGAATGCTGCCCGCACTAGTGGTTTCGTACAGGCAAGATTTTTTGGAGGAAGCACTTTCATTGAACGCGATGAAGTCGTAGAAAGAGTTATGACTGTAGTACGATCCTTCGACAAAGTGGACGCTACCAAAGTTACCGAAACTGCCAAGTTCACCGAAGACCTAGGGCTTGACTCTCTGGACGCAGTAGAAGTCCAAATGGCCTTGGAAAGCGAGTTCTGCATTGAAATCCCAGACGCCGAAGCGGACAAGATCCTTTCCTGCACAGAAGCTATCAGTTTCATTTCCTCCCACCCACAAGCCAAGTAAGTGGAGGGGGTAAGGCTACTGCCGAAGACGCCAGTTGCGGGAGATGTGCCTGCCACGGTTCCGGGGCTGACGTACGCGCGGTGGACGTTGTGCCGTGGACCTTGGCCAAAGGAAGGGCCCTGCCGCTCGACGCAATCGCCTTTTTTGTGTCGTAAACAGAAAACTGTGCGGGTGTGCGTGCTCGGTACGTACCTATATGCATTAAGAGAGTATATCGTTATGTGTACTGTTTGCTAATCTGGTAATTACATTAACTTACTCGGGTACCGCCCGCCCTCAGAACGTTGCTACTCCACGGATGCCGCACGGAAAGTTGGCCCCACTCCTCCCTCCAGCACCTTTTTCTATCCGATCGTCTTCAGGATATCACCAATCTCCCGGTGGGCAGCTTTTAACTTCTCTGCCATTTCGCTGCGCAGTGCAAGGGTGCCTTGGCCCAACACCAGGCCGCCGTTTTTTCCTTTTTCTCGCCCAGCGTTCGCGACGGCATTGAGGTGTGCAATGTTTTTCCTCACCACTTCCAGCCCATTTTGCACCATCCCAACGCCTTCCCGGAGTTTGTTGATCATCCCCGGGTCCCCGCGGGCACCGTTGGCTAACCCAACACCTCGTTTCCTGCTCGCTTCATAAAAGGATCGCAAGACGGACACGGTTAGCACGCCATCTTTTTCTAACACACTGCGACTCGTCCGATCAAACATGTACTCGCGCTCTGCTTCATGAACGCCTGGCCTCTGCTGGGCGCCCCGTGCAGTCCCATGGTGGCGCATGACGCTTTCGAACATTTTGTCTGGAACGCACCAACTGGACAATGAGTTGCTGGTTTTAGTGTTCGCAACGTAGGGGCCGAAATCGAACCTCAGGCACAGGCTCAGCAGCTCCAGCAGCGCGTACCTATGGATCCACGAGTTACCCTCTGTTAAACCGGTGCACAGTGCGTCGATTAGGCGATGAAAAGCGGCGGCAAACTTGTCGAACCCCCGCTTCTCGCCCAAGCGCTTCACCCATTTAATCGATGAAAAGGACCGTCCCGAGGAATGACGAAGAAACCCCATCACCCCCAGGCCAGCGGCCATTTGCATCGACAGCATTAGGGACGGGGAAACCCTTTCGAAGGCCCGGATCATTTTGCCTAAAAAGTCTATCCACGGCAGAACTTCGCTTTCTAACGTTGACGCCCTCACCAGTTGGAAACAGCACCCAGCATGAGCGACGGCTTCGCCACACTCGAGCAACAGCAGGAAGCGCTTCTCAAGACCGGCACCGCCGCCAGACCCGGCCAAGTTCGGCAGACCCGTCGACAACAGGGGCATGGCTGCCTTTATGCTGCTCCAGGCTTGGTCTAGAAACGATTGCGGGATGTCCACGTTGATCCTGTTTAGCCCTTCCACAATGGCAACTGAGCATTTCAGGCCGCACAGAAATCTCTGCACGCTTTCAATGGTCCCTGCGAGTCCCACCAAAGTGCACGATAACGCAGTTTTCAGCAAACCACTCCGAAAAAAATTGGTGACTTTTGGACAATTCGGCAGGACCCTCTCCCAGTGCAAAGTTTTCAAAAGCTGGCAGAACGCCCATCCCTCCTTAAGCGTGTCCGCATCAGAAATGCAAGAAGTACCGGAGTCGCTGCTCTCGGCCAAAAACATCTTCGGAAAACGAGAGAACAATTTCTGCATCGCAACCGTTTGTTGTTCGTGGCCTAGCAGCACCAGGCAGCTCCCAACGGTGTCGATAAGACTGGCGGCGGGCGGGCAACTTCCCATGTTTCGAGCAGCACCATAGAGGGAAACGATTGCACCTACACTCTCTTCCGTGGTTCGCCTGTCGAACGCAACGCTCCACATGCTCTTTACAAGAGTCTGGCACGTCGGCGACGTGTGGGCGGACATTTCGACCAACAAATCGTCGAGTGCCGGGGCGACACTGTCTGGGGCGTCGAGCAAAAACAGCCGGATCGCCGCAATTAACTTTGCGAGCAAAGATGCCTGATTCTCGTCTTCCCCCTGTGCATTTCCGCCAGACCCAATTCCAAAGGGTGCACTAAAATCGTTCTTATCCTTGCTTTTTCTCCCAAGATCGCCCAAGTAACGATGAACCTGCGATGGGGAAGACGCCAGTACCGGATAATGGTGCAACGCCACGCCAACGGTCCAACGCAAGTACGGCACCATTCGCGCCACCAGGGCGCCGGGAAACTTCGGGGTTGTTCTCAAGATGGTCAGCAGCAGTTCAAACTTTACAAGTTCCATTTGCGAATCGCACTCTCGGCTGCCAATTTTGTCCATCGGAAAGTGGCCCAACAGGCTCTCCTCCCCGTCCTCTTGAATCGAAAAGATCAGGGGGCGCAAGTGACGAAACAGACTCAGCTTCTCGTCTATATGTACATGTTCTGAGTTACAGAGGTTGATGAATATTGTAATCGTGTTGTTGTGTATAAATCCTTGGAGCATCCGGGCAGTGACAGGGTCAGCATTCACCACTCCGTCTGATGGATGGACGAGGGACATTCCATTGAGCAAATCCCTTACAAGAAATTCGTTCATTATTTCAATCGCTACACGCCCAGGAGACATCTTCACCAGCGCCTGGATCGTGCCGTAGAAATAGCGCAAAATCTGCACGGCGGGAAGCACCTTTTCGTTCGGGGACGCTGGGTGCCCGGCGTCCTCTCCCTTTTTCGAGCGCGCCTTTTCGCGAGTCTTTAGCTGCGTCTTGATCGTAGAGAGCGTATCGTCCCGGTGCTTTACAATGACCTGAAATGTTCTGGACATAAGTGTTTTAAATTGTGCAGAATCCGCCTGCATCAACGCCTGGCTGCTCTTTGAAAGAATGGCCCTTATTTTTGACCAAATCACGTTCAACAGTTTAATGTGACACATAGCGGCGGGGCTGGTGTCAAGAAACTCGCTCCACAAACAAAAAGTATCCTCAGAGGTGTGGACGTTCTGGGAGCTTGCGTCGAAGAACCCGACGAGTCTCTCACGTGCCTGTCCGCCCAATTCACTGACAAAAACCGATTTAAGTACATTTTTCAAAGCCGCGTTGCTGACGACTTCTTTCCTCTGGACCAGCGGGAGGCTATGCCTGGCTGCCCTAAAAATGCTCCTCAGCGCTTCCACCCTGCTTTCTATTCGGCGTGTGTGCGCGCCTATTATGGTAACCAAAACGTTCACGGTTCCAATTTCTGTCTTTCCTAGGGACTCCCTGGTTGAAGGAAACGTCGCAAGCCAACACGAGGCTGCCTCCAAACTGTGCTGCTCCGATAAGCTTTCTGCCTTCGTCTTCATGTAACCACCTTGGCCCTCAAAATCTTCCGAGTACGAACCAGCAAGCTGCAGGATTTCCTCCGGTATTGTACCCGGAACATTTTCTTTCGCATCTAGATTTACCATTGGTTCAGATTAAAATGGTCGTGGTCCACCGGAAGAGTGCCCAATCTCGAACTTTGAGATGAATCAAACGCACGGACGTGCTATGGATTAACAAGAAACAACACACCAGGCCTGATTCAACGCTCACTCTTGATCCCGCAAGCGTTGCAAGGAACAGTTAAGGCGATTGGTCGTTCGTTGCTGTTGAAACTGAAAAGATTTTTTAAACCGTGGTTGGTTGGTTGGCCGTTTTCGTTTTGTTTTGTTCCATGCAAAACTTTCAATAATCTTCTGCGTATAATTTCAATGGATGAACAATAATAATAAAACACAAATCAATCAAGAAGAAAGAAAGAAAGAAAGACAGAAAGACAGAAAGACAGACAGAAAAAAAGAGAATTCAATTTTCAAT
>JACLAC010008879.1_pt1 | contig 13827 bp, 13 predicted proteins | sample 8027881 | NCBI WGS metagenome assembly JACLAC01 (sample SAMN15725517, study PRJNA655200) | protist metagenome | isolation source: fluorescence activated cell sorting (FACS) single amplified genomes of... | place: Spain: Blaines Bay Microbial Observatory, Mediterranean Sea | collected 2016-01-19 | reverse complement strand
AATAATCCGAAGGTGCTAAAATTCTCGTCTTGTCGAGGGCTTTCATCCACTCAAGAAAGTGTGGTAGGACCACTCTTTGTGGGTGTTAGAGGTGGCACTATTTGGCACTATTTGGCTCAAACATGCCCCTGGGACCACTTGGCAAGGAGAAACAAGACCAAATTGTGCTAGAAAGGTCCGCGAGATGATCCTGTTCAGTGTTCTGTGTACTGTGTACTGTGGGAGAGGTTGCGTGAGCTTAGAGTCTGAAAGAGTAAAAGAATTAGCTTTGGTTTGGTTTGGTTTTCACTTTGGTTCATGAGCTCCTTGGGAACCCTCTCTTAGCTTAGAGTCTGAAAAAGAATAACGAGAGGTTGCGTGATTTTTTGTTGCGGACAACAACGGGACGGAAACCAGAGGTGTTCTAAGAGGTCCTCGCGGACCTAAAAAAATTTGCTGCCTCATCAAAAATGACCTTGAAGCAGCAACTTTTGTGAAGCAAATTTTCAGGAATTTCGGCTGAAATGATAACGTAAAGAGCTTTTTTTGCATTGTGGGGACGAGTTGAATGGGCTGGGGCCGAGTTGAATGGGATTGACACATGAGAATGTCATATTTGACACCCTTGAACCCTCAGCTTTTCAAAAATATAGTATTTGTTGGGTCTTTCAAGCATTTTTCTGTTCAAATCAGTTTTACATGTATTTTGCTCTCTAGTTTTTTCCGCTCATAACAGCAGTGTCTGCAAGCCAATGTGTACTCGCTTGTTAGGCCCAGACCTTACGATTAATCGGATATACTTGGACCTACTCGGCAAACATAGTTCCTGCTCAAGACCAACTCCTATTAAGGGACAGAATGATTGTCTTCTTTTTATTAAAGTTCCTGGATGGATGATATGAAACCATTCACTTTTGCTTTCTTTAAATTCCAAGTTCCTTCCGTTTTCTTTTTCATTTTAAATTTCTTCTATTGTTTTCTTTTCTTTTTGTTTCAAAGTTAGATGATCAGTGATAATGAGTGAGAGCTATCGTGAGGCCAAGGCCGTCCTGGATATTGGCATCGGTGTTTTGAGATAATCTGCAAATACTCGGCAGCTTCTTGTACTCGCTCGGGAGAAGGTTCCCACCACTAGTATCGGTGTTGATGTGTGTCGCCACCGCTGCATGCCATTTATTGGTGATAAACGTTTCCATTCCTGCCAGTTAAAAATTGCAGGGGTATTTCTTCTTTGCTGCTGATCCTCATCATTTTTTGTAGAAAGATTTTCCATCTTTAAGTGCCCCAAACTATACTGGCAAGCACTGTCTACCCCAACCCATCCCAAGAGTCTAGACTCTAGTGTGGGTCATTGCGATCTGGTACCCGAAGTCCCCCTCCAACCCATACCCAGTTATCATTGCGAGCTTTTCAGCATAAAAGAGGAATTTACTTCTCCAATATTTCTGTTAATCTGTTTCAACTTCCAACTTGTAACTGCCCTCATCAATCATTTCCAAAAGAGGCAGCAGGGGCATGGCGTGGCATGTGTTCCGTCAACCCTCAGTCGTTGGTGCCGCCCCGGCGTGAGCGGTGGGCTAGCACCTAGCGGGGAGGCAGACTAGAGCCTCAGCCACAAGATGGCGTCAAGTGACTTCATAGACAATGCCATCTCCAGCGCCGTCGACGAATCCGCTGTGACAGAGCTTGCGTCTGCCCTTGGAGACGGGTTGTCGAGTGGCCAGGGCTCTGAGTCTAACCAAGGTGACCCTGGCAGGGTCTGCTGGTGCTCCTTGAGCCCCACGCCAGCCACCTGGGCCAGCCAGCATTTGTGTCTCAAGCCGTGTGCCAGCTTGCAGATCAGCCTCTGTAGCCTGTCTTTTCCTTTCTTAGCTGTGTGTGACTTCTTTGGGGGCAGGAGGCTTCTATTTGGAGACAATTTAGACATAATCTCACCTGGCCTCAAAATGGAGGTCAGCCTTACCTGCCTGAAGCGTTTGGCCCCTGTGGGGGTCTCCCCCCACCCAAGCGACCGTTTTTTTTGGAGTTTGGGTGAAACGAAGCTGAAAAGTTTGGTCCAGGCCAGCTTGCCGTTGTTGTGATTTTGACCGGCTCGGTCTAAAGTCCGCGTCTTTCCGGAGGCGCGAAGCTGTGTGTACAGAAGTGCAGTGCGGGAGACTGCGCGTACACCAATTTCTAGCCAAAATTATAAAATAATACATTGGCCTCATTGAACAGGACAGAGGCTTGTTAAACCATCAAATGAAATTATGATATTTTATGTTGCTCAAAATCGCTTCTACAGGATGCTAGCATAACATTAGTGAGGCTAAAATTCATAACAAGAACTGGACCATAGTGCGAATCCATCCATCCATCAATGGGTGGTGCTCTGTTTGCTTCTGTGATTGTCCTTTCCTTGTTTTTAGTTGAAGTCAGGCTGACAGTGAAAAGACCAAGTCAGCCCTGTGACCATTTATGATTAGATAGTTGTTTTCGTTTGAAAACAACTGGCAGTGTGAAGGAAATTGCTGTTGAAAAAAAGTGACGATCTTTTGAAAAGGCAGCAAATTTGTTGATCTTTACATTAAAGAAAAGCTGAACAAATTTCTGGGGTTGCAGGTCACCCAGTTATTTTGAGAACGGGTGGTGAGGGCGAAGTCTCGGCAGCGCAAGCGCCACAGGTTAAATGTTTTTTTAATTAAAAATGATTCTCTGTCAAAAAAATATTTTTTGGTTCGTATTTTTTCAACCGGTTTTCCTTCCAGGGGGCGCCACAGGGGACAGAGGGTCTTTCTATGGCCGGGAATATTATCAGGACAGGTATTGTAGTGCTTTTAAAGTCTTGTTCTAGATTACTTGTTTTAAGAGCTTTTTTACCCAATAATTTGTACATATGTTATTTTCTCTTTTCAGCCAACGGGCAGATGGTGATGGCAAGCACTGGGCAAAGAATTGTTCAGCAACCTGGCGGCCAACAGGTAGGACCAAGGGCGTGTTTGCTTGTGATTGAGTTGATGGTGAAGATTAAATACTTTTACACATAACTTGCACGCACATGTATATGGTGCATGCATACAAATGCACAGAGCACATGAATTATATTACACAATGCTTTGGCCAACCAGTAGGACAAGGGTTTGTTTTGGACCAAGCTAATGTGGCCAACAGGAAGTATGATTTGGAAATAAATGTAATTTTTGTGCATGATTTCAACCTCGGCAGATTATCACATGCATAAAACACGTCACATACCCACATGCATAGAAGTTCTAGAACACATTCACACTATATTTAGTGTTCAGTGTTTGCAACAACAGTTTATTCTCAAATTGGTCAGGTTTTGTCAAATATATTTAAGAAAACTGGTCTGGTCTGGTCTGGTCTGCTCACCTTAAAAGCTGGTAGGACTGGCAGCTTTAGGATCTACCCTCACAGAGTACCTTTGCTCTTCTCTTTGCTCATAACGAAAAATACTGCCTGAACTAGTGAACTGGTATCAGCTTAAAGCTGACAGCTCTGCAATGGAAAATCTAGATGCACACTGATTCTGGATTCTACCTCCTGTTAGCGCCAATCCCCTGCAAACCTGCAATTGCCACCCCTGCAGGTGCTAGTGGCAAGGCCTCAGGGGGGCCAACAGGGTCAGATCGTGAGGACTTCCACTGGGCAGTTGCTGCAGGTTGTAGCAGTCCTCTGGTGGTGTAGTTTGGCTTTGTGATTGGCTCTTTGCCTGTCTTTGGTGGAGGTCGCTTTAGTGGTGTTCGGGTGGTGGTAGAGGTTGCTTTGGTGGGGCTTTCACCTGTAGGAGGTTTTGCAGTAACAAATTTGACCCGCCATGGTCACAGGTTGGGGGTCAGCAGGTCGTCCAGCAGCGCCCCCCAGGAGGTCAACAACAGGTCATCAGGCAGGCCACAGCTCCTGGCCAGGTGGGTGTCTATCATGTCTGTCAACGGGCAAAAGAATCTCATGAGAATTATTCCTGTTAGCCTGGGCAGCAGCAGATGGCTGGGATCCAGAGGGTGGTGATCAACCAGCCTGGACTGAGACCTGGCCAGCCTGGAGCCCAGATCACCGTTCCCCTCTCAACCTTACAGGTACTAAACCTTAAATACCCCTTTTCCACCTTGCACAATTGATGAATCCTCAACATGGATATGGGTTTAATTCTTTCTTGTACAGGCACTTCAGGCTGGTCAAGGAATTCCTACTGGTCAGCCTGGTCATCTCTTGGTCAAGACAGAAACTGGCCAATATCAGGTGAACAAATCCCTCGCAGACTTTGAGAATGGGTGGTGTCCCAAGAATAAATATTAGGAGTCTGTCCAAAATTGACATAATACTTCTCAGATATTACGAGTTGGTCCACCTGGTGCTGGAGGCACAACTACTGCCTCACCTGTCACAGTGCAGCCCTCGCCACAACAGGTACAAATCCCCCTTGCTCATAAAATAAACAAAAAGCATCAAACAACCAAATTCCAGCCCTCCAATGCTGCTGCCCAGCCTCCACAACAGCATCAACCACAGTTTGCCACTCCTAATAGTGCGGCAGCAAGGTATCAAAGTCATCTAAATGGATTTGGCCTGAAATAAACCATATTTTTCCCTGCAGTTCAGTGAGGCAGCAGCCCCCTGGTCCTCCTGGGCCAAACTCTATGAGAGCTCAGCAACCTGCTGCCAGGCTTCCAACTCAACCTATCGCCAGGTGAGAATAACACGAACTTTCTATTGATATTGCCTCTCAACAAGCAATGTCTCAACATATTTATCATAAACCCTCTTTTAAAGGCCCGCCACAGCGTCGCCTCAAGCCAACGTAGCCGCGGCGTCTTTGTCCAACAATAGCATGGGTCAGCAGATGACTCCTGATACGGCAAAGGTGATTTATTATCAATGGTTCTATTTCAGTTATTATATCAGAAATCATCATCATCTGGACCATCATGGAAATCATCACAATTATATTCAGATCAAGTGCAAGAACTTTCTGGCAACGTTGCTGCGGCTTGCAAGCGACCAGCCGGAAAGCGTCGCGAGGAATGTGAGGGGGTTGATACAGGTTGGTTTTTGGAATTTGGTTTTCGGTATTTGAGGGAGTGATACAGGCTGTTAATTGGTATTTGAGGGGGTGATGCTGGTTGGTATTTGGTACTTGATGGCATGAAGGTGAACGGGGTGTACAGGTTGGTATTTAGTATTTGAGGGGGTTAACACAGGTGGGAATTTCTCCCTTTAGATTTGATTTGATTTTTTGGGGGGCAACCCATCACTATCTTGTCCAGGGACTGATAGATGGGCGCGTCGAACCAGAGCTTTTCACAACCAAACTACAGAAGGAGCTCAACTCCTCACCCCAGGTTTTTGTCAGAATTCTGAGAACATCTTGATGAAACTTTTCCTCCTCCAGCCATGCCTGGTTCCCTTCCTTAAGAAGTCTCTTCCCTACCTGCAGCAGTCTCTCGCAATGAGGGAGCTCACAATTGAAGGCGTCAACCCTCCCAACGCTTCACAGGTATTAATACCAATGTCCGCCTTGAAGACCTAACATTTTGAAATGCCTCAAGATGTTTTGCTCATTTTTTTTTCATTCTCAAGGTTGGCAAACTTCCCCCTGCAATGTCGGTTGCTGGCATTTCTGCACCATCTTCCTCTCTTCCTATCCAGGTGAAGCTCAGCCTTCCTCGTTTGATGCGACTCTATTGTGAGACTTGAAGAAATGCATAAAATCTAAAAATGAAACAAATCAAATTATTTCCCCCCCCCAGCGTCCAGCTCAGCCAAGGATAGCAATGCCAACGGTAATTTTTTTTGACAAAATAAACAATCAACATCAACATTTTAGAAGCCAAAGCTGCAAACCTTACTCTTAATATTTTACAGTATTTGTATTTTAGCAGCGCCCTGTGGGAGTTTTCCGTCAGCCTGCGCCTCAGCCTGGCCGCTTCGGTGGCGGGCAACAACACACACTCCTTCCACAACCAAAAGCCCCTCAGGTGAGATTTATAACATCACCTTCATTCTCCTGATATGTATTTAAACTGACAAACACAAAGGCGTCAGTCCGGGACAAGAAGGCAGGCAATGCTTATTCAGCGGCGGGGGACGACGACATCAACGACGTGGCCGCGATGGGCGGAGTCAACCTGGCTGAGGAGGCGAACCGCATCCTCGGAGCCACGGACAACGTTGGGACGGTTGTGAGGAGTTGCAAAGACGAAACCTTCCTGCAAACAGGCCTGCTGCATCAGCGGATCTCAAGGATCTGCAGAGAAAAGGTGGGATGCCAATAGTTTTCGTTCTTGAGATAAAAGTGATCGTCCATCTCACAGGGTTTAGAAGCGCCACCAGCCGAAGTAATTAGCCTTGTGTCCCATGCAACTCAGGTAAGATTTTCATTAAAGACCATTCTATGACTTTTGTCCTAATACAATTTACCAGGACCGCCTGAAGAGCCTTGTGTCAAAACTGTCAGTAATTGCCGAGCATAGACTAGATATTATCAAGACTGAGGGGCCTTACGAAGTCACTCAGGTATAGTTCGACATTTAATCGGTGGGAGAGCACAATGGCAATTTCTCAGGACATTCGCGGTCAACTTCGGTTTCTCGAGGACCTTGACAAGATGGAGAAGAAGAGGCATGAGGAGGCGGAGAGGGAAATGCTGCTCAGGGCGGCGAAATCAAGGCAAGTTCAAATTTTGCACTTCAATAATTACAAAAGTTGAAAACTTGCCATTTTTCTCACAATATTATCTTTCAGGACAAAAACAGACGACCCCGAAAAGGAGAAGATGAAGGCAAAAGCTAAGGAGATTCAGAGAATAGAACAGGAGACGATCAGGCATCAAGAAGCCAACAGGACGGCACTGGAAGCCATTGGAGGTCCAAAGAAGAGGAAGTTCGGAGAGGTTGGAGGGTCTGGTGGTGCAGGAGTAGGAGGAGGGGGTGGTGGTGCTGGTGGCGCTAGTGGATCTTCCAATGTTCCCGTGAGAGCGCGCACCAAGCGGGTTCACCTGAGAGACGTGATGTTCCTGATGGAACAGGAGAAAGACCTGAAACACTCAAACCTACTGTTCAAGTCTTACTGCAGTTAATAGAGGCCTCTTTCTCTCTCAGTCGGTGCCTCTTCCTTTGTGAATTCTTGTGAAACAAATGAGCCGCTGATGTTGTTATTAACATAGTGATCACATAAAACAAGAAGGCCATCACCAACGCAAAGCAGGGAACGGGATTGTTGTTATTAACAGAGCGCGATGCTAGGAATTCTTGTAATCTAGATCTAGGATCAGGGTACTGAAGCCCCCTTGGATCTGGACCCAGATTGTCCTGGAAAGAAACCTATGATGAAAGCCGGCATCAGTGAACAGAATTTGCCAGTGATGACCTGAAATACAGACGCCCCGCACAGAATATAGTTGCACCCGTTTTATTTCCCGTCCACGATTTATCATCGATTCATTGGGATTTCACCAAAAGCTGTCCTTTGTTTCACAATTTAACATGACAAGTTCAGAGCAGGGGGGCAAAATCCCTCGGGTTTGGATGAAGAAGATGCTGCTCTAACACATGAAATTGTGTATGACCGACTCTGCCATCCTCACACACCAGGGTCACATCGAGTTGGTCAGATTGATCAATTGATGTGATTGCCAAAGCAATGGGTTGATCAATATTTTATGTCTAGTGATTGATTCAAAATTTTTAATCACCGACATAAAATATTGATCAACCCATTGCTTTGGCAAAATTTGCTGCAAATTTTTTAAACTTTTGGCCAAGGTTTTTATTTTTACTCTGATGAACACCGCTAAAGATCAAATATCAAGGAGTCAAGAATTGACAAAACAACATCTTGACTAGTCTCCAATAGACTTTCACCTTTCCCCACGAGTCGAATCTTTTTCACAAGTCCTCCACCCTGGTCAACACCTATGCTTTCTGTCTGCTCTAAATCTTCCTCGGTGCGACTCCTCTTGGAATTGCCAACTTGATTCTGGCTTGTTTGTTGGACGACCCCACCAATTTTTGGTGAAAGGGGTCTTTTGTACAAATCCACTATGTGAGCTTTTGTCAGGTGCTGCTTCAGGTAATTCTCGTCCAAGAATACTCTTTCACAAAGAGAACATTTCCGATTTTCAACCAACCCTTTGTCGGCAGAACCTCTCGAATCATCCCCTTGGAACACTGTCTGCGATTCTGTTTCGTTCTTCAATGATGCTTCTGTGCCCTGTTTTACATTCGACTCTGTGTTAAGCACTTTGGCAGAAGTTTTTAAAACATTTTCTGCGTCAGAAATAACAGTGTTGGTGTCCTCAGTAGGCTCGTCATCATATGGATAAATATCTGGTTGACATACCACTTCTTCCTCAAGATTGACCACCTCGACGACAGAGGAGTCAGGCTCGGCATCCTTGACCTTGTTGACGATCCTTTCGTACTCCTTGACGGCCTCCTCAATGCCAATGGTCTGGATGCCGGCCATGGCCAAGTGCGGCCCTGCCTTAGTCATGCTCACCCTGGAGTCCTTGCTGCTCTGCACCTTCAGCAGCTCGGACCTCATCTGTGTCAACTGGTCGGTCCTTCGTTTCAACTCTCTCTTCAACAAGGAGGCCTCATGGGTGGAGGTGTTGTTCATGGACTTTCTCTGCACCTCCGTCAACCTCGAGATCTGGGCGAGATGCACCTGGCTCTGCTGCTTCAGCTGGGTTAACATTACCTTCTGGTTCTCAATGATCTTCTCCTGGTTCTCAGCCTTCATGATCACCTTCTTCTGGCCTTTCAGGGCGTTCATCATGTTCATCTGAATATCTTTGAATTCAGCACTCTCCGTTGTTTTGCTTTCAAGAAGTCGATCTTTGCTTTTTATCTCCGCCTTCAGATTGACGACCTCTTTGATCAACTTCCCTGTGTCGGCGATGATCAGCTCTTGGTCTTTCTTTTGAAGAATCATTTCGTCTTTCAAGTCAAGAATCTGGAATCTCAGCCTTGCCAGCTTACTTTCACTTTCTTGGTTTTTCTTTGCTTTTGCAATCAGTCCATCTTTTTCAAGCAGAACTTTCCTCAAATCTAGCAACTTCTGCTCTTGATCTTTGTTCGTCAGGTCACTCTGTTCAACTCTTCTTGCAAGGTTTTTCTCCACCTCAGCTTGGAGATCGACCTCTGCCTTCAACTTCGCCACCTCCTCCTCCTTGACCTCCAACTTCTCACGGAACTTTGCCATCATCGCCGGAACTTTTTCGGAGCTCAAAACCTTGAACTTCTCCTCGGTTTCCATTAACTTCTGTGTTGTCTTTTCGAGATTTGCTTTGGATCTCTCTTTCTCCTGCTTCAGAACTTTTGCACAGTTTTCATGATCTGTTGTTTCTTTTGCCTTTTCGGCAAGTTTCAATTTTAAGGCTGTGATGATCTCTGTCTGACCTTTGTCAAGAGTTTCATTCATTGTCTCAAGGTTGTCGATGGTTTCATCTCTTTCTTCAATCGTTTTCATTGCTGCCTCATATTTTGGTTTCCATACATTCGCCTCCTTCTCTTTGCCGTTTCTCTTTGAAAGAGCTTCATTCATTGCCTTCAAATTCTTCACCTCAATCTCTTTTTCGTCCAAAACCTTTCTGACACTTTCATGCTTGGACCTCCACCTACTCTCATCTCTTTCCTTGTCCTTGCTCGTTGACAAATCTTTTGTCAATCTTACAATTTGGGCTCTCAGTGCCTCAAGCTCTGAATCGCTTTTTTTCATTCCAATATTTCTATTCATTTTCTGTTCACTCTCACTTTCCTTTGCCTCTCTCGGTTTCATCTTTTGTTCATTGACTTGCTGCTTCTCTTCATCATCCGAGATGTCCTCCCTCTCCTCCTCCACCTCCTCGCCCTCGGACTCGATGTCAACAACATCGATGGTGGCTTGCCTCTGCTCCCTCTTCTCACGGAACCACTGCTCAACCTTGGGAGAAAGGAAAAATATAAAAACAGGACGAGATTGGAGATTGTTTCTCAAGAACCCACCTTATCCTCCGAGACTGAAAGCAATCTAGCCAAACCTTCCTGCTCCCTGAAAAGACGTTGCTATCACCATCATCAAAACTTTTAAGGCCTTCAACATCAGCTCCAAACCATTGACCATCAACTGTGCCAACAGAAGGTTTTATCATCGGCACCAATTTCAGTGTTTCACAGGTGAATGGATACCTGGGGGACAGGATCGCCTTCCTGGCGAAGGCCCTCCTCAACCCCTCCTCCTGGACCGGGCTCAACTTCAACACTTTCCCTTTCTGCTCCTGAACCTTGCTGGCTGTAACCTTTCCCTTCGCCATCCTAACTCGGACTGAGCTGCCAGCTGACATTGGGGCTGAGTTGAACTAAGGACTTCTGTACCAAAAAGAAAATCATCGAAGGAATTAAATTGTGGTTTTATTGCACAATTGGTGTTTTTTGTCACTCGGCCACTTTGAAAAGACTATTTGTCCACTTTGAAGAAAAAAAAAACTATTTGTCCACTTTGAAGAAAAAAAACTATTTGTCCAACTTCTCCTCAGCCAAGAACTTTTTGGTCGTCTCATAGGCGAGGAAGAGAGAGGCATTTGAGGGGAAAATCCTGAAGAAAAAAAGATGTATAGCAGAAACACAATCACTACTGTCACCCCATCATCATCATCGTCATAGTCATTACAATCATCACTGCCATCATCTTCTTCATCATAAAAATCCATATTTGATGCCTGAGTAGAGCAGGAGTCAGTCCCCGGTACAATGTTGCTGCCCCTTCGAGTCTGAAAATGTGAAGAAAAAAATCATTAACATACTTGTCTGGAAATAGTTTTTTGTGCCTTGAATGGTTTCATCATTGTTGCTGTGTGGTCTGGAAATAGTTTTTTGTGCCTTGAATGGTTTCATCATTGCATTGTTGCTGTGTGGTCTGCACCTGACAATATTAAGACCGATCGACAGAACGCTGCCTTGAATGCCTCTCACCTGAATTTGTGTCTTTCTTTTACAACCGAGCTACGTCGGAAATATTTACCAAACTTTTGAAAAGTTGTTGAAAAGGGCTTCTAAAAGCCCCAAAAAAGGCAACAAAACCATCAAACAAAAACAAAAACAAAACATAACAGCTTGCCTGTATCCGACTCTTGACGACATCCATGGGAAAGACGCAGGTCCAGAAGCAGACACCCGCGAGGCCCCCACAAAGCATCGTCTCTGGCGCTGTGAGAGCGTCCTGGAACAATTTTGCTTTCAACGTTGATGAATCGAAGCAAAATATCAACAGATAAGATTTTGAAATACCTTCGATCTGTCGCCCCAAGAAGCAAGGACACTTCTGGATCCCTGAATGGTGAAATATCTTTGAATTTTTAAATTTGAAATATTTCTTGAATATGGCTTTTCAGGGTTATCTCCCAAAATTTAATTTAAATATGATTTAAATGTGATTTTCCAAACTACCTCATAAGAGAGGAAGAAGCAGAAGTATCCAGGAACATCCCGACACCAGAGCGGAACGAGGCCCTCAAAACATGATCATGATAATGATCATCATCATCATCAGTACTTGAGAGAAAAGCTTCAAAACAAAAATCCTTCTTTCTGTGGCCAAAATCTAATATCATCCACCTGAAAAAATCCAAGGAAACCTTTTTCCCTGAAGATTCCTCTGACAATCCCACCAGCTCCTGCACCACCGTGTCCTGTTTCTCGGGCTGCCTGAACTCACCACCATCATTGTCATCATTGCCATTATTGTCATTATTATTATCATCTAAAAGCACAATTTTAGTATCAATATGATCAACATGATCTTGATCATGTCAATGCAATGCACCATATCAATCTGTAATAAACACCTGTAAAAACTGCATTGACCATCTCAGAGGGACTTAATGATGATGATCATCATCATGAAAACCGGTCCATTATGATTCATATGTATGCACAGTGCATTACACACCCCATGATGAAATTTTTATTGCCTTAAATATTTGATATATTATATGTTACAAAAACTTGACCATGACCATGACCAATGACCAATGACCAATGACCAATCATCATCATCACCTGTAGTTTACATTTGACCAATTCTGTTGGACAAAGCACAATGTCCGAAAGCAGCGAAGCCAAACTGCCTGCTGCTCCATTCTGATCAATATCATGATCATCATCATGTTTTTTTTATCAGCATTTTGCTTTCAAGTTTATGATCATCCTAATCAATATCATGATCATCATTATGTTTTTTATCAGCATTATGCTTTCAAGTTTATGATCATCCTAATCAATATCATGATCATCATCATGTTTTTTATCAGCATTATGCTTTTAAGTTTTTGATCATCCTAATCAATATCATGATCATTATCTTGATTTACGATCATCATCATGATGATTGTGATTTAAAAATGCCTGTTAAAATTTTCTTCTCAAAATAATGATAATCATCTTGAACATTAATAAAGATGGCGAAAATGCCGAATATTTGTCAACCTTAGTCAACTCTGTCAAAAAATCACTATGATCATCTTTTATGCCAATGTCGATGGTGATAATGGTTGTGATGATGATGATGAAGATGGCGACAATACCTGGAGAGTTGTTAAATGTTCAACTTTCTCCACTCCACAGAGCCGAGCTACCAAACCCTGAGAAAAACGGCCAAGTGAAAGTCTCTATTAGAGAAAAGCTTAAAACTCTAAGCTAATTTCTTGATATTTTCTTCCTTCATAGAAGTTCTTTGACTGAAAAAAAGAGATCTCAGGTCTCAACACGACAAAAAATTTAACCTGCGTGACTCCCCTGGCTGCAAAGAGGCAACTGTTCTCGGACACGTTTGCCACCAGAGCTGGAGTCGATCCAGCGTAAAGGCCCCGGAATAACTAAAACAAAAATATCGGGTTTTCCAGCTCTTGATGAGCCCATTGTTTTTTTTTTGCATTACTTGTTTTATTCACTATTTTTGTGTTTGTATGGTTTTTAATTGTGAAACCAACCCCCTCAGTCCGCCATGTGTTTGTGAAGCAATGGAAGGTTCCCCGGTAAAGATGAGGAAAGGTCTGGAGTTTCACCTTCAACGAAGGAAGTTTTTACAACATCAAAATGAGACATGGCATGACATGAGACACCATTTGAGTCTTCTTTTTCGGACGATTTTCAACTCCCTCCCAAACATGACATGAAAAACCTTGACAGTGTCCATGGGTTGCCCGACGACAACATTGGCGACTCCTCCTGCTGAGCCAGACAGGAAATCCACCAAGGCCTCGCTCACCATCATGGGGTTGGGGATCAGAAGAAGAAGAGGTTTTATTGAAGCACCAACTCCACAGAGATAGGATAAGATTACGAAATCCACATGATGCCCAGATGATCTGGATTGCCAGCAGTTGTATGACTGTGAGTCAAAGTAAACCCGAAACCGCCCCTCCCACGCTAGCCAGGTTCCCCATCCCATTCCCCGCAAGGTGGGGACCCTGTCTACTCCCACGCTGCCAATGTCCAAGACAACCACCAGCACGATCGCCAACACCACCAGCTTCTCAATTAAACCAACACAAGTAACATAATAATCATCATGATTGATTATGTCCAAACACAACCATCTCAATTATCATTATCATTTTGAGCGGCTGGAAAATAAAACGACCAAAAAATCGGCTCATCTCTCCCAATTCCAAAACAATGACCAGCAAAAACATGATCGATCAACATCATCATAATCACGCATCAAAAGCAATTCCACAATCATCATCATCGTCATCATTGTCCCCTGTCTTTCTGCTGATATGATCCTTACATGGCGGCGGTGTAATGCGGAAAGATATTGGTTGACCCCAGGCCCTTGCATCGATAGCACTCTCATCGACCTCCCTTTGTC
>JACLAC010023063.1_pt1 | contig 13832 bp, 21 predicted proteins | sample 8027881 | NCBI WGS metagenome assembly JACLAC01 (sample SAMN15725517, study PRJNA655200) | protist metagenome | isolation source: fluorescence activated cell sorting (FACS) single amplified genomes of... | place: Spain: Blaines Bay Microbial Observatory, Mediterranean Sea | collected 2016-01-19 | reverse complement strand
CAACGAACACAACAAGTACCTCAAACACCTACAACCACTCAACAGCCAACCACTCGTCAATTACCGACACAACAAACTCTGGTACCCAGTCGCTCAAGGCGCGGGACCAGCTTGGGATGACAGCGTCGAGCAGATGTGACAACATATGCAACAGCAGATGCAACAGATGCAACAGCAAATGTAACAGCAGATGCAACAGCAGATGCAACATCTGGCCATGCAGACAGCACCTCAGCAGGTGTGGCAGTCCTGGCAACCAGCACAGTCGCAAGAACCAGTGATGGCAGCAGAAACGCAGCAGCCAGGTATACCAGCCACAACCTTGCCTCAGCCATGCGATCAGCCTCAACCGACTGCAGGTCTACAGACGGGTGCGGGTCCGAGCGTTGCTTCCGTTCCCCCGTGGGGCTGGCCGCCGTGGATGGCGGGTCCAGCGCGTGGTCATGCTGGCGAGCAGGAGCCTGGGGACAGGGACCGGGATCCCTGCCCACCGTTTGATGGAGTTCAGCCCGAGCGCACTTTGCGGCCGTGGCTTCGCGCGACGAGGTTTTGGCGGAAGGAAACGGTCACCCCCTTGCGCAAGCAGGGTATCAAGGTCTACAAGGCCTTGACCGTGGGCTCCATCGCCAGGCACGCAGCCGACAACCTCAGCGACGACCAGATCACGTCGGAGAATGGGTTCGTCATGATCATGGCACAGATCAGGAAGGCGTACGCGATCTTCCTCGAACTGGAGGAGGAGATTAGCATCTCTGAGGCCCTCTACATGGGCCACCGCCACCACAATATGACGATGACGGAGTACACCGCTGAGAAGGGTTTCAAGCTTACTGAGTGCGAGAAGGCCTTGAAGGAAAAGCTTCCGTCAAAGTTCTGGGGTACGATCCTTAAGCGGCACGCCGACATGAATGCCGAGCAGAAGGTCATGTTCCGGACGTGGACTAAGGGTAGTTTGGAGAAGGACACCGTCATCGAGAACCTGCAGAAGCTGGACCAGGTCGAGCAGATCATGGCCATGCGCAATGGTGGTGGTTCGTCACGGGATGTGGCGACGATGCTGCAGCACGACAGCGGCGACCAGCAGATCCATGAGTCCGAGCCGTCAGCATGGACTGGGCCCGGTGGTTTCGAGGATGAGGCGGCCGAGGAGGATGACGAGTTCATTAGCAACCCTGCCGATGAGGACGACGACGGCAACTTCCTCGTGGACGAAACCGGTGAGGTCCTCATCGACGCTGAGAAGGGCCGGGTGTACGACGAGGGCGAGTTCACCTACCTCGTGGCGTACGCGGAGAGCTACAGGGACGTCCGCAAGAAGCTCAACGAGTCACGCAACGGCCGGGGCTTTCTCAAAACCCCAACCCGTGGTAGTTTCGCCAAGAGCCTTAGGCAGGTGCGCAGGGACGGCGGAAAGCCAGGGAGGAAGGGCAAGGAAGGCTTCAGCAAGGGCGGCAAGAACAGGCAGAGTGGACGATCCAAAACTAGGTACCAGGTTACGAGGCAGAATTTGGGAAAGCAGGTGAGATGCTGGGGTTGTAACGAGGTTGGCCATCTTCAGCGGAATTGTCCGAAAAACTCAAAGTCCTTATCGTCTGGCGGATTTGCTGGATTGGTCAATTACGAGGCTAGCGGTGTTAAGGAGAGCAGATTTGGGCCGATGACCGCAGGAGGCTACTCCATGAACCTTGTGGCAATTCGGATCCAGATCTGGAGCACTTTCGGCGAGATTCTGGCAGGCCACTTTTTGGTCGACGCCGGGGCTCAGGACGGAGTTGTTGGACACAGCGCGTGGCTTAAGGCTATATGTCGCCTCAAGGAGCTGGGCTGCTTTCCCCACTACGCAAAAAAAGCGGAGGGTCGGGCGACCTGCTCTGGTGTCGGCGGTGGCGCCAGTCTCTTGGGTCAGGCGGAAATCCCGTGCCGGTTGTGCGGTGTGGACGGGGTCCTCTTGATGCACGCCGTCAAGGACCAGCCAGGATGCCAGGTTCAAGGGCTGATCCCGGTTGCATTGCTAAGCGTCCTGGAGATTGACGTGTGCTGTGGCAAGGGTGTTCTCTGCCGGCGTGGAGTTGAGTATCCAGTGCACCAGCTTAACAGTGGCCACCTCAGCTACAATGTCTTCAGCTTCGCCGCGAGCGGCTGGACCATGCCGGTGCAGTACAGGCTGGCCTGGCGGCTCCCTGAGCAGGATCGTCACTCCTTCGAGCTTAATAGAGGACTTGAGCCACGACCCCCGCCATGGCACCACGAGGTTGACCTCGCGATGACAACAGACCTCTTCTCCAGAAGGACCCCCAGAGGCAAAGCCGGAGGTCGAGCAGAGGAGCGCAGAAGAGGATAACCCGAGGAAGAAAGTTAAGGCGCCGTCCTGGCTGCGAAAGTCAGCGACGGAGAAAGGAAAACCTAATATGACGAAAGAGAAACCCATAATGACGCAAGAAACACCAACAGTGACGAACGAAAGACCGACGACGAATAAATATAAGTCAACGACTGATAACGCTAAGCGAGCCAAGCAGGAGGACAGATCAACAGCAGCAGCAACCCCAGTGGCAAAGACTGGTGACGAGGCATACTACAGTGGTAGCGGCAGTGAGGAGGTCAACCCGACGAATAAGGGCGCGGACCATGAACACAAGGAGGTCGAGAAGGATGGCAATGGACATCGGGCCAGGTCGAGAACTCCAGTGCAGGATCGCCGTGAGGCACGACGGTCTACACCACAAACCCCATATGGGCGAGGTATGCCGGTTCCGTCACCGAGACGGCCACGCCGCGACCGGAGCCGATCCCCCACGCAGGGTCACCACAAGAAGGAATTCAGCCCTTCCCCGAGGGCGTCGAGACGGCGAGGGCGCTCGGGAGAGCGCGAGGCCTCCGGGAGGAGGTCGGATCGCAAGGAAGGCGGTGCCTCCGGGAGGAGACACGCCCGTGAAGACCATTCTCGACGCGACAGTGAAGACCATTCACGACGCGACAGTGAATAGCATTCTCAACAGGGGCTTTCTGAGCAGCCAGTTTGACTGAAGTCGTGCCCAGGTCGCCGACCGGTCGACAAGACCACGAAGGAGGCGATGTTTCAGGAGTTCCTAAAAGAGGTAAATCATCTCGATCGGGATCGCTGGGCTCGTGTTTACAATTATTGGGTGCGTGTACATTGCAGGCCGAGGGCAGATCTCTATATGCTGGGGATCAACGAGAAAAGCGAGGAGGGCCAGCCGCACCCGGAGGAACTGCTCCCTTGGCGTCACACCTTCGCTGGCATCAGTGCCAAGGAGGTTGAGTACTATTACACGGACCGGTGGCAACCGCGACGCCCACACGCCAAGCCGCCCGGCGGGCGGTGGCTCGGGTTTACGGCGTTTGAGTCCCAGGCTCGTGACGACAATGGATGCCGTCGCAAGTCCTCTTCCGCATACATCACATCATCATCAGGGACAAATCAACCAGACACAGGGACACGAACCAACCGCAAAAGCGAGTTCCGTACTGCATCGAACAATACACCTAAACCAACATGGCTTGACCAGTCTGGAACAGCTTCGAGAATGATGGCCCGTTTTAGAAGACCGTCAATCGTCAGCGCAATCTCACCAGCAGCGGTAGCAGCAGCAGCATTTCCCATCACGCCGAGTAGCAGTAGCATCAGCAGCAAGCAGCAGCAACGAAAGTTCCAATCGCGTCCGTGGCCATCTGGCCCAAGTTGTCCACGGACCCGGCAGCGGGCAATGCGGTTTCTCGCAGTCTGCTTCATCAAGTGGTCCTCGATTTCTGAGAAAGCAGGCGTCCATGCTCATGCTAAAGAAAACCCTGCAGAAGATCCGTAGGGACGACCGGGAGGTCGACCCGTCGGAGCAGTTGAATTGTCAGCTCAGGAACCAAAAGAAGGCGCCGTGGATGTGGATATCCATGGTGCTCAGGCGGATGTGGGTTGCACGTGCGCTGGAAGCGCAGCTTGTCGTCGCGGGATGCGGCGAGGTCAGGCACAGGACATCACCCATCAGAATCACTCGATCGAAGACTGCCTCAACGGCATCGAGTTCGAGGTCAGTAAATCCAACAAAGATCGACATGCATATGGGCAAACCGTTGACTCCGTCAATCATCACGGAACAGATGCATCACATCGCTGACTGCCCGCACTCGGAGAAATATCTCAAGGCGCGAGCGAGCAGAGGCATGAAATGGATCACGTGTCTGGCCGGCGGCAGTCGCTGGGAGCGACTGGGAGGTGCAGGCGAGCAGCGGCAGAAGGCACCCGAGGCGGCGAGTCAGAACTCGAGCGAGGTTCGCCGAGATCCGCCTACTTGCCGGAAGTGTTCGAGGGGCATGGTTCTTCGCGAGAATCGAGTGGACAACGAGAAGTTTTACGGCTGTCTGGGATTCTCTGTGAAGGACAAAACCGGCAAACAGGTCTGCAAGGCGACGCTTCCGTGCTGGCAGACGCCCCCTTTTGCCTGAAGGACGAGCCGAACAAATGGCCCTTCCCGTCGTCATCAGCTGGGCGATCGACAGCTGTTCCTGCGAGAACTGTGACGCCCGAGGAGATCCTCATCGGCAGCGATTCGGACGAGGACCTGAGGGACGTGACGATGGTGGAGGAACCCCTGACGAGCGAGGAAACGGAATCGTTGAAGGAGTTCCAGGCGTTTGTTCGTTCGAAAGGTCTCGATGCGGCCGTACATATTACATCGAGCGACAAGCGGTTCACGATCAACGTCCAGAGGGCGATCGGAGCATGGATGCACGAGGCCGGCTTGGACTAGAACTGGACAACGAGAGTGAGGCGTCGCAGGCGGCTATTAGGATATTGATAGGTCGCGACCGGGAGGTCGCGAGTCACGACCGGGAGGTCGTGGGTCACGACCGGGAGGTCGTGGGATGCGATCGGGAGATCGCTCTGGTCATGCACCAACGACTGGATATGCCAACTATTAAGTCCGACGGCGTGTTAGGTAAGCATCTAGGCAGGATCGGCTATGCTGAAGGATCGGGTTGGATGGAAATGAAGGAGGGCGAGACGATTGAAGAGACCGTGGATGTCTTCGTCATGGAAAGCGGCTGGAAGACCTTCCACGACGAGGATCTATGGACCTGGGAGAATGCAACTCTTCCAAAGTCTGCGCGTACCTTCCTGGAGAAAAAGATCAACGGCCTTGTTCCGGAGGAAAACGTCGACGTCAGTGAATTCTTGTCACCGCCACGACTCACGGAAGCTGCAAGGAGATCTCATCTCCGAGCAGGTTCAGCGCTCGACTTGACTACGGGTTGGGACTTCAGCCGTAGCGCGGACCGGAAAGCAGCACACAGGCTTCTTGAAGTTGAACGACCAGCGTTGTTAATGCTCTGACCACCTTCTTCAGCATGGTCGACACGACAGGTCATAAATGACGCCAAAGGCGATGATTGCGAGGCCAAGCGGGCGCAGTCACGCGAGCACTTACGTTTTTGCTACGAACTGGCCAAGAAACATGTCGACGAGAATCGAGGATTCATGTTCAAGCAACCATGGGCGGCAGCATCTCGGCAGGAATTGTGGGTTGATCGGATGGCAACGTTGCCTGGCGTAGAATGGATTCGCACTGACATGTGCGAGCTTCAGCTCAAGGTAAAGACGAGCTCATGAAGAAAACGACAGGCACCATGGGCAACGTACCCGAGATACTTCGCGCAGTGGAACGAAAGTGCAGTGGCCTTCATAAGCATGGTGCGCTTATGGGTGGCGGGAAGCCACGACAGGCTCAGGAGTACACACCTCAGTTCGTCAACGCAATTCTTCGAGGGTTACGTCAGGCCTTGCGCCGGGATGGCTCATTGTCACAACCTCGTGGCGGGGTGCCACCGACTTGGCTCGAGGAGTACGAACCATCGATTGAATGCAACGGACTGAAGGCAGGAGAGACGGTTAGGGATATCTTCTTGTAGTGGACCAATGAAGTCAATGAACTTATCATCTTGATGCAAATCATTGAGGCTTATCCTGATCAGAGAATGGAACCGATTCCTGAGCACGAGGATTTGCTGGATGCGGACACCCCAGTCATGGACATCTCCGATTCGGAGGACTACGACACAAGAGTAAATGAGCAAGTTGTACTTCAGCCGCAAACCCCGGAAGAAATGGCGCGATGAGTTCCGGCTGCATGGCAGCGTGCGATTCTAACGATCCACCGCAATCTCGGCCATCCTCAGAACGACGTCTTGGCGATAGCGTTGAGGCACGCAGGTTGCAAGAAGGATATACTTGAGTTCGTCAAGCGCCACTTCAAGTGTCCCACATGCGCAGTGAGACCGCGGCCACTACCACCGAGGCCAGGAACGCTCCCGCGAGCTTTGAGGTTCAACCAAGTTATCGGATGTGATATCTTCTTTATTATGTTTGATAGTGTGGCGGCGGCGTTCCTGAACGTGGTGTGTGTTGGGGAGCTGGACTACAGCAAGCGGCGCATCTTCCAGAAGGACCTGGTGGACGTAGCGCAATGACCGTGAGAACAACCTTCGTCGAAGTGTGGGCCAAGCACTACGGCTGGCCAGAAATTGCTGTATGCGACCAGGGTCCAGAGTTCACGGGAGTGGACTGGATGGACTACCTCGGAGGCCATGGAGTCATGGTGCATGCCACGGACTCGCAAAGTCCATGGCAGAACGGCCGAACGGAGCGTGCAGGTGGATTGCTCAAGCAACAGGTGCAGGATGTACTACATCAATGCGCGGGCGCTACGCGACAGGAGTTGGTCACGACCAGCATGAGCGAGGCGGTTGACGCGAGGAGCCGCTACGTCAACAGGTTTGGATATAGTGCACACCAAAGAGTCTTTGGGAGTTCTCTTCGGTTGCCTTCTAGCCTACTGTCCGACGACCCTGTGGACAGATGTTACTCTCCAGCTCAAGCAACCGGGCGGTTGTGAACGAGCGGCTGAAATCCGAAGTCTAGCACCACAGGCTCTCTGTAAGCAGAACGATGCCAAGTCCGTGCAGCGAGCGTTCCACGCCCGTCCCCAGACACAACCACGCGAAACGCTTCGCGAGGGAGATGTGTGCTTTGTGTGGCGAAACAATCGCCGTGCGCGAAAGCAAGGTTGGGTAGGACCGGGGGTGATCATTGCCGAGCAATCGCCAGGTGGAAGCCGATGGATCAGCATGAGGGGCCGTCTCATGAAGTGTTCAAGAGAACAGGTGCGTAGGGCAACTGAGGAAGAGTGGCTTGGTGCGGATCTCATTCGGGTGATCGCATCGGACATGCGCGATAGCCTCAGGCGGCCAATGCAGCGGGGCTACGTCGACGTGCAGGCGGAAGGACCACCACCGGCCGAAGCCGACCAACAATTTCTTCGACAAGGACATGCGCCGACAATCTCGGAGGAGTTGCCCAACGCAGAGGATATTGCGGAGGTAGTTCGATCATCCGACGCCGCGGGAGCGGCGCAAAGGGATGATCAGGCAGGCGACGCTGCGGGAGCAGCGGGTGCAGCCGGCGCCGCGGGAGCGACGCGGGACGCAACTTCGATTGGAAACGGAACTACCGAAGGAGCCTCGACGAGATCGCAACCGGAAGGCGAACCGTCTGATGTTTCGATGACCCCACCGTCGGGTGCGAGGACTCGGACCGAAAACGAGGCGGACACTCCACGCAGCACGAGACGACGGACCATGCCGTATCCGTTCAACCAGCAGGTACTCCCACCACCGCTTCCGATGAGAACACCATCGTCGCTGTACGTGCAGATGTCGGCGACGAATGTGGGCTATGACACGTTCTGGGCGGCTATGACAGCGAGTTCTATGCCGCTGGAGGCTGTGCCTCGCACTATGAGTTTCTTCGGGTCGGACAACGCTGAAGCGAGGTACGACTATATAGTCGGGCGATTCTTCTTCTTGGTAAGAACGACGGCGAGCGGAAGCGTTGAGTTCTGGAAGCTAAATGACGCGGGCAAAATGACTTTCCTTGATGCGCGTGGGAAGGAGATTCGGAAGCTCATCCAGGCTGGGGGCGATGAAGATCCTGACGGCCAAGGAATCTGAGGCCTTCGAACGCAAGTACGGTGCGGATCAGGTTCTCGACTCGGGATTCGTCGACAGGTGGAAGCCGCAGGACGACGGAACGGTGTTGGCCAAGAGCCGACATGTGGTGCGATGTTGGCAGGAACCGATTGTGCTTCAGGTGGAGCGTACCGCACCGGCACCCTCCCAGGAGGGTGAGGCAGCAACGTTGCAGGTCATCGCGTCGGAAGGCTGGGATGCATATGTCGGCGATGTTCGCAACGCGTTTGGTCAGAGCCTCAAAACCAACCGCGGGACACCGCTGGCTTGCAGACAGCAGCCAGAGGGCATTCCTGGTATGCAACCAGGAGAGTTTCTTCTAATGCTGACCGAGTGCTACGGGCTGATATCAGGGCCAGCGTGGTGGAGAGTCACCCAAGTAAGTGCCTATGAGGCTGAAGGGTACAAGCGGAACCAGATGACCCGTGCGTGATGACATTTGGCCACGCCGACTGGGAAGTCGACGGGCGACCGGGATGGTCGCAATGACGGAGTTCTTGTGATCCGCACGGACGACATTCTCGACGGAGGAGAGAATCGACATCGAGAGAAAATGAAATGGATACAAGAGAGGTTCGAGTTCGGTAAATACTTGCGGTTGTTGGATGAGGACGACGGCACCTTGTTGAATGGAAGGAGAGTTCGACAATTACCGGATAAAAGGATTCAGGGTGCACATGAATGATTACGCCAAGTCCATGACCATGGTCAAGATCAACAAGCCGACCAAGGACAATTGCGGGGAAAAGCATTCCCCTGAGCCCAGCAGCGGTTACCATCTGCAAGGGCGCGAACGGCGGGCTGCAGTGGCTGGCTACGAATGGTAGACCAGAGCTGGCCGCAGCGGCGTCAATCATCCCTCGAGGATTCGCCGAGCCTGACACGTCGCTCGTCACAGAGTTGAACTTCGCGATCAAGGTTGCGCAAAGCTCTTCATACGATTTGAATATCTGGCCGATTACGACGGAAATTCGGAGGTACGGCGCATTTTTCGACGCCAGCTTCGACCCGGCGGGCGAGAAGAATCAGCTGGGACGGCTGATAGGCGTGACGACCAGGGACCTCAACGATGGCAAGGTCGCGAAGGTGAGTGTCAACATGTGGAAGTCTCAGACGATGGGCAAAAAGGCCGGGAGCCCGAATGCCACGGAGACAGAGTCCTGCATGCGAGCGGTAGCTGACCTGACTTGGTATCGTGCATTGGTGGAGTCGATGACGTGGTCGGATTTCGACTTGGAGACGCAGCGTCGGAAAGGGATTTCCAGCGGTCACGGGTGTTCCGCATGTCATCAGTAGTGAGGATCCGATGTTTCAGGACCCGCAATCGCTGGTTGTAGGAGATTCCAAAAGAGTTTATGACAACTTGGATAAGGAGCAGCCGGGCGACGAGCGTTTCAGCGCTCTGAAGGCGGCCATCATCAAAGGAAAGATGAAGGAGATCGGTGCGCGTGCTCGGTGGCTGCCTCACGATCGTAATCCCGCGGACGCATTAACCAAATTTCGCGGTTCACATGCAATCCCACTACGTCCGGAGGCGACAGAGTTGGAGCGAAAAGCAGCGGCAAAGCAGGAACTTGGATACGTTCCTCGGCCGAAAACAGGGATACAGGGTTCGAACCGCTTGAACGAAATTGCAGAGGCCCAATCGCGAGTTCTGGAATGAACGAAGAAATAAATTGTCGTGCATCTGTTCACGTGACAATAACTTGAACAATCGCTAGCGCTGACCAGGAGGTTAGCGGAACTGCGCGGTTGGAGGAAACGTAGGTCGGGGGGACTGAAACGTATATAGCAGTCTTTCCCCCATCCGCTTCGTATGTAGATTGTTAGCCCCGTAACCGTATTGGTTTACAGGGTCCCCCTTGATGCCAAAAGGTTCCGACAGTAAACATCTTACCCATCATCTCCGCAGGCTTTTGCCCTAGATGGATCATCAGCCTGAACCTTTTGGGGGCTTGGGGGGCGGAGCCGCCCCTGGGAAAGAGGCCCCACTGGCGCACTCTGAGGCGCCCCGCCTTCCACATCTTCAAAAGGAATTGAAAGAGTAGCTGAGCTTCTTCGCGTAGTTCGTACAGCCAGTGCACGACCGATCAGAGGACCAATTGTGGGCCAGGCAATAGAAGCTGGCCTTCTCCAGTTGTCACCGTTTCAAAATTCGGCGCGAACAATTAGAAAAGGCTCCCGGACCCTCCCTTGCCGCCGTTCGCGCGGCCTCCCCCAGGGAGCGCCAAAATGCATGTTCCACATAGGTCCGTATCCATTTTGGCTCAAGGCTCAAGCAAGCAGCATGTAATACCTTTATCATATCCTTGCTGAGGCGGTCGGCGGCATGTCTTTGCCACCTGCCCACGTGTGTTCTGCAGCTCAGAAAAGGAGGGGTCAAAGACTGACAAACCAGCTACATACAAGTGCTCCAGGAACGAGTGACACATCTAGCATCGATCCTTGCTGAGCATCGCTGTCACGAACCTTGCGTGCGTTTACAGCAGAGTGAATGTGCTTCGACTTCTACTAGTATTGCTACATGTCCAGACGTGTCTGCTTCCTTCGAGGGCAGCTGGAAATCGTTCTACATCGGTGATGAACCTGCAACTGCTATCCCTCACTTCGGCGACTCACTCTTTGCCGAATCTGTTGATGATTCTCGACATTCGGTTGGCGGCACTGGCGCATGCCTTTCTGCCACCAATGCGGTCGACATGCAAACTGAAGTTTCCATTGGTCCAGGCGACCATTTCGTTACAGTATATGATCCAGTGCTCATGCTGGACACCACGAAACAGCATGGCTATGATGCAGCGTTTAAACGACGTCACCCAGTGCAAGCAGCAGGTGGACACTCTTCTCGTCTTCAACACCGATACTTCTGATATGGAATCACCACGGGCTGATCCTGAACCTCTCCTGGACGATGCCGAGGAAAGTCCGCAACTTTCATATGCGCAGGACCCCTTATCACGAATGTAGAGCAACAACCAGCCGTACATTGTCAGTCTGCTCTCAGGGGATGCTCGCAACTCTTTGTGGATATGTTGCGAGATTCTTTCAAGCACAGAGGGCTAGATGGCCTGGCTTCTACAACCGCTTGCGTTGTGGGCATCATGACGATTTAGCCGGCTTTGCCCGATGATCTGATTCGTGCGGTGACAGGATTCGATCCCTCCTGTACAGGTTCGAGAGCCCGTCATGTCATCTCTGGGTCGGGGCGTTTCTGTCGCTACTCTGCGTATTCGATTCGTACTCGGCGCCTTTGGGGCTGGGGCTTTCCCCTTTGGGCTGCCGTGGTACAAGTTCCATCCTTGCAGTGGTTAACTCTCCTTCTTAGACGCGTTGTAGCACCAACACGCGTGGACTCTGACTCTGTTCTTTCGAAACAATTGTATCTCTCGATCGGGTTTCTGCTCCCGCCCCTGTCCGTATGCTTGCACCTTCTTTGGTCTGGTCTCTTTCAGGTGTCACCACTTTCGAATCTGACTGACACAGTTAGAAACGGCCCCCGGGGGAGCCCCGCCGCCAGGACCACCATTTGTCCGCGCCCTCGCGGCCTCCCCAGGGAGCGCCTCGATATGTTTCCCCAACCAGGTTTCTGCTCCCGCCCCTTTTCTTGCGCCTTCTTTGGTCTGGCCCCTTTTCTGGCTTTGCCAGTTCAACATCTGACGCAAACAATTAGAAGCGGCTCCCACGGAAGGCCCCGCCCCCCAAAGCCCCCCCGCTGACGTCGGCCGCTCCCGCGAGCTCGCCAAGGAGTGCCAACACGTAGCATTGGTCACCAACGGTCCTTGAAACCTGTTTGTAGCGATTTGCTAAAACCTGGCGACGGATTTGCTAAACGCCCTGTTCGACATAAGAATTTTCTGGCACCTCATTTCAATTGCCTCACAATGAGCCCTATTTGAACCCAATTTGAACCCATGGGAATTCCTGCCGCAGCCTTGCCAGAAAGGGGCCACCCACTTTGAGCCCTATTTGAACGATTTGCTGCAAACTTGAGGCCTCCGGCGCCCAACCATTTAGCGACTTCCAGTGTTTTGGGGGGCCGAATGCCTGAGCCGTTTGGGTGGGTTCCAGAGGGGCGGCGCCGCCCCTGGAAAAGAGGCGCCACAGGTTGACGGCGTCTTAGCTCATCAACCTCTTAACTCATCAGCTTGGTCGTTTTCTTAACTCATCAACCTCTTAACTCATCAATCTCTTAACTCATCTAACTCTTAACTCATCAACTCTTTTGGCGACCAAAATTGTACCAACGTAGGACCCTTAAGGGGGGCTTAAAGGGGGCGTAAGCCCATCTTAAGGGGGGGGTAAGGGGGGCTTAAGCCCTCCCTTAGGTGGGGCTTAAGCCCCCCTTAAGGGGAGGCCTAAACGTCCCATGAAAGATAGAGAGAGAGAGAGAGAGAGAGAAATAGAGAGACAGTAAGACCGCAATATCCCCTGCGGCGAGTGACTGAAAAGCATAAAGCCATTGTATAAAATAGAAACTAAGACCGGTGGGTTCTTTGTTCCTATTTTTCAATTTTCTATACAGTGGTTCTTTGTTTTTCAGTTAGACTTTAGGGTATATTTTGGTCTCTGGAACAAAAGGAAAAATGGAAAATACGATACACACCAGGAAAAGCTATGCCGAAACATGGCCGGCCGCGATTTCGGCATAGCATTTTTCCGGGTGTGTTTAGTTGTTTCATATTTCCTTTGTTCCAGTGACCAAAATATGCCCTAAAGTCTAATTGAAAAACAAAGAACCACTGTATAGAACATTGAAAAATATGAAAATGAGCACACCAGGATAAAGGGCTATGCCGAAATCGTGGCCGGCCATGTTCCGACATCTTTTTTCCTGGTGTGTCAAGCTTCTACATATTTTCCTTTGTTTCCAGAGACAATATACCCTACAGTCGAATTGAAAAGCATAAACCGACTGTATAGAATAGAGACAACACATGTACCTTAAAGTCTAACTGAAAAGCATAAATCGACTGTATAGAAGACACAAGAATACCCTCACGTCTAACTACAAAGCATAAAACGACTGTATAGAATAGAGACGAAAATATACCAGAAAGTCTAACTGAAAAACATAAAGCGACGTTATAGAATAGAGACCAACATAAACCCTAAAGTCTAACTGAACAACATAAAGCGACTGTATAGAATAGAGACCAACATATACCCGAAAGTCTAACTGAAAAACATAAAGCGACTGTATAGAATAGAGACCAACACAGACCCTAAAGTCTAACTGAAAAGCACAAAGCGACTGTATAGAATAGAAACCAAATTATACCCGAAAGTCTAACTGAACAGCATAAAGCGACTGTATAGAATAGAGACCAAAATATACCCTAAAGTCTAACTGAACAACATAAAGCGACTGTATATAACAGAGACCAACATATACCCGAACGTCTAACTGAAACACTTAAAGCGACGGTATAGAATAGAGACCAAAACAGACCCTAAAGTCTAACTGAAAAAGCACGAAGCCACTGTCGAAGACACCCAGTATCCGACCCCCGGGGGATGTGTAACCAGTGTGTTCTTTGTTCCCATTTTCCATTTTCTATACAGTGGTTCTTTGCTTTTCAGTTAGACTTTAGGGTATATTTTGGTCGCTGGAACAAAAGGAACAAAGATGGAAAAACTCGACACACCAGGAAAATGCTATGCCGAAATCTTGGCCGGCCATGTTTCGGCATAGGTTTGTTTCCCGGTGTGTTTCGTTTTTTCCTTATTTTCCTTTTGTTCCAGAGACCAAATTATACCCTAAAGTCTAAGTGAAAGACAAAGAACCACTCTAT
>JACLAC010000013.1_pt1 | contig 13834 bp, 9 predicted proteins | sample 8027881 | NCBI WGS metagenome assembly JACLAC01 (sample SAMN15725517, study PRJNA655200) | protist metagenome | isolation source: fluorescence activated cell sorting (FACS) single amplified genomes of... | place: Spain: Blaines Bay Microbial Observatory, Mediterranean Sea | collected 2016-01-19 | reverse complement strand
CCATTGCGGAAGGGCTTGCCCTACGCATATTCCGTCATGAGGTCCCTGAGTTACTGGAGGGATCCGAAATTTATGCGCTTGATATCGGAGCGCTATTAGCTGGCACGAAATTTCGCGGAGACTTTGAGCAACGTATCAAAGCAGTGCTAAAATCTTTGCAGCAGAAACCAAAATCTATCCTATTCATCGATGAGATTCACACAATCATTGGAGCAGGAGCAACTAGTGGGGGATCAATGGATGTCTCGAACTTGCTCAAGCCAGCTTTGGCAAAAGGTGAAATTCGATGTGTAGGGTCTACAACCTATGATGAATACAAAAAACTTTTTGAAAAAGACCGAGCTCTATCTAGGCGTTTCCAGAAGATCGACATCGATGAACCCTCAATTGAGGAGACCTTCCTAATTCTCAAGGGACTAAAAAATCGTTACGAGGCACACCATGAACTCCGCTATACCGTTTCTTCCCTAAAAACAGCTGCTGAACTCTCTGCAAAATATATCAATGATCGCTTCCTGCCTGATAAGGCTATTGATGTTATTGACGAAACTGGCGCTGCTATTCGACTGAAAGGAGCGGGCCGCAAAACTGTAAATTCCCAAGACATTGAAAAGGTGATTGCCAGTATCGCCCGGATCCCGCTGGAGCGGATGAATAGTTCTGACAAGGAAAAGCTCAAAGATCTAGAAAAAGAGCTGCAACTTCAGGTCTTTGGGCAGGATAATGCGATTCATGCATTGGTTCAAGCCATTAAACGCTCTCGAGCAGGTTTGCGACAGAGTGATCAACCAATTGGTTCTTTTTTATTCACTGGCCCTACAGGAGTTGGGAAAACCGAGCTGGCCAAGCAATTGGCACAGATTACAGGAATTCATTTCCAACGCTTCGACATGAGTGAATATATGGAGAAGCATACTATTTCCCGGTTGATTGGAGCACCCCCAGGATATGTCGGCTACGATCAAGGAGGACTGCTTACCGATGCGATTCGCAAGCATCCCCACACTGTGTTGCTGCTGGACGAGATCGAAAAAGCTCACCCGGATATCTTCAACATTTTGCTTCAAGTGATGGATCACGCCACTCTCACAGATAACAATGGCAGAGAAGCAGATTTCAGAAATGTAGTTTTGATCATGACGTGTAATGTGGGTGCCAAGGAAATGGCTTCCTCTGTGATTGGGTTCGGTAGCCAGTCCCCAACAACACCATCAAAACAAGCTTTGGAGCGCACATTCAGCCCAGAGTTTAGAAATCGATTGGATGCGATTATCTCTTTCGCACAGTTACCAAAAGAGGTAGTCCAACTCATCGTTGACAAATTGATCATCCAGCTAGAGATCAAACTGCAGCAGAAAAAGGTAACTATTAATGTCACTAACAAGGCTCGAGATTGGCTAGCTAATAAGGGTTATGATCCTCATTTTGGAGCACGTCCGATGAAGAGAGTCATTCAGCAGGAAATAGAAACAGTTCTTGCCGATGAAGTTCTATTTGGAAATCTAGAAAACGGAGGAGAGGCAAACATTGGCCTCAAAGCCAACAAGCTCACTTTTAAATATAATTCAACAAACAGCTCACAACGACCCCAAGGAACACCAAATTTTTAAGCCTTTACAGAATCAGCACCACGTGTGTTGAATTTTTCTCTCTTTTTTGCGATCTTCACACAACATTATCCATCCGCCTCCTTCCGCACTCAGGCAGGATGCCAGATTGCTTCCCACAAAGGAGTCTATGATGTCTCAGCATCTTCGCTCTACCCTCATCGCCATTGCTGAAACCGAACAGCAGGAATTTTCTCTTAAACAACAGTTGAGACGCTTCGAACAAGAAATTGCTGATGTGAATGAGTTGGTTGCTCCTGTCGAAATGGTTTTTCAAAACCTTCAGGCAGAGAAAACAACGTTGGTCAACCAACAGCAGCAAATGGAAAATGAACTGGAAGAGCAACGCGTACTCATCGAAAAACTTGAAAAGCATGTTCCGAGAATCCGCAACGAAAAAGAATTTGAAGCCAGTAAGAAACAATTGGAATTATCACGCAAGCATCGCTCAATGCTAGAAGAAAATTTGTTAGAAGTGGCGATCAAATTAGAAGATTTAGATCCTAAATTGGCTGAGCAGGAAGCTGAATTGGATAAAGGGAAACAGGAAGCAGAAAAGGCACTGGAACAGACTATTCTATCTCAAAAGCAAACTATTCTGGCGATACAAGAATTAGAAAACCACTTCCAAAAATCTTTCGAAAATGCACCAAGGGCTATTCAGCAATTTTATAAACGTTGCCAGAAAAATGGACTGCATCGCCCGATCACTCCAGTTATGGATAAAACTTGCGGGGGTTGTAACATTCGACTGCAACCCCAATTTGTAAACGAATTTCTCACCGAACCAGATAACTATCGAAACTGCCCTCACTGCAATCGAATTCTTTACATGCCTTTAAGTGAGGAGGAGACTACAGTCGACGCCTGACCTCTCCTTCCACATGAAAATCCCGCTAACACTCGTTTGTTGCCTACTACTAAGTGGATGTGACCTGAGCTACTACTGGCAGGCTACACGAGGCCATCTAGACCTGCTCCAACGTAAGCAGGAAATCCAGAGTCTATTGCTAGATAACGCAACTGACCCGGAGCTCAGAAAAAAATTCCAACTTCTTTCGGATGTTCGTCAATTCGCTTCCACTAAATTAAATCTACCCTCCGGCAACGCCTACAAAAGTTATGTGGAGTTGCCAAATTCCTATGTAAGTGTCCTCGTTTCTGCGGCACCACCCTTTTCACTAAACCCAAAACAATGGTGCTATCTGATCATTGGCTGCCAAAGTTATCGTGGATATTTCGACATTGCAGATGCTGAACAATTAGCAAATGAATTGAGAGAGAGTGGTTTTGATGTATCTCTTTCTTACGCAAGTGCTTATTCCACCTTGGGTTATCTGAATCAGAGTTGGTTACCCGACTATTTTTCAGATCCAGTACTGAGTACGTTCCTTCAGCGTTCCGACAGAGTGCTAATCGCAACCCTCATACACGAGATGGCACATCAGGTAGTTTATATTGCTGGTGACACTTCTTTCAATGAATCCTACGCTACCTTTGTAGAGCAGGAAGGCACATTGCAATTCCTTAGAGCAAACAATCTCGAAGATGAAGTGGAGCAAATCCGACAAAACTACGAGGATCGTCTGTTATTTCGAAGTTGGATTGAGGAAACTGTCAAAGAATTAAGCGACCTCTATGGCTCTTCTTTAGATGAAGACAAGAAACGACTGCAGAAACAATTGATTTTTGAGCAATTGAAACAGCGCTATCAACAAAATCAATCCCAATTTCAGTTCTTGAATTACAATGGATGGTTTGCTCAGGATTTGAACAACTCACATCTATTAGGTGTTAAGCGCTACCATAATTTTGTGCCTGCTTTCCAGAAGTTGTTCGAAAGCGCAGAACGCAATTGGAAGGATTTTCACGCGAAAGTTGAGGAACTCGCTCAATTACCTAAAGAAGAGAGAGACAAGTCGCTGAATCAACTGATTCTCTCAAAGGTAAACTGATGAAGAAATTAGCTTTTACAGTTGGGAAATTGGCTCTAGTGGGAGGAATTCTGTATTACTTGATCAGTAGTGATCGCTTGAACTTAGAGCGCTTATTGTTACTGAAGGATTCACCAGATTTGTTGGCGCTGATTCTCTCTGTTCTCATCATGTTCGTGGTCCCATTGGCGGCACTACGGTGGTGGTTGCTACTCAAAGCTCTTGGTCTTCAGGTTTCCCCAAAGAGAACCTTTCTACTGACTTGGATTGGAAACTTCTTCAACAGTACTCTTCCAGGGGCTGTCTCCGGTGACGTTGTAAAAGGCTATTACATCATAAAGGCCCAAGCTGAAGAAGGTCGGACCCAAGCTTTCATGACTCTTCTGATTGACCGTTTCGTAGGTTTATTTGGCCTGATCATCATCTCATTTTTTTCCCTACTTGCGAACTTATCTATCTTTCTTGAAAATCCACGACTCCACGGTTTGATCTGGATGATCGGTATTTTGTTTTCAGCCACAATTTGTTTTTACACTTTGGTCATTTGGCCATTTCATGATGGTAAAGATCCTTTCATACACTTTTTTGAGAAACTCCCCGCTACAAAGTTTACAACTAAAATTTATTTGGCTTTCAAAAGCTACCAAAATCAAAAACCAATTTTGCTCTCCACATTGTTAATAGCGATTCTCATTCACTGCCTAGTGGCATTCTTATTTTGGAAAATTGCTCACTTGCTAACTGGCACTGAGATGGGACTGGGAACACAATTATTTCTCATGCCAATTGGACTTATAACCACTGCCATTCCACTTGCGCCTAGTGGAATTGGAATTGGTCATGTTGCATTTGAATCGTTATATCAGTTGGTGGGGGTAGCCGGCGGAGCAGATATTTTCAATATGTACATCATATTACAATTAGCAGTATATCTGATGGGGGGAATTCCTTATTTTCTCTATAATAGCGAGTATCACATACCCCAAGAAGAGAATATTTCTCAAAGTATGTGACCGAATCCGCTATTGCCTCAAAAGATAGCTCTCGAGGCTATCAATAGTATTTTTCTGTTCAGCAACCACACCTCGCATCACATCTCCTGAACTCAACACACCGATCACTTTTTCGTTTTCCATTACTGGGACGTGACGGAATCTATGATCGTTCATAAGTTCCATCACATCCTGAATTGTCCGTGACGGGTCAATACAATAGACCTTACTAGTCATCAATTCTTTAACCTCTGTCGTTTTAGAAGAACGGCCTGCCAGAATCACCTTGCGCGCATAATCACGCTCAGAAAAAATTCCGAGTAGTTCTTCATCTTCCATCACTAAAACCGCACCTATATTTTTCTCACTCATCACTTTCAGTGCATCAAACACACTCGTATTTGGAGTGATTGAGACGACTGCACTGCCCTTTTCGGATAACATTTGACGGACACTCAACATGGATCCCTCCCTGAAAAGTGGTTATTGTCTGACTAACTCAGAGGAAACAAGCTTGTAGCGCCTTTGGAAGAGGAATGCAAGGCTTTGGGAGGAAGACAGCGTAAATTAAACCAGCCAAGTTGGCTGGCTTTTCAATCTAGGAAGCGTCGGAGGTAGGTTTGATTGTGAAGCTTTGAACGTCGGAAATGGCCTGCTGACCACTGATATTTCGACCTATGACACGCCAAAAGAGCTTGTTCTTCTGACTTGTTTGCATAAGTCCCATTGCCATTCCGGGCAATTCCCCCGTCAGTGGCACCAATTCTTTATCAGCTATCCAGCGGTCTCCTTGTGGCAGGTCGAAGTAAAGACGTGGATCTTCAAATTTGTCATCAACCCCAACCTGAATCTTGAATTCAGCAAAGACTAAACTATCCCATTGAAACAAAAATAATCCGTTCTCATCGAAAACAAAACTGTCCGAAGGTAGGAGCAACCTGATATCACTAAGGCGTATCGTTCCAGACTCCATAGCATTGTTGTCTTCCTTCAATTCTTTCAACTGATCGTCCGGATCCACTGTCACAGCAATTTTGTATTCGCCTAGCAATTGGTCAGTCGGAGGGATATATTCCAGATCGAAGGTTACTGTCTCTCCAGGTGCAATTACGTCGGCAATAGGATTGGCGATAGTAGTTCTTCGTCGTGGTTGTCTTTCGTTGTAGTACTCCACCTTGCAAAGCACATCTTGCACAACGTCTCCACCTACATTCAGCAAATTTAGGCGCATCCTGAGTGTCTCACCACGTAGCAGATGTTCAGGCAATACACTAACACTCTCCCAGCGCAGATCGGGCGGATCAAATTGAAGCGGCGAAGGCCTCGGAGCTTTGCCACTGCTCTCCATCACGACTAACTGTTCCTGGGCAGCTGCCAAGTCGTCTGGGGTGGCAATGTAAAATTGTCGGTTGACACCCTGATCTGATTCCGCAATTGGTTTTTCAAATTCTGTATCCCAGATTCTTGCTGCCACACGATAGCGGCCAGGAGCCTCAAGAACTACATCATGAAGCATTCGTGAAGTTTCGTAAGGGGGGATCGTAAAGATTTGTCGTTGGGACTGATCTAATCGATTGCCGTCTAAAGTCAGCAAAACCTCAAGGCCCACACTGCGAACTTCTTCACCTGGGTTATGGACTGTAACCTGTACTAGTTGAATATCATTGATCTTAGGGCAATATGGATCATCTACTGACTTGAGAACAATTTCCGGTGACTTGATGACCAAATCTGGACCATCAGGAATTGGGCAATTCTTGGACAGAACAATTGACTCCACAATTGGATCTGAGGGCCCCTGTGCATTTAGCAGGCTCGGAAATCCAATCAAGATATAGAAAATAATTGGAGTGATGCTGGATTTCAAAAGCTTGGGAAGTGGCATAGGCTTCGTTTGAACAGTCAGCGTTTGATGGGATTCGGTTTCCTAAGTTAATTCAAGAAATACACAAATTTGGTTAGTTGTCTGAATTCAGAGAAGTCTTTCAGACTCGAGACTGGCTTGTTTTGTCAGTAGGGTGAGTAATTTCTGAAATACGAACACCATAGTGGTCGTTGATCACAACGACCTCTCCTCTGGCGATGACTTGGTTATCTATGAAAATTTCCACAGGTTCTCCAATCAATTTTGGAAATGACAATACTGTTTCCTTTCTCCAATTCAGAATTTCTCGCAAAGCTAGGCGTCTTCTAGAGATTTCTACAACTAAGCGCTGGGGAACATCGCTCAAAAAATCAATAGTATGGCCTAGTTCTGCGTTAGGAGGATCATTCGAAGGCATGGGAATTCTTGGCAAGCGAAGATAAATAGAATATAAAGAATTTACGTTATGGATCCAACCTAGTCAATCTAGTCTTCAAATGATTAATTCTGGGGTTCTTAATTCTCTAAAGTGTGCAATAATGACACAGCTTATAATATCACAGTCTTGATTGAGACAATTCAAGCGGGCAGTAGTCTGCTATATAAAAATTAGACTGATTCATTTTTGTCAGCAAAGGTTTTATGGCAAAACAACCTAACGAGAACAAAGATACTCCTAATGTCAACCTTCTAAAGATTCAACAAGAACTGGAAGAATTGGCTAAGGAAGTCCTTGCAATGGAAGGTAAGGGATTTTTTGCGAAATTAGGGCTTGGGAAAAAAACGAAAGAAGTTACGCCAGCTACAGGAACCGACATCCTCGAAATAGCTTTTTTACGTGGGGACAAAGAGATCAACAAGCTGGTTTCTCAGTTATCTGGAGAACCCCAAAACCAGGCAATACGAATGCAGATGGTAGGGCGGGCTCTGCAAATGGAAGGCAGACCGCAGCTAGAGGTAGCAAGGGCTCTGTTGATCCACTCCTGTCTACCATTTTATTGGGGTGAAGTCACAGGACCTGCAGTACAGATGCTACTGAGAACTTTCAAACTTTACCTCGAAAGAATCCTACAGATTCACAAAGAGAAGATGATGGCGATTCAGTCAAATGTACTGAAAGGGGTAAATCTTAGTGGAATTGAAGTCAACGAGGATGACATGGAAGACTCGGGAGTTGGAAACCGAGCTGGAATGATGATGGAGATTAAGATTTGTGAGGGGTTACTGGAAAAGATCAATGAAGCCAGTACCACGCTGCAAAATAAGATGGGAGTGTCTCTGAGCAAGTACGAACTAGACTTGGCACTCGGAAAGGGGGGTGGTGGCGGGATGTTTGGCTCTGAAGGTTCAGACATCAACGTTGAACAAGTTCAGGGAATTGTCACCACCAAAATCATGCACTCGATTGACATGATTAAGCTCATTCCCATGATGAATAGTGCAGGGCTTTCACTCGCAGAAAAGATGAAGGAAATTGAAGATAAAATTCCTTATCCCTGGGTAATGATTGGGCGCCTTAACCAACAAATGGTAAGATACCACATTATGCGCATGGAAGCTGGGGACGATCAAGCTCGACCCTTTGTTGCTCCGGCTTTCAATGCAGCCGTAGTTGCGTACCGAAGATCCATGAAAACTGTTTCCCAGTCCATGCCCAAAAAGCAGGATCTTCCTGCTCTGGCTGAGTTTGCAAATCTCACCTACTACGGTTACATCAACCGCCAAATCATGCGTCTTGACAAGGAAGGATTGAAAAAACTACTGCAGGCAGGGAAAGATGCTGCTGACGCCGCTATGACCGTTGATGAGTCCTACGCACCCATGCAGGCTAGGCTGCTTAGAGCCTGTAACTCTATGGGAATGGGCTTGAGTGAAGGTGAAACGCAAGAATAGTCTTTAAGCATTCTGGGCCAAAGGAAATGGAAGAGGCTGATAGTTCAAATTCTCCAAAGATCCCAACTGATGTAGCGATTTTGTAAATTGAACTGCTGCTTCAGAAGTTGTGAAATAGGGAAGGTTGTACACTAAGACAAGCCGGCGAATGTGGCGTGCACCGACTGCCCTTTTCCTGCGACGAGTCGTATTGATGAGCAATGCGACTTCTTTCCGCAGAATGTATTCGATAATATTGCCTTCCTCGCTAGCATCCATAGATGTAATCTGGATTCGCTGCACACCTTGGTCCTTCAAAACTTGGAATGTTCCTCTAGTGGATAGAATCTTGTAACCCATTTCTTCTAGCATCTTAGCAACTATTACCATCTCGGGCTTGTCTTCATCCACCACTCCTATGAACACATAAGTTCTATCTAAGCTATCCTCAAAAACGGCCATTTGTGCTTTTAAAAACGCCTCCTCGAAGTTAGTTCCCCTGCCCATTACCTCTCCAGTTGAGAGCATTTCTGGACCAAGAGTCGTATCAGATCCTGTAAAACGCATAAATGGGAAAACCGTTTCCTTGACCGCATAATCTTTCGGAGCGTGATACTCAAAACCAAGGGAAGAGAGTTTTTCTCCAAGTATTAATCTAGTTGCGTACTTGGCTAGGGGGACCCCAATTGCCTTACTAACAAAAGGAACTGTTCTAGATGCACGTGGATTCACCTCAATGACATAAACATCTTCTTCTTTGACTGCAAATTGAACATTCATGAGTCCGCAAACTTTAAGCTCTTGAGCCATGGATTTCGCCTGTTTGCAAAGCTCCTCCAGTATATCATGCCCAAGACCAAATGGGGGAAGTGAGCAAGCACTATCTCCTGAATGAATTCCTGCCCGTTCAATGTGTTCCATAACCCCGGCAACTTCTGCTTTCTCCCCATCTCCCAACAGATCGACGTCAATTTCAACTGCATTGCTCAGAAATTGGTCAATCAAGACTGGATGATCTGGTGAAACCTTGATGGCTTCAGCAAAAAATTCTTCCAGACGGTCCTCGCTCTCTACCACCACCATGGCCCTTCCACCCAACACATATGAAGGTCGAACTAAGATTGGGTATCCAATACGTTCAGCTATCTTGAGAGCCTCTCCCAAAGACCTCGCTGTGCCATTCGCTGGTTGCTGTAGTCCAAGCTTATTGAGCATTGCTGCAAAGAGTTCTCGGTCTTCTGCTCGGTCAATACTCTCAAAATCGGTTCCTAATAACTGCACACCAGCATCGTGTAGACGCTTTGCCAACTTTAATGGGGTTTGCCCCCCTAGTTGCACAATCACCCCCATGGGTTTCTCGAGTTCGATAACGTGCATGACGTCTTCGAAGGTGAGAGGCTCGAAATAAAGTCGATCTGAGGTATCATAATCAGTACTCACCGTTTCAGGATTACAGTTGTACATGATGGCTTCATATCCATATTCGCGAACCGCCAGAGCAGCATGAACACAACAGTAATCAAACTCAATACCCTGACCAATCCGATTTGGACCACTCCCCAAAATCAAAACCTTAGGCTGATCCGTTGGGATGGATTCGTTTTCCTGGGCATAGGTAGAATAGAAATACGGAGTCTCCGAAGGAAACTCAGCCGCACAAGTGTCTACCATCTTGAAAACGGGACTTAATCCCATTGATCTTCTGAGTTTAGCAACCTCAGCTTCAGGTACTTGAAATTTTTTCGCCAGCAAGGCATCTGAAAAACCCAAGGATTTCCATCGACGTAAATCTGTTCGTGTAACTTGATCAACACTTTGCTGAGCTATTTTGATTTCTTCCTGAATCAAACTCTGCATCTGCATTAGGAACCAAAGATCGATGAAAGTTTTTTGGTGTAGACGTTCAACGCTCCATCCAGATCTCAGCGCATCAGCTACAAACCACAATCGCTGGCTTGTGACACGGGAGAGTTCTTCTTCCAAAACCTCATCAAGATCTCGATCTTTTGGATAAATTTGAGGATCCAGTCCAATATGACCTGTTTCCAAGGATCGAAGTGCTTTCTGTAATGATTCACGGAAGGTACCACCAATTGCCATTGCTTCACCAACGGATTTCATCTGGGTTCCCAAACGTGGATCCGAAAGAGGGAATTTTTCGAAGGTAAAGCGGGGGATTTTTGTCACTACATAGTCGATAGATGGCTCAAATGAAGCGGGAGTTTTCTTGGTGATATCGTTTGGAATTTCATCCAATGCATATCCCACTGCCAGTTTGGCAGCAATTTTGGCAATCGGAAATCCTGTGGCTTTTGAGGCAAGTGCAGAACTTCTCGATACTCGAGGGTTCATCTCAATGACCATAACCTCGCCATCTCTGGGGTTGACTGCAAACTGGACATTTGAGCCACCAGTATCCACTCCAATCTCACGCATGATCTGAAAAGACATGTCACGGAGTCGCTGGTACTCAACATCTGTAAGAGTCTGTGAAGGAGCCACTGTGATACTATCCCCAGTGTGAACACCCATGGGATCAAAATTTTCAATAGAGCAGATGATGACGCAATTATCACTATGGTCCCTCATTACTTCCATCTCGAATTCTTTCCAACCGAGAATGGACTGCTCAACCAAAATTTCCTGAGTGGGTGAAGCCGACAATCCATTAGTAGCAATCTGAATCAACTCCTCCTGATGGTTTGCTACACCGCCCCCTTCTCCACCTAGAGTGAAAGAGGGTCTTATGATCAGAGGGTAATCCATCTGCTCTGCAACATCCAAAGCCTCTGCAACAGAGTGAACAACACGACTCATTGGCATTGGGATGCTTAGTTTTTCCATAGAAGCCCTAAAGAGTTCACGATTCTCAGCCTTTTGGATGGCTTCTATATCTGCACCAATTAGTTCCACTCCATATTTTTTTAGAATCCCAGTTTCATCCAACTTCATAGCCATGTTCAAAGCTGTCTGTCCGCCCATTGTTGGCAAGAGGGCGTCTGGACGTTCTTGCGAGATGATTCGCTCTAAGACAGGCAATCGGATTGGCTCAATGTAAGTCGCATCAACAAGCCCAGGATCCGTCATAATTGTAGCTGGATTGCTATTGACCAAGATCACCCGAAATCCTTCTTCCTTTAGAGCTTTGCAGGCTTGCGTACCACTATAATCAAACTCGCAGGCTTGCCCAATCACGATAGGGCCAGAGCCAATCAGGAGGATAGAGGAGATGTCGTTTCTTCGAGGCATAATTCGGCCCTAGCTACTCGGCTTCAAGTTAGGAGTGGATTTTAGTCAGTGTTGATTCAGTGAGGCAGGCAGGTGTTGGAATGAAACTCTGGGTTTTGTTCCGAAGACAAGTGGAATAACCATCACTTGAATCTTGGAAGATTCTCAGGAAGCACACAGGACTTGCAAGTCTTTTAAGAATTGCCCTATTTGACTCGATTCAGTGCCTCTTCATAAAGCTCTTCGCTATCACGACGATTTGCTGATTCATAAAGGGTTCTGGCTTGTTGTCTTTTTCCAAGCGCTTCATACGCCAAACCTAAGTTGTAATCGTCAGATGCTGTGCGATCTCTACGTCCCTGTAAGTAAGAGACTGCCTCTTCGTACGCTTTACCCTGAAGCAAGGTAGTTCCCACTTCGTCACCATCGTCATCAATACTCATATCAGATTTTCTAAAAGTGGGGATCACTTGGGAAAAATATTCCCGAGCAATCTGATCAGTCAGTCGATATTGCAGATCCAGATCGGACAGAGGGACTCTGCTATCACGCTTAAGGTTGTATCCCTGTGCTAGGTATTGCTCTTGGTTTTCAGTAATCATCCTTGTTTTGTCAGATTCACTCGGAAATCGTTCAGTTAGATTTTCATCCTCCTGAAAGTTTTTAGTAATCCACAGTTTCACATTATCAGGCAAGTGGGACGTTTCACTTTTCCCACCCCATTTCCGAACATAAAAAGCCTGCAAAGTTTGAGGAGGAATTAGTTCTGAGCCATTGCTCTGGCGATTGAGACTAATACGAACTTCAAGGGCTCCTATCAGTTCAACATACGGAGTATTCTCTTCGATCCCACCGCCAAGTCTTTCCGCACCGAAAACAGCATCCCGAGCCAAAAGCTGCTGTTCAATCGGTAGAGCCTCGTTGAAAACTGTTAGGAAGTAAGGGACAGGTTCTTTACTTTCCTGGTTAATCTGAGAATAACGGACCAATGCAGAGATGACAGCCACTCGATTTGGGTTAGGAATGACGACAGGGTAGCCCTTAGCGTCTTCGCTCGTATTCAACAATTTGAGAGAAGAATTTTTAGAGAAATTTTTGAGGACTTGTAATCGAAAAAGCTCAGCTACTTGTTCACTTGATTGATCAGCTTCAAAAGAAAGCACACCCGGAGACAAATCTGGTGGACCTTCTGCCTCCACTGGTAAAGATATTTTTACTAACGGTTGACCTTTGAACTGGCCTACTTTCAGGGCATCTATTTCATTGAGTTCAAATTTCGGAGTTTGTGCAAGTACAAACTCGATTTTTGTACCTTGACTAAAAAAAGAGCAGGACATCAAGCTTGCAGCAAAAAACACTAAAACTGGAAATAAATTTGAACGGATCATTCCAGAATCCAATTAAAACTTTCTGCTTTGAATTTGTGAACGAAGTTGAGGAAATTGGCGCTGTAAATTTTCAATTCTGCCAATCCCTTGGGCATACACGAGGTTTGTACCATCCATTTGGTGAGCAGCACGGTAGTTGAGAAGTGCCAAACCATAATCACCAAGAGCCTCAAAGCAAAGACCAAGATTATAAAGATCTTCTGAATTCGGATCCCTGGCTGTCAGCCCCTGAAGCCTTTGCAAAGCTGACTCATAGGCACCCCTTAATATCAATAGCCGGGCTTGTTCATCTCCGTCATCAGCTACTGGATATTTAACTGTTGATTGAATTGGGGAAACTCGCCTCACAAAATCAGCCCCAACTGATGCAATCATTTCTCCCACGATCACAGGTAATGATGGCAAGCCCTCTGATGTACTCACAGCTGGTTGATCTTCGTTCTGACCTTCTAGAGAGTCTCGGAGCGAACTCGTATCTTTTTTAGCCTGGTCTAAAATTCCAACAGGGCTTCCACCCACTCGCTGCGCAAATCTTCTATGTATTAGATCGGTAGCCACAATTTCAGTAGGCTGTAAACGCACAAGTTTGAGCTCAACTATCAAACTTCCACTCAATTGTTTGTAGGGCCACCAAACTAACTGTTGAATAGTTAAATTTTCTGCTGGGATTTTTTGTTGTGAATCAACAGGAGTAAAATATTTTAACGAAATTTTTTGGAGATCAACTCCGTCCAGTCGCTCTGATGTCAGCCAAATCTTTCCACTCAGAACCGCATCCACATCTCTTGTTATATAACTTTGATTTGCGATCATTTGCTGAAGATCTGCATCATTCTCAAGACTAGAAAATTCGCTGGTTGGTAAAATTTCCCAAAAGGGGACTTTGGTTAATTGATTGGCTAACAGAGCCCGAATATTTCTTGAAAAAATCTGATGTTCTTCATCAGTC
>JACLAC010003837.1_pt1 | contig 13846 bp, 6 predicted proteins | sample 8027881 | NCBI WGS metagenome assembly JACLAC01 (sample SAMN15725517, study PRJNA655200) | protist metagenome | isolation source: fluorescence activated cell sorting (FACS) single amplified genomes of... | place: Spain: Blaines Bay Microbial Observatory, Mediterranean Sea | collected 2016-01-19 | reverse complement strand
CGGGGCTGCTGTCACCTCTTGCACTCGCCAAGTCATTTGGACTGGCCGAGTCCCCCCTCGACAAAGACTCACGCTGGCTCACGCCGTCACCTCTCTGCGCATCAGGAGACCTATCCAAAGAAGGATCTTGATTGTTAGTTGTTGCATCCGTTGCAGAGACAGGCATGAATTCAGCGTAAGGATCCTTCTCGATAGTGGAGTTGTAGTCGAGTGGGCCAGGGCTACTTCCCGTACCATCCCTACTAGGCTGCCGAGATGGGGACTCCAACAGCTCTTTATGGAGATTCTGCTGCGGTTGCATGTTTGCAAAGTAAGTTTTGATGAGGTTTTCTAACTTCCTGCAAAGTGCATGACAGTTGCCGTCCACATCGACCTGATTGAACATCTCGGTAGCTCGTTCACCCATGAGCTCTACTTGGTTGTCAAAGCGTCGCAATGCAAGATCCCAGGCCAGAGTAAACTGCGCCTGGTTTTGAGCGTAAACACCACCTCTAATCAGAGCTTCGCAGTCCTGTGCTAGAACAATTAAGCCTCGACTCACTGTTCTGCGCAATGTTGCACGCTGCTCTCGCAAATGTTGCAACTGGTCAGTGACAGGTGGAGGCTCGAAGTAGTGCCGCATATCGAAATCCCACTCGGCGCCTCCGTCTTCATGAACTTCCTTGAGTGTCCACACTCGCAGTCCTGGAAGCTCATCAGGACCCTTCGTGCAGAAGTACACACCATCCCTTTCCTGAATGAGGGATGCCGGACGGATGATCTTCTTGGCAACTATGGGGTTTCTCGCGCGGGGAGAAATTTCGGGTGGTGCACGGGTACTCGAGATATTTGCCGCCCTGGGAGAACGGTTCACTTGCTCTTGCTTATCTACTGGCGGGGAGGGCCGAAGTGGCTTTGAGGGTTTTTGATCACTTTCATTATTCGCGATATTCTCCTCTTGGATTAGTGCGATTTCATCATCGCCTACTTCATCACCTTCCATTACTGTGTGCAGGTCCAACCCCGGAACGAGAGCTGGAATTTGCGGCGACTTTCCGGCCTCCGAAATAAATACGCTGCGCTCATCTTCCTTCTCACCATCTTGTACATCGTGGTCAAGGTTGTTGAGGAAGTCCAGAGCAGAACTTTCAGCACCAACTTGCGTTTTCTTGAAATTCTCTTTAACTTCAGATACCTTACTGTCGCCATCAGCCTCGTTAGGAATAGAAGAGAAACCATTCTGAAACTGTTTCTGTCTTTCAAGAAGCGTAGCTAAGGCCTCTTCAGCTGCTTTAAGTTCTTGCTTCGCAGCATTGCTTGCAATCTGCGCATTCGAAACTTCCGACTCTGCCTCTCTCCTCTCATCATCTAGAGCAGTCTGCAGTTTTTGGTGTTCCTCTTTCGCATTTGCGAGAGCTCTCTGCTTGTGAAGAAGTTCTTCACGCACCACTTCGACTTGCCTCTCAGTAGCATCATCTCTTGACGGCTCCGCCACTGGCACTATGGCCTGTTCCAAAGCCGTTCGTGCATCGCTGAGTTCTCGTACAGCTTTCCGCTGCTCATCCTTGAAAAGCTGCACATGGACATCATCTTCTTCATGCAGGTTCTCAGAGGAAGAGGCTTTTCCACTTAATTCTAGACTAGGAGCTCCTTTTTCTTCGAATTCGCGTAGTGAAGCTTCAGCTGCTCGTTGTTCTGCTTTCGCCCCTTCTATCATCCGTCGAATGCCTTCCTTTTCCTTAGAAGACTCGCTGTCCGCGTCCTCCTTTTCCTTAGAAGAAGCGCTGTCTGCGTGCGACTTCTCTAGCTTGGCAATGGATTTCTTGATTTTGTTGTAGTCGACCATAGCTTTGCAGCCTTTCCTCTCATCTCCAGTGGGATCTCGTTCGTTTTCTTCCTTGAACTTCTTGGTCCACGCAGCTGCTTCTTCTTTAGCTTTCTTTAGGGCTTGGTTTAGCTTTTTAAGCTCAGCATTCTCCTCCTTTACTTCAGCTCCAGATTCAGCACTGTCTTGCTGATTGCCATCTGCGGCAGCTTTCTTGACGAGAATTTCCATTTCTTCTTCAGCCAGTGCCACCATGTTTTTCGCTTCCTCCACGCGCTTGACTCGTATCTCCCGCTCTTTGTCCACTTTTTCCATCTTTCGTGCTTTCTGCTGCTCTATGGCTACAGCAAGATCCTTCTCAGCTTGCTGATGCGCCAATACCGCTGCATCAAAGCGTTGTTGGAGTCCGGGATCCACAGCCGGAGCAGAAGTTGTAGCACTGCGCTGCAGCTCCAGCTTCTGAGTTAATGCGGTCAACTGCTTCTGCGCGGTATCTTCAGCGGCAGTGGCATCTTGAACTTTCAGCTCACTCATATGAGCCTCCTCTTGCAAAGAATCGAACACCCCAGGCTTCTTCAAGTCAGATAGCTTGTTCAAGGACTCAGACAGAGCGACCTTAGCATCAGCTACGCGTTTTCTCGCTTCATGAATTTCTGAGTTAATAGCATTTTCTTGAGCAGCATCAGCTTTTCCCTTGACATCTTCACTTCCAGTAGGCTGAGGAGATTCCTCGTTGCTGACAGAATTCTTCTTGAGTTTCATCTCCTTCATGAGTCGAATTGAATCTAATGCCTTCAAGCTCTTCTCCTGTGTGGACTCGTCAAGAGACTGCTTCGAAGGGGATCTTTTAGATGCGTGAGTTATCTCCAGAGCTGCTTCAACCGCTTGCACTGCTTCCTTTAGGTGAACAGGATCATGATGAGGGTCAACAATGGGGGAGTTCAGCATGGTGAGCTCCGGCTGGCCTTCGGTGTCTCCTTTAAACCGACAATCATCCACGGAGCTTCCTTTCGAAGCCTGAACCCGAGGTGAGTTGATGGCGTCCTCCACGAAATCTTTCACTAAATTCTTCGCCACTATCTTTGCGTGGAAGTTGGAGCTACCTATAGCAGCCTCCATCAATGCAGTCTCCGCAAAGTCTCGAGAAATCAAATCTTCACGCTTGTCTTCAATTGCAGCATTAGTCGGAACTTTTTGAGTCGCGAGCTCGAAGACAGACCTATTATGTCCATTGGCAGGTTTCGGAATTTTGGAGCGCCTACCTCTGATATTAGCGTCCTGGCCTTTGACTTGGGCTCGCCCCTCTCGGGGAGAGCTTTTTGTACTCTCGTTTTTGGCTTTACGTAGCAGCAATTTCTGCACAGGACTTTGGTTCTTGCCTTTTGCTGCTTTAATAGCAGCCTCAGCCCCAGTTGGTCTTTGTACTGCAATGTGCATCTCCCCAGCCAATAATGACGCTTCCTCATCGTCAATGGAATTCGGCCGCTTGCCGAGGGCAGAGGCAAGGGCGGCTTCTGCGACACTGGGCTTTTCTGGTGTATACTGTTCTAAAGGCCTCCTCTTACTTCCACGAGGAGAATCGGGCGATTTGTTCCTGCTAAACGCTGGATGTAATTTGTCAGCTCTTCTGTCCAGTATTTCAAAACGGTCCTCGGGCGAACGTCCGTCACCGGCCCCGTGTGTGTGGCGTTGGGCAACGAAGGGCTTGTTACTTATCGGTCTTGGGGAGCGTTTGATCTTGTCTACACTCTCCTCCGCGATATGTTCGCAAATGGCTTCGGAGACTCGATCCACCATAAGGCTATCGATGACTTCATTCCCATCATCAGAGCCACCTGAAACGCTTTCCGCGTCCGACATAGGATCAGCGACCGCACTTACCTCTGCATTCCGACCATCGTAATTTGAAGTTGATGACGATGCAATGGTTCCATCAGCTTTCATGGGAGCGCTCGCTGCTGCCGGTTTCTTCGAGGTTGTAGAGATCTGTCCTGCTTTGACCTGTTTGCTATCTGCGCCATTTCGTTTCTGCTTCTTGATTTGCTGTGAGCGCCGTTCTGCCTTCTCCCTGCGGTCGAGCAGACGCTGCATAGCAGCCTTCCGCCTTTCCGCCTTTTCACGCTCTAGACGTTGCTGCGGAGTCTCTTCCACTTTCTTCTTCGAGATTGCCCGTTTCTTTCTTCCAGTGGCAGCGACGACAAACTCCGAACCGAAGTTTTGATACACAACTTTCAGGGCCCGCTCATCAGATTCTGGTCCGCCCCAGGAAATGGGCACATTATTCGAGTCCGTCTTTGCAGTTACTTTCGGCTTGCGAAGGCCCAGAGCTGCATCAGAAAAGCCTGCAGATTCCTCTACCTCCCTCTTTCTGCGCTCTGCGGAGCTTCGCCCAGCTGATGAGGGGGCGACGGCCGTGACCTCAGCTTCCGCATCAGACGGAGCACTGACGTCGCCCACGGGAAGCTTCTCCTTGCTGCGACGATTATCCCCGCTGGCACTTAGGCTGCGGCCATTGTTTGGGACGGCCCCTCCACGACTCGCGGCGAGCTGCGACGGCAGCGGAATGGGTCGAAAGGCGCTGAGGCCTTCAGAGGAAGGGCGACTCCCAGCGGGAGTCCTATCACTGTCCTGCAGTTGTGGCAACTGACGATGGCTTTGCGGCTGCTTTTGGGACGAAGTGGTTACAGTGCGACTGAAAATGTCCGAGTAGTCGTTAAATACATCCTGGCTTCCTTGTAAGATGCCGAAAACCCGCTGTTGAGCCGCTCTTTTTGTTAGCTCAGCTTGCATGGCTTCGACTTGCTTTTGTAAGTAAAATGCAAGCTTGGGTACAGGTTTCTTGTCTCGAGTGGCATCGTCGTGCATGTCCTGCAGCATAAGGGGCACCTCCATTACCGCCTGCTCAAGTAGGGCAGTTTCAACCATGTAGACCTGATCCAATCGTATGACCGGAAATCCATCGAGATCTGCTTGCGGCTGCTGTGGCATTGCCGGCAGTTGCTGCATGGGTGTGACGCGGACAGGTGTGATAGGGTGCTGAGCCAGATCTGCATTCAGCTGTGGCTGCTGGTCTTGTCCCATCTTATTCGATAATATTTGAGTGCGCGCCAGAGCTTTCAAAGTAACTGGTTGTCGGTCATTTCCTTTTTGTTGCTCTTTTTGCACCTGCTCTTGATTCGCATCCTTCTGCACTGTTTGGGCCAGTCTTTGGGTCAGCACCTCAGTCCGCGCTAGCGCTTTTAAAGTTACTGGTTGACGCGGAGATGGATAAGCTTTGTCATCGCGGGGGGTGTCAATGTTATCATCCATTGGGGTGCGGGTGCGCTGCATCGGAGCCGAGGTACCGTCACAGCGGGAACAGTTTAATGATCAAATAGACTACGAAGTAACGCTATTCATATTTAGGAATTGCAAATAAATTGCGACGTCGAGCAATTCGGGTGTTTTTGAAGTTGGCCATCGGTTTACTGCTTTCTTTTTAAAGCCGCTGATGCTGCAAGTCGATTTTCCCCCACTTACTTTTACTATCCTTACTGAGGTCTCTACAGCAGTGTCATGAATCTCGGATTATAGCGTTGAAAATGTATGTAGGCCCTTGGCAGGAATTTGCTCTGTCAAAGAGCACAAAATCGTCGAGTACAGCACATGCTCGAGTCAATGCAGAAGCTTTCAAGATGCAGATGGAGAAGGCCATCATGGGCTCGCTAGATCCAGGTGCAGCAGCCAAAGCTTTGCAAGCTATGGACAGCGTAATCGCTCACTGCGGGGGAAACGTCCCCTTGGAGGCCAAACACACTGGGCACAAAAAGCGGGCAGCCCCACGTGTAATTGCCCCCAACGGCACGAGCAGTTCAGCTGCATACAAGTTGAGTTTGCCACCAATTAATTGTGAAGACAATTCCGCGGTCATGCCACATGGCTCTGTTAGCGAACGCGAGCGCGAGCGCGAGAGTGAGTTCACGTTGCACACCCCCAACACTGTTCGATCCACAGTGAGCGAGCCAGTGGCATCTTCTGCAACATACGGACAGCCTTCCCAGCAGTACCAACAAAAGCCCTCTCAGCAAAGGAATCGAAATCAATCCAGCAGCAGTAGCACTGGTGCGACGGAACAGAATCGCATCCGTCGCTCGAACAAGAGATATCAAAATACCAGCATCGCCCGGGGTGTCGATATCATCGCTGAGGCTCGCCGGCAGCAATATGCTATGCAGCAGCAGATTGCCCTTGGAAAAAGCGAGCCACAATACCTCAGCGATGGTAACTTGTCTGCATTCAACAGAAGCCAGGCATCCAGGCACGTCGGTCAGAAACTTCCACAATTGGAGATTGAAGACGCCGCAAGCAGTGCACCTGGACCTGGCAGCTCTCGGAGTCATATGAGCGTAAATAGCAGCATAAGTGGAGCAAGTTGTAGTGTAGCTTCAAGTGGACCGCCCGCACGTTCGGGCCTGCAGCAACCTCTGCAGGCCCACCGCCCGCCGCAAGCTGCTCAACCTCCCTACAATGCCTCCGCAGCCGTAAGTGCATTGCGTCTTGCACGCTCAATGGAGAAAAAGCCAGACTTTTCCGCATTCTGGGACTGGAGCACTGGCACTGGCACTGGCACTGGCACTGGCACTGGCACTGACGCTGATAAGGGACTCACTCCAAGAGACGTTACAGCCGATATGATCACGAAGAAAGTAGAAAGAGTGAAGCGAATGCAACAGATGTATTCTACGAAGGCCCAGCAAGAAATAGCGGCAAAGCAGATGATAGATGAGCAAAAGCGTCTGATTAGCGAAGCATATACGGGTAATTCTCCGCAGTCGTCGAAACAGCTCGCAAACCCGCACACCAGTCCTGTGCGCAGGCCAGCTACGCCCAAAGTGGAGGATATGACGCTGAGTGATGCTGAGCTGATTATGATTTCTAAGTATTTCGAGGAAGAGCGCTCTCAGCAAGATGGTGTTGAACCACTGAATGGTAACAGGAACGCCACATTAGTGGCCAATAATAGAAACGGATCTGCGAGTCCACAGATAGTGGATCAGGCACCCATAGCCTTAGACAGTCTTCCCTCTCAAGCGGAGCTAGCTGCAACAAAAGCCAGCGGAAGAGACTATGGGGCATCGCCAGGTAGTGTGGTGTCATCTGGAAATGAAGACGATGCTATTCCTGTTCCAATGACCCCCATCTCTGTTCGCATGACCCGCAATGGCAATGTGAGCGTAAGTAGTGCGCACGGAAAGGGAAGGTCTGTATCTAAACCCAACGGCACAATGCTGGGCTGCAGCGACTCGGAGGTGTCTTTGGATGGCTTAAGCCTGACTGCACCGACCCCTATGACGCCTGGCATGGAAGAGCTTTACGGAGGTGGGAAGGGGCTCGATGGGCTACTTAATTGGAGTAACGGTTTGGACCTGAATGATATCTGACGGGATCACGGGATCTCTGGGGGTCTGAGTGTTCGGGGTAACTGAGTAGAGAGGAAGAAAAGTACAGCACACCGATTTGTTCATCGTAAATATTTTGTACAAAATTGGCATATTTTAGACCCATTTAACACTCTTCAAGGTGTGCTACTGTACCCTGGAGCACCCTTCTGTACACTGCTGTTGGTACTTGTCGCTGAGTTCTGGAGCTTTTGCAAGGTTTTGCTGAGGCTTCCGAACGAAGGTCGCTTCTTATAGTCGGGATTCCAGCAGTCTAATATCATGTCGCTGAAAGGCTTTGGCCAAGATTTGTCGAGCTTGGGACGTTCGTGCCTGTCAACCACCGTTTGCATGAACTCTTCGCGTGTCATGCCCTTGTAAGGGACTCGATCTCGGGCCATCTGCCATAGCAGCACTCCGAATGAATGCACATCTGCTTTCTCGTTATATGCGCGCTTGAGAGCTACTTCTGGGGCCATATATCGAAGGGAACCGGTATTTCCAGTCATTTCATATGTATCGTCTGCTTCCGCATGAGCCTTTACACAAGTGCAGAGTCCGAAATCAAAAAGCTTCAGCTTGCCGTCAGCTGTGAACCCGATATTGTCCGGCTTTAGATCCCTATGAATGATGGTAGCTCCCTCGTGAGCCTGTGTATTGAGAAAATGCAGTGCATCCACGATATCCTTAGCTCTGGACAGAAGATTCGCATAGGTGAATGACGGCCTTCGGAACAGACGCTGGGCCAAACCGGGTTTGACTTGATTCTGTTGCAGAATACTGCTCAGTGTACCTCCGCCGAGCCACTCCAGTACAATGAACTGTCTAGGTTCTACGCCCGCTCCAATTAGTTTAATGATATTAGGGTGGTCTAAGCGAACCAGTACACCGTACTCCACGTTAAATTCGTGTACTGCAACGGGTTCACATTCCACACCTTCCTTGATCATCTTTATCACTACCTTTTCGCCATTTAGTCTAGCCAAGAAGATGTTAGCATTGCTTCCATCAGCTATGTACTGTATGTCTGTAAAGTGCTCCATCACCAGGTTTCCCGGAACCGCTCTCTTCACAGGGATCTCGCCTATGGGGAACGAGAATATGTCCACAGGATCCCACTCTGGTGGGGAGTTGACACGGTTCTTCATAGCTGGGTGGAGGGCAGTCTCCTGGTACATATACTGGTTTTCATATGTCTGGTTAGAAGAGACCAGAGAGTATGTATGAGATGACCGACTGTGACTGAGCACTTCATGATGTGCATGATCTGATTCATCGGCTATCACGCTTGATGCAGCAATCGAGCCCGCTGGGTCATCCGATTGGTACTTGGTCACAGTAGGTACATCCTCCAAGAAAATATTCTCCACGTGGCCTGGTTTCTTCGGCATTGAGGAATGAGTGTCTTCACGATAGCTCTGTCCAGCTCCTTGAGCACTTGCCGCACCTGTTGCTGCATCTAGCTTCAGCGCACCAATTTCCGCTTCTTCGCAAGATGGACCGTCTTCAGCATTGCGTGGAATGCTGCGAGGCTGCTTGCCGGACAGCTCTCCGGGGATATCATTGTTGTCATCCCCCTCGTCGTCGAGATCAAAGGCTGCAACGTAAATACTGTAGCTTATACCTGAGATGAATTTCTTGAGTTTCTCTTTGAAGGGAACTTTCTCGAGAACGAATCCTACAATAAATACACGAATGCCATCCGCTTCAAAGCAATACGAAACCTCTGTTTGAATATTGATATTCAGTACATCCGCTTCAATGCTGTCCGCATCAACCCCCTTGACGCTCCAGTAGTGAGATGTCTCACTCATCTTGGCATATTCGCAGAGTTTAGGAGATAGAATATGATCACGTTTGTGTTGTGGATAATGTCCTGTTATTATTCCTGGATTCTTGAGCTTCATATCTTCCGTAGCATACACGTAAGTACAGTGGACAGTACTATTGCTGTCTTCTGTCCATAACTCGATAATGTCCAGGCCAACAACTTGAGCTACCAGCTCCATCACCTTCCGAGTACATACCATGGAATTGCCTATGTACATTGTTTCTTGTGGGGGATCCATCGTCCCCTCTCTCTTCCTTGGATCTCTCTCTCTCTATCTCTCTCTCTGCCTGTCTCTCTGTAAATACCAAGTTGACCAACTTCGTTTTACCAACCAGGCAAAAGACACAGAGTCACGCAGCAGAAGGTTTTTCCGACGGTAAAGTATTCCTTGCACTAGCTTACTCTGACTCTGAATTGTGTCTTTTGGAGAAAAAGGTGTTCTAAGCACCCATCTCGGAATCTTATACAGCCCCCACGACGGCACCGTGCACCGTGCACCATGTACGCGAAACCCCCCGAAAAAGGACGAAAAAACCTCCTAGAAAAGCCGATTTTTGGTCAGTCTCTGTCCTTTCCTTGGCTTTGGGGATTATGTGTCTTGATTTTGGAATTTTGGAACTATCCATCTTGAAGCCTCCGGCACTGACGGAGCAAGGTATGGCATGGATGCCTTAACAGCGCGCAGGCACCGAACCTTTGGGTGCAATATCTTGTCCGAAGCAGGAATTACCTTAAAACTAGAAAACAAGGTGACTTTGACATCGCAAGTATTATTACAGAGGTTTTTATTTCAAGAGAGCTTGTACACAGTTGATGCCTTTGCAGCGGCAATGGGTTGCCTGATCGTCGCGACAAAGGCTTCCGATACGTTGATCCCCATTCGTGACATTGTGAAGTGCATGCACGGAATTATGACTAAGAGAAAGGGATCTCCAGAGCCAACAATCCAGGTGGGTTCCCAGCAGTTCACAGAGTGGAAAGCCACAGCAACTTCTATGGAGTTATTGGTTCTACAAAAGCTGGGGTTCTGTGTGTACGAGCTCATGAAGTTTCCACACGAGCATGTATCTCCCCTCACTGCAGAGCTTGAGGTCGAAGCGATCACAGACCTCGCACTTCAATTGGCCGGAAAGTCTGTGTGCACGGACCTGGTAGTTCGATTTCCTCCCCGAGTCCTGGCGGCCGCAGTTACATACTGGGCTGCACTGAAAAGTGGACAGTGGCTACCAGATGAGCGCTGGTCAACACTCAAGCATGCGGTCCCGCCGGTCCAGCAGATGCGCGATATGGTCGATGCACTTGATAGCTATTGCCGAGAAGACCATCCCAGGTGGGTCGTCCCGTTATGCAGTACGAAATTGTGGTAGTGTCTTGTGTCTTTTTCATATAATACAAGTTTACAATCTAAATCGGCGGCAGAGAAACTGTATCATCGGTCTCCACAGATAGACTCGCAGCTGCACCTTTCATCTCCAGGTACAGCTCAGCTCCTAGGGCTAGCTTCTCCTCGTCCGTCATGCGGAGCATGGAATCCACATCGCTGTCGCTGTCGCTGGCGTCCTCTGATGATGAAGTGAGATCTGGGCAGTCATTGTCGCTGAACATCATGTTTTCTTCATCGGTATCTATTTTCTCTTCTTCTTTCTTTTCCTCCGGTTCACTCTCGGAGGTCTCATACTCCACCTCGATGTGCTCATGGGCAAGCATCTTGAGACGCAAAGCCTTCTTATGCGCCTTCACTTTGACCGTATGCTTGTTTAGGGAATCTAGGGTGTGCTTTCCACTGCGTGCTACCGCATGCATTGCACTCAGTCTGAGCTCACCAATAGCAGCGTGAAAAGCCGTCCGCAACAGCACTTCCTGGCAGCCAATATCTTGTGCTAGTGTAGCTATTTTCCCAAAACTAATGGAATCAGATGTCAAATTGAGCAAAGAATGTGTCTTTTTAGTATATTCCTGATTTCTTTGTGCTGCCAATTGTCGTTGTTCGGCCACTTCTTCTTCTGTACCTCCGCGAAAGTTGATTTTTTCTTCTTTCTCTATATCATCAGCAAAAGAAGCAGTAGCATATTTGCCCCAAGCGTCAGCAATGGCACCAGCCTCAGCCGCCGACATGAGCTGTGCAGCTATACCTTTTTCCTCTTGAAGCATTCTATTTGCCGAATTTTCACCTTCACCGAGATCATCATCGTCTGCAAGATTGTTCTGGCTTGGTACGACAGCACCATCGAGAAACCTATGCTTCAGAAGAACGTTGGCAGGAGGCCGCGATTTCGGACTCTTTTCGCAGCATACTTTCACAAAATCCACGAAATCGACGCTGAAGGGAGGTGAAGAAGGGAGTCGAGTGGGTTGTTCTTGAATGCATGACAATAAACCCCAGTAATTCCCCTTCGTTACCCCGCCTTCTTCACTGTGATAGTATGGATACTTGCCTAATGCGACTGCGTGAATGGTCAAACCGAGACTCCAAATGTCGGACAGGAACGTATACTTTCCCCCACATACACGCTCCGGCGCCATATACTCGAATGTGCCTACGAAGGAATCAGCTACTGAATTTCCTTGGTTCATGCTGCGTGCAATGCCAAAGTCTGCAAGCTTGACAGTGCCGTTGCTGCTGACAAGACAATTGGACGGCTTGATGTCGCGATGGATCACTCTCATTCCATGAAGGAAGTCCAGCCCAGCAACCAGCTGCACGGCAGTTCCTCGCAGTACAGACTCATTGTCACAACCACCCAAGTTCATCACATCCTGCAGGGATCCCCCGTCCATGTATTCCAGGCAAATCGACAATGTGCCATCCACTGGGTTCGGGACGACATTCAGTAATTGCACGATATGCATGCTGCCATCTGGACGGGCTTCCTCTGTCAAGCTTTTCGCCAGTTTCATCAACTCCGTTTGCTTTTCAATCTCTGCATTGGTTGCTTTCTTAGTCGCTGGATCCATATTGGCAGCATCCTCACTACTTTGCGTGGCCGTGAGCGAAACGAGACTCTCTGCTGACCGGCTAAGAACGGAGTGAGCTTCAGTATATTTCTTGCTCTGCACACTCCAGCGGAGCTGATACTTCTGCGTTTCGCGCTTTACTGCCTTTCGAAGGATTTCTAGCTCACGCAAGACTTGCAGTCTCTTGGACTTCTGCCCCACAACCAAAACTTTCTCAGCGCAAGTAGTCAGCGTGTCCAGCATGATGGTGCGATAGACGCATGAGGAGGAGCCTCTGCCCAGAGAGTCAAGCCTTTTCAAGGGGTATGCTACATTCGAGTAATTTTCCAACATGGCATCTATCTCTGCAGCGATCTTACTATTGGTTAATTTGGGGGTGTTCGTCCGTGCGGGAGCCTTCTTCGCCGGCACGGCATGTGGTTCGTGCGGCTGCTGCGCAACGAAGGCATCACTAGCGTCTACGGAGTCTTCCATGGAAACATCGATCTGCAGCTGAGCTTCCACAATGACTTTATCATTGTCTACAGTTTCTGTTCTCTCCGAGCCTGAGCTGTGCCCGTTCGTGCGTCTGTGTGAAGACTGCATGGACAGCAAGTGTTCCGCAGACTCTATGGAGGCTCCCACGTCGACTTGAAGCCCCGATTTGGATCCATAATGAGGCAGTAGCATAGGGACAATGGGTGCTTGAGGTGGGGTTGCTCCCTGTGCTCCATTTCTTTCAGTAAGACGTGATGAAAGCTCACTGCCAATTGCCCGGTCTAGTACTGTCTTAGCAGACCGCTTACTATTCTTCTTAAGAGGTTTACCTTTTACAGATGAGTCCATGAAATTGAGAACATTAGGTGTCGATCCTGCTGGTTCAGGCAGCGCTCTCCGCTTAGCTCGTGCCTTCATGAACTCCAACTTGTTATTGCAGCAATCGTCACCTGATCATCGGCACAAAGTTTTAAGTTGCAAATCCTCGAAATCCTCGAAATTCTCGAATGAGTATTCTCCTCCTTTTTGACTCCCACTGGAACTAACAGTAAAGTCTCAAAGAGGCTTTAAAAACCCGGTCCAAAAATTAAATAAAACACCAAATATACTTTCTTTTTATATTCCTCCAAAAAAGGGAAAAGGGAGGGAGTGACACCTTTGAGGAAAATTTCGTGAGGTTTACAATGAGCTCAGACGAGCACGAAGCGCAATCTCCTATTCAGGAAGAGGATGAGTTGAGTGAGTCTCCCCAGGAGTGGTGGCAGGCTGTCAAAGAGGATCCCAGTCGGACCCGACCGAGGAATATGTTTTCAGTAGTGGATCTTACCTACGAGCAGTATGTTGAAAAACATTACGAAGTTATGCTCAGAATTCACAGGGAACAAATGCAAATGCAGATGCAGCAAATGGGGGGTATGCAGATGCAGCAACAACACCTGCATCAACAAAGAGCGTGAATGCAAGGAGCAAGCGGGTTTCAATAAACTTTTGTGTAATTTAAAGTGTGCAAGTGCAGTTATCTACTTCTGGGATATCACTATTTGCTCCATTCAACAAGACAGCTGCACGTCACGGCCGCCACTGCCGCAGCGATTCGCTCCATAGTGGACGAGCTGCAGGGACACGGCCTCGAGACTATCACTCTGAGCGAGATGCTCTCCTTCCCAGACGATTAGCCTCACTGGCGATGAAGGGTAGAGGAGGGTGCGGTAGTGCTTTGTGTACTCTTGTTTTGAAGCGTTTCTTTCCGTTCAGGAACTGTGTCGACCAAACGAAAAAACGAAAGGTCGGCGAGGTGTCAGACGAGTCTGCAATTGAGTGGGGATTCGAAGGCTCTGAGGTTTTTTGTGGGTAATTAAGCTT
>JACLAC010013394.1_pt1 | contig 13851 bp, 6 predicted proteins | sample 8027881 | NCBI WGS metagenome assembly JACLAC01 (sample SAMN15725517, study PRJNA655200) | protist metagenome | isolation source: fluorescence activated cell sorting (FACS) single amplified genomes of... | place: Spain: Blaines Bay Microbial Observatory, Mediterranean Sea | collected 2016-01-19 | reverse complement strand
GCTCAGTTTAAAACTTTTGATTGACATCAAATCAGAATGTGACTCCGTCAGTACACTAGTTAGCAGTTGGTTAGTTGGTTCATGTGACGCGGAATACAAAAGGATGATTTGAAGGAAATTACGAAATTACATCAGATAGATCGTCATCAACGATGGCCCGCCCCCTCAGGTTATTTTTTGGACAACTGTCGCTCACGACAATTGGGACCTGACGAATCGAGAATCTCAATGTCACGATTGGAGGGAGGGAGCAGCAATGAGTTGATAATTTTTTGCCCTTGCGATTTAGGAAGAATTGTGCGAAACTCTTCTTACTGTTGGAACAGAGAAAGTTCATCAAGTGTAAGTTAGCATAAACAAAATCAATAACCAAAACACCTGTCTCGTTGGTAAAAAGTCAATTCAAAGAATTCAATAGTATCCATATATCATGCCACAACAGAGCAAGTCAAGCAAGCGTAATAACAAAAAACAGAATGACCGTGCTTCTAGCCGTAGGGAACTCTCCCGAGAAATTCTGGAAGAGATCCGTGAGCATTACTACAAAGCAAGTGATAGTAAAGCTGGGCTAGAAGAATTTGCGAAAGATGTTGGCACAGAGAAACTTCATCCAAGAAATAGGGTGACTGTCATGATACTTGGAAACCATTCATCCGGTAAATCTTCTTTTGTGAATTGGTACTGCGATGATCAAAAATTAAGGCGCACTGCTGTCGCAATTGAATCCAAAAGCTTTACTCTGATCACTCACGGAAAAGAAAAAGATAAACTTGATAGTCTTGCCACGATTGAGGCATTCCCACACATTAGGGATATTTTGGATATTAAAGGGATGAAAGAAGGACTCGAGACAGTCACATCATGCTCGACTTCGCGTCATTTTGAAATGGTAGATTTTATCGATACACCAGGACTTGTTGATGGAAACTACAGCTATTCCTTCGACGTCAACAGGGTTATTTTGGAACTTGCTGAGCACGTGGATCTCGTTCTTGTTTTTCTAGATCCTCAGACAGGTGGTCTTTGCAATCGTACAATGACAGTTGTTGAAGAGATCAATAAAAAGTACTATGAGAAAATGCATGTATACATAACCAAAATTGATATACTTGAAAGTGCAAAGGATTTAATGAAGGTTCAAGGTCAGGTGGATCAACAGCTTCACCCACGTCTATCAAAAGGTACACATGGTTTCGAAACTCATGCTATGTTTATTCCAAAGAATGGGCGTGATGTAGAAGGGAAAAAATGGCTCACAGATGACTTGAATGAAATTGATAGGCTCTGCGAGGATATCTATAAATGTATTGGCCAAAAGGTGCAAAAGAATCTAAAAGCTTTAAAGAAGGACTGTGATGATATATCTGCGCTCTCGAAAGAGATGCTAAAGCAGGATGATTTGCAGACTCAAAAAGTGCGAAAACTTGCCCTTTATAAGTATCTAACATTCGCGTGCCTTTGGATCATTCTTCCTCTGCTGACCTCGCTCTTCTGCATCGAGTACTTCAAAGATTACGTACCTGACGCACTTCTGGAAAATGAAGCATATGGATCCATTAAATTCGTCGGGGAATTCATTGTCGACAGTGGTCTTCCAACAAAACATCATCTGTACATTTTCGTCGGAACATTTGTTTTACTATTTGGTCTATCGAAATTTGCAGCTATGCGTCATCGCAGCCAGTCTCAGAAGTTACTAGGTAAAGACCGGCGAAGCAAGCTAAGCAAGAATCTAAAAAGTATGGAAACCATCAATACGAGGTATGTGGAGATGCATCGTAAATTCATCAAATCTAGAATACACGAAGATACCCCTCTTGGATATGCGAAGGCCGCAGATAGCTCTGAATCTGTGAACGTTGATCAGTGAACCTTGATGAGAGTGAAAAGTAAATATGGGTTGCTGCTGTTCTAAATTTGACCTAGGAATCAGAATTGAAAAGTATCGTTACATTTCGATGTTGATCGTTATAGCATAGCTAAAATACATCAGTCACTAATCTATCTTGTAAGTTCCTATAAAATCATGCCTTTGCTCTCTTTTTTGCTACATGTGGCCTTTCCAGCCGTTTCGCTTTGCAATTGCAAAACGTTCATTCCAATTCTTGCAATTGTACTTACTTTGACATGGATTACCTTCTATGCAAGAGCAACTTGCTTTATCTTCACCGAATTCTTTCTCTTCGCCATTTAAAAGGAATCTAGAACTAGAATTTGCATCTGCGCACTTGTAAACTGTTTTCTCTTGCCCATTTCTTGCAAGGCTTTCAGCATCTTCGTCCTCATCAACTCGACAGAAGTACTCTTGTCCGGCAATCAATTTGTTAGTGATAATTATAACTTCATCATGACGAGCAGAAAATGTAACGTCTGCTGGATCTTTTGAAGGACTAATCTTGATATTAAAATCACCTTTAAACACAACTGAAAAGCAGAATGCGTCATTCAAAGAAGACGCTTCCAAATTACCGGACTCTCCCCCATTAGTGGACTTCACTAGAAACGTACTTTTATGGTGATTATAGTGCACAACTATCGGTATTTCCATGATGTCAGGCTCCACAATATCTGTCTTGGAAATGATTGGCAGCTCCTTCAAATTATTTGCACTATTTTCTTTAATGTTGTTTAAGTTCATATCATTTTTGACAATGGGCAATTTCTTCAGGCCAATTGTTTTTTTCTTTGATGCTTTTTTCTTTAACTTATTTTTCTTGGGATCTGCCAGCTGAGTTCTGGATTGAGCAAATTTCTTCGCTCCTATAAGCTTACTATTTTTTGATCTTTGAGACAAGCTACTTTTCTTGGTGTTTATCCTATTTTCAACAATATGTGTTCCAAAAGACTTGCATGACAGAAATCCCGTTTGTATACCTTTCTTGGAAGTTGTTGAACTCGCAGTCTTTTTTTTGTGATATAAAGGTGTCAAGGAGGACAAGTCGGATTTGTTGGTACATATACATCCTCTTTTACCTCGACAGCGACGGAGCGAGCAATTATTTCTCCCAACATTCATATTTTCAACATCGGGGAACAAGAAATTGAAGAGTACAGCTATATCTTTATTTCGTATGTAATTGATAACAAGAAGATCTTCGTCACTGCATCTGAAAATGGGCTTGATATCAGCTTTCTTTTCCTCTTTGAATTCTTATTTTTTACTAAAAATTGACTTTATATTATCTATTTTCAATAGCTAGAGATATAAACAACTTGGCCTTGTATGATAGCTTAAGCTGCTTCTTTGTCGTCGCAGTAAATGTGGGGAAAATACCCTGAAGATGCTCAGTCTTGAACAGCCGAATAAGTGAAGAAGAAAATCGGATTCGACTTGTTCAAGAAGAAGAAGTGAAAAAACGTCTCTCCTGTGCTAGATATTTTTTTTGTGACGGGAATTGGGTGGATGGATGGGTGGGTGACTCAGAGATAATAAAATTTAGTAAGAAATGACTCAAAAGAAGGAATCCTCGGGATTATTATCCTCCCACACTCAGTGACTGCGACACTGACTGTCAGTCAGCTAGCAGGGGGCTAAGTAAGCCACTGCTTTGGGGAAGGATGTTTTTAGGACCGGCCCTTGACGAAGTAGACCTACAGTACTCTGAGTAACTCGTAGTAATTTAGATAGCATAGCAAAGTAAGTAGTACTAAGCTTACTAGATAGATAGTACTATAAAGATAATACTTCGTACATGGAATATGTTGATAGAGAGAGGCAGAAAGCTTGCCCGCTGAAGCAGTGCAGTTACGAAACAGTAAGCCACGGATTAGAGTATCATACTATGTGATTAACTCACAGGCTGCACCGCTTCCGTTTCATGCCAGTTTCTCGGCATCATATCAAAGCAACAACCATCAAGCACATCTACAAAGCAAAGGCCCTGCTTGCCGCGATCTTGCCATCGGGCATAGTTTAATCCCTATTATTTTATTGTTGGTTGCAATTAAGTATAAAGTTGGCAAGCAGATTTTCTCACAAACCTTATCCGACTCTGAATCGTGCATGCTTTGAACCACATTTGTAACTGGACCTTAGCTGCGTCACTATGAAAGGATGAAAGAAGCTAACAATTTCCTTGTCTAAAAATACTGAAAAATATGGAAGAAAATAAGGAAGTAGATGAGCCGAAGGAAGTAGATGAGCCATCTTCCATCGCCGAGGATAATATTAAAGTAAGATATCTGTTATAGTGAGTACCATTCTTTCACACTTCTGTTTGTAGTTACTAAGTCAAATATACTTTTCACTTGTATCTCTTTCGTAAAGCAAATCGACCAGCTGCAGTCATTGCTGGAAGCAACGAAACTAAAGATTAAAGAGACAGGATACGAAAGTGTCAGGTAACTTAGCGATCATTGAAAGTAGTTCAATAAACATTTACAACAGACTGACACGAACTTTTTTCTACAAAACATATGTAGTCGACTTTGCTATTTTGCAGAAATTGACGAACGCCTCTCAAGCGACGAGACAGTACAAGACTGCATTAATTATATCAAGGAGTATGATGGTTAGTATCTTCTGCATTTCAGCAAGTCGATTTTTTGAATGTCTCACATGTGTGGCTATTTTTTTGCTCAACTGATCAAACTATTTTTATTTTCCAGGTCTAACTGATGTAACCGGATTATGCGTTATGCAGGAATCTAGTATATGTCATGTTATTGAGTGTAATGCCTACGATTTACCAAAAATCTTACGTGGATTCCAACAAATATGTACTACAACAGCATCGAGAATTTTCTCTTCATCAGAAGATTGCCCCAAAAGGCTTTTTCCATCATGGGAATGTGTGAAACTCAGTCTCGCGAAAGAAACAGATGTTGATATTGAAAGTGAATTTTCGGATTTTGCTACCGCTGGCTTTGCGTCTCTATCAAAACTCATCGAAATAGGAAAAGATCTGAAGGCGAAAAGTGGAGAGAGCATTGAAATCCGGCAATATTTGAGAAAAAACCATAGTATCCATCTTGCCTCCAACTTGAGAGCAGTGGCAATGTCCAAATGTGATGGCTTTTTTACAATTTCTGAATATTTATCTGAGTTCTACGAAGTGCCAAATGTCTATTTAGATTCAGAAGTATCATGGCCTATGGATACCAACTTTACACCAAGTTTTTTGGAGTAGCACTAGTTCTTTCGTAGTTTATTAAATTTTGTTACTAGTTACTAGTAACTGTATATGTAAATAGCAATCTTATGAAATTATATGCATCCAATTTCACTTCGTTTAGTCTCTATAAATTTAAAAGGCTAATTTGTTTGAATCATATTATGGGTTATAGCTTTTAGATTCCAAATAATTGATCACGGCCATTTTTTCTGCGCCATACATATGAGGTCCTGATGAAGGCTCCACAAGGTCTACGTCAACTCCCATCCAAAATGTTGTATTACGCTTACAAATGCCCATAACCACTTTTTTACATTTGAGCGGAAGATTGTCAATTATTCCGAGACAGCAATAATCAACAGCATATAGACGGCATAACCTTCGAATACTGCGATCTGATAAGTACTCCCTCTTTAACACCTTTTTACGGGTAAATCGACCATTAAATGGGTTTATGTGAATGGGTCTTAACTCTTTGTGGTGAGACAAATTGAGAAGACTGGTAAGATTAAGAAATGCAGTTTCCATGTTGGTTATGCGCCAAACGCGATCAAGTTTCCGAAGTCTACCACTCTTTTAAGCATAGAATAATTCGGTATCATTGTCAAACCGCAAAAGTCTTGGAGGAATATTAAGACATGCACAAAACAAAGTAATTAATTTCTTACCTCTTCCGTCAAGTACAATGACTGGGGCCATAAGTGCCAATCCCACCAACCTACTTTAACAAGACCATCAATCCATTCCTCTGCATGCAGGGAGATATTCTTTGCATTTCCTTTTCTATAACGGCGCAGATCTTTTCGAAAAACTGATAAAAAATTAAATGCTGATACAAATCTTTCAATTGGATCGCGAACAAACGTAAATTTTAAGTAATTTTTTTGCTACGCCATATACAAATGAGAAAATTAGTGAAATTTACAACATTTTGGTAGAGTGAGTGAAACAAATGTGCTTTTTTAAATGCAGTAAAAAATATTGCAACAGGCAAACCTCTTCATTTAAATTCCATGCACCTCTTTCTAGAACTGGATCGTGCTGTTTCAGTGAAATCGCATGAAGAGCAGAACGGATAGCAGTACTCGCAGCTTTCGGAATTTCAAAGTAAACAAAATGATTGTCATCATCTACCATATAATTGCTCGGAGACAATGTATACCTGCGTGAATCAATATTTAATTTACATCGCCTGTATTTCTGATAAAACACTTCATTACGATCATCTTCTATGGTCCAATCGACCTTCAAAGCACTCTTTAATTTGAAAGACTTTCTATTGCTGATATTTATACTTTTGTGCCAGTACAAAAGCGGTAAGAGGAGAAATATGAATACTAAATAGCACAGCCAATTTATCTTTTGTTTCATAATCTCATTGTAAATTGAAATTTAAAAAATATTTCTTTTTGAATCAAGAAGTTATTTCATCTGCCTGTTGGAAACACAGAAACACATTTTATTTTTTTGAGAGTTTCGTTTACGAAGTCGTAACATGTGATTTCCCGTTTATCTATATATAGATCAGAACTAAAATTTAGTAAATTTACAAGAAGAAGGCAGGACTGATGCAAAACTTAGTGATACCGCTAGCTACCTAGTCTAGGTAGACTAGCCAGCTAGCTAAAACCTAAATACGAAAGAGGATTTTTTTATTTCTGAGGCAGTTCTTGCGTTTACAAAATACTTCGTACTTCTTTTCTTACGATTCAATGTATTAGCTTTTTTTTTCAAAAAAAAATAAAAATAAAACGATGTAGAATCTATATTTTATATATATATATATATAAAGTACTGGTTACTCTTTCTTTCGTTTCCAAGCAACTGTTCTTACTTGTTCATTGTACAGTAGTTTACTAGTATGACGATTCAGAGAAACTATAGAGTCTAAAAATCGTCAGAATATTCGTCAGAATCATAACCCTCTCCTGATTCCTCGCCATGCAAGTTTAATGACATTTTACTTTTAGCGATATCGTTATGGTAGCTGTCAATGGCAAGATCAAGGTCCTCCTGAAAAGAAATGTTCGAATCATCATCTGTATCGCTACGCATAGAGTCAAAATTGCTAGTTTCTTCTTCCTCTTCCTCTTCCTCTTCTTCCTCCTCTTCCTCATTTATTTCGCTTTGTTCTTCCTCTTCAGATGCTGCATTCAATCTTGTAGATTCAGATTGCATTTCCGAGTATGTACCATCTTCACTTTCAAATTCGTGATGCGAAGCCTCTTCCTCCTCTTCCTCCTCTTCTTCCTCTTCTTCATTTATTTCGCTTTGTTTTTCCTCTCTAGGTGTTGCATTCAAACTTGTAGATTCAGACTGTATTTCCGATTGCGAACCATCTTCACTTTCAAATTCGTGATGCGACGCATAATCGCTGACATCCTCGTCATCACCATGATGTGCATCATTTTCTTCTAGGAGATTGCCACTGTCTCCGCTGTCACTATGTTGCTCGTCATCGATAGACGCTGATTCCTGATTTATAATATTATCATACTCTGCGGCATCATCATCAAAATGTCCTTTGTTATTTTTTTGATCATCCAGCTTCTCTTTGAAGTTCTCATCCTTGGCTTTGCTAGAATCAATTTCTTTGATGATATTACCTTCTTTTGCTTTTGCCTTCTTATCTTCAAGTGAGGCAGATTTATCTTCAGACTCTTGCATTGGCATTTCTCCGCTAAATTCACTGCTCTCATCTTCAGAGTAATAGACTCCATCACCAAAGCTAGAGTCTCCATCACTATACTTATCACTTTCTTCATCTGTTATTGATTCATCATCATTAATATCCTCTTCATCACTGCTATTTCGTAAATTGTCTAAGATTGAGCCAAGATGTTCCGAAATCCATTTAATTCTCAGTAGACGTTCTGCATTTGATCGAAAGCTATTGATTTCAAGTTGTGCAAATTCGTCGAAGCCTAAATTTATCTTCGAGCAACATTTGAAAAGAGAATTGAATACTTCTTTCGCGTATGTTTCGAAGTCGATATAATTTAAAATATCTATCAACCCCTCCGAAGATTCCCGATCTTTGAACATTTGGATAAAATCTTTAATATCGTCAATGTCGATATTTTCTTTATCGATCATAGCAAAAAAGACATTCGCAATATCAATTCTTTTTTCTGGGTTAAGAGAAGGAATTTTCATATTTACTTTCATACACTCTTCGATAGACATCTCAAAAAAGTCATTTAATACTTGCGCTGCAGATATACCGAATGGATCAAGCATCTGCAGCCAAGTAGGTTCAAATTGATTAAGCACTTGTAAAATATCAAAGTCCCCTTGCATCGCAGCTGATACAGCGACAGTGGCCATTTCTAGCGCATTATCGGCATGAGATTTCATGTTTGTCAAGAAAAGAACAAGCAATGGCAAATTTGGTCGATAGTTAGCCACCATTCGTAAGGGAGAAATTTCTGAACCTTCTAGAAAGACGTCACCACCTTTATGAATTATCCATTCTATAAGATCCATGCCATCTCCACTACTGTTTCTATAATACGCTTTCAATGCCAGAAGAAGTGCATTTTCATCAAGGATAGCTGAATTGATGTCAAGGTACCCCTGGCAGACAGAATAGAATGTGGAAGCAATCTCATGATTTCCAACATAGCAGGCATAAAGGAATGGTGTAAAACCTGTAATTGTATCATATTGCAAGGGATGCAATCCAACTTCCATGCACTGAGAAATCAATTCAATATTTTCCGACTTAACAGCTTCCAAAAGCAAGTTGCATTCTTTCAAATCATCTAGTTTGGCTGTTCGAATGAAATTCTGGAGTTCAGGATCGTGTTCATTTTCAGTCTTAACGAGTTCCAGGATTCTTTTGGTATCATCTTCTTTAAGACTGTATGGTGCTGCGAAGTATTCTTCTTTTTCATTTTTGGGCATGTAATCTACTTGCCATGAATCAACAGTGAAAGTGGAGCCATCATTAAATTTGATCTTGTACCTGTTAGCGTTAACAAAAACTGAAGATTTTTTACTGCTTTTCTTTTCGACACCAATTATAGTGCCAAAGAACCAGCAAACATGCTCAGGGAAGAAAACACGGACGTTATCTTTGACTTGAAAGACTTTTATCAAGTCATGAGCATAAACTTCCACTTTCTTCTTTGTTTGCAATTGAATAACCCATCGATTTTGAATGCAAAGTGCCACGGGGTTAGCATCTTTTTGAGAAAGAATATGCCTTCTTAACGTTCCTTTCTTTCTCTTTCCTGAAATCACAACCTCAATAGGCTTTCCTGACATCAAATTTTTGTTTGGTTGAGTGATAATCAAGCCACGAGGACAGCGTTTTACAATATCATTCTTATGCTCAGGACCAAGCAATACATCATACTCTTGAAATTGTTCATGATGATATACGATCCTTCCATCCACCCAATCTCCAAGATCTTGATGATACACCTTGACAAAATCACCTAGCGAGCAACAGTCATGTAAGTCACTCGCTTTTAACTCTTTATCTTCACCATTTATATTTACTCGATATATTACATTGCCATGGTTATACAATCGAGCGATGACAATCCCTCGACATCGAGCACTTTTGATAGTCGTTTCAACTAAGCTTCCAAACATAAAAAATGCATTTGTTTTACGTATAAAACAAGAATTTGCATCAACAAAAAGGTTCTCGCGCAATGAGTTGACTGGTGCAATTACGCATGCAGATGGACTAAAATTTTGCACGACAACTCCGACTGCCCTTTCACGTGATTCTGCGTCGAAGATTTCAACATAGCTTCCAATGCAATTATACGTGCGCACCATTTTGCGTGGTATATAAAATGGTTTCTTTTCTGTCTCTCTTTTTGCTGCAGCATGAAGACCTCCGAGTGATTCCGTCTTTACTATATCCCACAAACCAATGTATTTGCACAAAATATATAAGCTCTCGTCATCAAATTCTACCTCATTTATGGTTTCAACTCGACCGACTATATACTGCTGCTTATGAAAAAATGATACGATGCTGCCATCTGAAAAATCTTCCACTTTTGGAACCAATGCTGATAATGCACTTTTTCGAATAACAACATCATTACTTTCACCTTTTCTATAAAAAATATTTAAATTGTTACCTTCACATTTATTCTCATTTGGATCACAATGAAGAGAATGACTCATGTCAATAATCCGCCCATCTTCCATGTTTCCATCATCTTGCATCTTTGAAACAAATTGCCCAAATTCTATATGTGTTCTTATGGCAGAGAGTTTAATGCTTACCTGTGGAGGAGAGAGTCGCCGAACGTGCTTTGGGCCAACTAGACTGACTTTAAAGGAGGATTCTTCAAAGAAATTGTTTGTTTCATTCTGTTCTTCGATGAGAGCAGGATGCCAAGCGTTTCCGTAGTGAACATCAACGCTCTCCCCAACCTTGGGCAATCTCAAAGGATTTAAAGGACGAAATGACCATACATAATGAATATCATACTCTTGTTCAGCACCTCGCAAATCGCAAATGTTTAACTTGTTAACATCGCTTTGATTTGCAGCTTCTACATCAGTAATAGTTCCTCTTTTCCATACCTTGTTCTTAACATCAGCAACAACCACATGCATATCTTTTTCGAAGAAACATTGGAAACTCATTTTTGGCAATTTTTTTAACGTTTCACCGCTGCGAAGTGCAATGCTGTAAGTCGATTCTAACTGATTACAATCAATAATATATCCAATATGGCATCTTGCATTTGTATTTGGTGCTGTTGCATTCACCTGCATTTTTGCTAAAGAATGATACTGATCCAAGTATGCTTCCTTGAGATGCACGGTACATCCAAGATGAGCATGCTTAAATCTATACTGTCGCGCTATCAGGCCATATGAAATATCTGATAAAATATTACATGGAGCTGATAGTTCTCTGTGAGATCGAATTACCTCACTTTCAAAGCAAAGGATATTGCAATTACCTCCAGATTTTACCTCCTGTTTTACGACCATTCCAACTTTATATGATAATGTGTTGCTACTCTCAGCATATGATATTATCTTTACAATTTCACCGTTTGGAATGGATTGCATAATGTGTGTAGGGGGTATTTCAACAACATTTCGGCGATCTACATCGTATCCATCGCTCTCTATCTTGTCAAAGAGAATGAATTCCGATTTTAGATCGTAATTTTTCGCATGAATTTGCGCTTTTCGGCTTTGATTCAGAGTTCCATTTATCCAACTACTAGATCCCAGATTAATTCTATCTGGCACAATGACCTCCAAGCTGGTCAACGGACTTTGATCGTAAAAAAACGGACGAATAAGATGAGATGAAGCTTCAACGGTTTCCAAACCTTCTGTGCCAGAGTTACTAAAGTTTTTGCCTGCCTTATCCCATGACATTCCATGATATGCAACTAAATATTTACAAGCACTTGGAACACTATTGTCTTCTTCTACTCGTAAAATTGTCACTTTGCTCCAGCGATTTCCTGATATTGGCGCAGTATCCTTATTTATGACTGCAATTTGGCCGACGCCAAAATTTGGTCTAAGAAGTCCGTTATGCCCAACAACTTCCACGTTTGAATCTTGCAAGCGAATGTTATATTTACATTTATGAATTAGAACCTTTTCCACATGTCCAGATTCCCATCTATATTTGCCATCATCTGTTCTAATTTTTGTCATCACAGGCCAGCCCACATTTAGCCATTCCCACTTTGGAAAGTAGAATCGTAATTTTCGTACAAGATAGCCTCGCATGATAGCTTGAAGCTCAGTCGACCTTGCTGTCTTATCTCGACTCAGGTTTGCAAATCTACGAGCTCGATAGCCACGATAGTAGGATTGAATAGCAACTATTGCACTGGAACGTTTCCATGCTAAGATTTTACCCTCGTATCCTCTCCAAATTCTTTGTAATGATTGCAACGAGTCTCGACGTAGAGCTGCATAAACTTTTGCTTGGCGACATCGCCATAAACCCTGTAAAAATATTATGTTCGATAGACGATTTCTCGCAATTTTACGGCCAATATAACCAAAAATTATTCTAGTAATGCTTTCCACAGCTATTGCACGTCTCAAACGATTTACGCGGGCAATATATCCTCTGAAAATTCTTTGAATTAATAATAAACTAAAATGCCGCAAATTTTTCTCGCGTCTAGCTAAATATCCACGCCAAACTCGCTGAATTGTTTGCAAAGCTGTGTTGCGATTTCTCATAAGTATACGACCCATGTGACCACGGAATATCCTTTGAATTGTTGTAGTGCTAATTTTCTTTTGTTTGTAAAATACATGTTTTACGAAACAACGAAAGTATGATTGAATCAGCACAATTGAATCGGCATGTTTTTTCGCCCTTTTTCTTCCAAAATACCCTCGAAATACCCTCTGAAGCAATCTCGAGCTCTTTCTGTAAAGATTGAATAAATTACGACACGCGAACATCCTAAATATATTTTGTAAAAATATTGTACTGCGCAATCGAAGAGCTGCACTTATCCTTCCAAGATATCCACGATAGATCCGCTGAAAAGTTATAACACTTGCCATACGAATTGATGCCAATGTTCGACCAACTGATCCTCTCCATACTCGTTGCAGAACTCGAGCTGAAAAGTGCTGTAGAGCTATTCTTCGACCTATTACTCCTCTATGAACTTTTTGAATTCTGATAACGAGCTCATTTCGTCGATTCATTTCATTTTCAACTTCACTCCTAAGGATCTTTATAATATCCAGATGACCTCTCTTCATGCATTTGAGAGCTCTTGTGGTTTCTCTATAATCTTTATTCGTCCCAAAAACAAAAACTAGAAACGTCTTGATAAATTGTTGTTTGGTAAGAAACTGCCGCAAAGCGCAGTCTTCAGATGATTCAGCTTCACGTGTAGATACATTCGAATTTAAGATCGTTGGTATGATCAAATTTTCATCAGAAACCAATGACAAAATATCTTTCGCATATTGTGATGGAAAGCACAACGTCATATTGGTTGCTACTGATTTAAATAGGGCTTCAGTATCAACCTCTCCGCATTCTGCTCGAATTTCCCACATTTCTCGATCGACATTAATAGTATCAATGATCATATTGTACAATTCAGGTCCGGAAAGAATATCAATGCAAGTAAAAGAGCTTGCTACATAGTTCAAAATCGCTTTCACAAAAGAGAAATGCTCCATATTCATAAGATAAAGTTGGATATCATCTTTGATTCTTTGAAAATCTGTATTTTGAACTGCTTGGATTTCTAATCTTGTATCTAATAGTGCCTTTTGAAGCTCAAGTTTTCGTGGTAACATGGAATGCATTAATTTGCAATTATCGCTGAGGTTCTTTAACGTTGTGATTGTTTCAGCCAGAACCGTAAAGGATGATCTGTAATTTTTTGCTTCACTTAGATTCAAAAAATAGTACTGATTACCAAAATTCATAACTTTAGATTGATTTTGCAGATTTTCAAATGAATGATCCGTTTTCATACTGTCAAGCTCTTCTATAGCATCCCTGATTTGGCATTCTACAATATTTCCAAATGCTTTTGTACTTGACACGTTATCCACAATATGATCATAACTATCAAGATTTTTTTGCCATTCTATGGCATCTGCAAGAAGACTTTCTAATTCAAGTGAAAGGCTAATGCGTACTTCAAATTCATGGAGGAGTGCAAATAAGATTGGCCCTAATGATTTAATACTATGAGCAACTGCTAGAACCTGACGCTTGCGGTCATCCAAAAATTTCTGCAGC
>JACLAC010017406.1_pt1 | contig 13852 bp, 4 predicted proteins | sample 8027881 | NCBI WGS metagenome assembly JACLAC01 (sample SAMN15725517, study PRJNA655200) | protist metagenome | isolation source: fluorescence activated cell sorting (FACS) single amplified genomes of... | place: Spain: Blaines Bay Microbial Observatory, Mediterranean Sea | collected 2016-01-19 | reverse complement strand
AAGCCTCCGAGCAAGCCAGCGGAAATTCAAACAAGGGTATTGTCGCACCGCGACAGTCACAAACTGATGAAGCAGAGAGGCCAAGCTCAGTGTCGGCGCAACAACAACCGGATTGCCAATCGTTGGGAATCGAAGGCGCGGGCATCGCCGACAATCGAGAAGGTATCGGGCAAGGCGAAGATAGTGCTGGGACCAATCAAAAAGCAATTCACGAGTCAGCATCCAGAACGGAGGGGGCAGGAAAAACGGACTTGCGCTCAAGCAAGAGCAAGGCTGGTCCTCGTCCCTTTAGGAGCGGTGACGAGATAAAGCGCAAAATAAAAGGTATCACGGCCTCTAGTAAAGATCGCAGCAGCGAATGCAAAGGAGACAACCAACAACTCCCGACAAGTGCGGAAGATGCAGGTGCTGCAAAGGACGCAGGAGGCAGTGGACGTGGACAGCAGTCACGGAATCCTGCTAAAACGGGCGGACGTCAAGCGACGTCAAATCGGCGCGCAGGCGGAAATTCCTTGGACAAGGCAGGCCCAGGTTGCCCTGATCCCCCCAAGAAATGTGAGAAAACGAGCGAAAGTATTCAGATGAGTCCTGGTAACGGTCAGGATGCCGTGAAAAGTGGGAAGAATAACAATAATCAGGCTGGCAGGAATAACGGCATGATCTCGCTTTCGGGATCCTCTGCCCATCTGAACACAAAAAAAATAAAGCTGAACTCATCGCAGAAGAACGCTTTGAATAATATGACGCTTTTACACACCATCGAACTGACTGGCGGTGTGACAAGCTATAACAAAGTTCTTGATGACGTGCTCGGGGATCTGCTGGATGATGATCAAGCAGGAAATCTGTCCGACAAAGAGAATATCCACCCTGGGCCTCCTCTTGATAGTAAGAACAAACCGAATCGGAATCCCACTTGGGAATCGAAGGCTGAAAATCGTGATCATCCGGAGCGGCTGAAAGGAGAACTCGGGGATCGGAAATTGCGCGTGCGTGGAGGATCGGATGATCAGCCCCATGACGGTGCACCTGGCGCCTTTTGGGCCAAAGACGGCAAGCCAAGCAGTGGGAGTTCTAAGGATGACACGACCAATGAGAATGGTGGCGTGGGACACGTCGTTGGCTATCGCACGTCTTATGGCGGGAAGGAAGCTTTTGGGGCCGCCCATCCGCATCGAGGGTCAGCCTTGCTCGGCGAGACCATGCAAACTCTCAATTTGGGAGACACCATTCATTTTCCAGACGAACAGGGGAAAGCCGCCGCAGTTGAGGACAAAGACCATGATGCCGTGTCTGACGTCGACATGCCACCTGGGGCAAAATCAAGGAAACACTCGAATGAAAACGACCGCGTCACCCTGGGTGATATCACGAACGTACAGAGAGGCACTGGCAAGTCTCGACCCGCCGACGTTCGAGACGAGCTGAGCAAAACTCAGGTGGGCTTCGGACGATCAACTAGGAGTGGCAACTCCTGGGGCGAGGGCCCATCGGGTAGCAACAGTGGCCATTTACGCTCGACAGCGACTACCACTTTCCGCCGTGAACGGGACAGTGCAGGAAAACGCCAGGTCCAGGATGGACAGTCTCAAAGCATCTGGGCCAAGACCCCGGGAGCCGGAAGATCTCACGTTACTCACAATATTAGGGGGAAGAGTTCCATGGCTGGCGAGAGAGGCAACAAGAAGCTTGTGAACAGCAGCGGATCTGAAGGTCAGCGGGGCAGTGTGTCGGAAAATCGTGAGGCTCCCAGATCCACCTCCCCCCCAGCAGCAAGCTGTGAACCTGAAGTTGCAGCTGAGGATCACGTCAAATGCATCAATGATCGCGCGCTTTGGAACAATTATGTCGGCAAGGGGTTGTTTTTTACCGAAGACGTCGAGGGCGACAAACCTGCATCTGCTAAAAACCAGCACCCACCGGACGCGCAAAGAACTACTCCCGGCAGCACAGAGGGAGACGGTAATCAGGCTGAGGTCAGTTCGAAGCATGCAAACCCACAAAAAGAAAACAAGAGCGCACGTTGTGGGGGAACGGATGGAAGTGGAGGGAAGCACGGGAAAGAAGACGTTCAAGGTCCTTCAGTGGACGAGCCCGGAGATTTGTTTGTGAAATCTAAACTGTTGCAGCAAGTCGAAGCCCGCACGCGTGCAGAGCGGGAGTCCGCCTCTGTTTTTCGTGACCTGTGTCAACAGGCGGATGTCCAGCGGGAAATAAAGGTGTGGTTTCCACGAGCTCGAGAGGCGCTTCGACGCAAATGTCTCTTCGTCGGCAACGGAAATGGAGGGTTTCTGGCTTGGGGAGATGTTCAAATTGCTGAATCTCACAACAATTTCGAGGATTGTCGTGGTGACCGTCCGCGAAGGAGCAGTGCCACTGATTCTGTTGGTGGGAATCAGGGTGAAGCAAGAAGATCAAGCACCTCTGGGGCTGTCGTGCCCAGCCCGCGCACTCCAACGCGAGAAACAGAAACCGTTAACATCCAAGCAACCGGCGCTCACGCTCAGGTCATCGGCGCTTCCCCTTATCAAGGTTCCAGTCCAAGCATTTGTCTCGGCAGTCCTCCCGGGGCTCCGGGCACGAATCTGGAGCTTGAAGTGGATCCCTTCAGAGGGAGAAGAAATTCATTACCGCCGCAAGCGCAGCTTTTGCCGGGCGCCCCCAGGCCTGGCCCTATGGGTGAGCGCCGAACAACCTCACTGACCATCGACACCGGGGCTGAAAAGGTGGGGGGTGAGTTGTCAGCAGCTGTGCCAGTGAGGTTGACACCGTCTGGCGCTCCTGGCAGGACTGCAGCTGCGTCTCCATTGTTGGTGGCGCCGTCTCCAACAATGGAGCAGCAGCATCAACGAACGTCCGCCTCGCAGGTTCACGTGTCGGCGTCCCCGCAAGTCGACGTCACTACCGCGCAGGAGGTTGCGCAGCACGCGATCGTGACCAGGCAATTGAGTCTGGTCGCTTCTGCTGCTGAGCCGGAATCGCACTCCCACAAGCAAAAAGGCCCTTCGTCATCCCAACATCCGTATTACTGCTGGCCCTCCTCCCTGCTTCTGGGAGAGGACATTGTCGAGAAGTTGAAGCTGCTGGAAGAGGCAGAAGGTGGGTTCACTGCTGTCGACCGATGGGTCCCGCTTCTTCCTGGACCGGCCCTGCTTGGATCGGAAAAGAAGATCCCCGCCGCTCCAAGTCCGACCGTCCCCGACGACGCATTGCAGGATGATCACTGGGTGGATGGAGTCCGAAAGAAGTTGACGTCATCGCACTGCTGGGTAGTAGATGCTGCTGGAAGTTGCGTGCGGCTGGGCGACGCAGTTCGGCGCGAAGTTCAGGACAGGGTGTCGTCGGGCTTCATGATGCAAGAGATGCAACTGCATCACAGAGTTAGTAGCGGCAATGCAGCGAAAGAAGAACAAACAGCAACTGGAATTGGGATGGACGGCCACCATAGTGTCTGGAAAGCAGGTCAGGATCCGCTGGGGCAACCGACTGAAGGTAAATGTAACAACGCAGCGGGTGGGCAGCTTCCTACGACGACGTTGTGTTTTGTGAATCAGGATTCATTGCGGCTCCACCGATGTTCCTTCCTGATCCCAACAGTTGACCAAGCTGTGCAATTTTCTCTGCTCCCTCTTGACGCAAACCTCGGTGGATCTCGTGCGTTAATTGCCACCGATGGCATGGCGGCCACAAAGTTAGTGTCGGTGCTGACGTCCTCCCTCCTCCAGAGCCGCGACCGAGAACCGATCTCCAGACTCATCGTGTTGTCACAGTTCAATCGCATCGTCGAACTCTTTGTCTGGTTGTTAGAGGGCGTGCGAATGCATGCCAGTGGCAGTGATGTTCGAGGCATTGATGTTCACGCGGTGGTCTCCACTTGGATTTCTTCTGGCGCAGCTGCGAGGGTTTTCCGGCCTGGACAGAAAAATATAAACAATACAACAAGTGTCAGCAGTAATCAGAGGTGGCACACGGACGGAGCAGGTTCAGGATCCCAGAGGGAAGAAAGCTCTGGCATCGGATTGTTCTCCCGAGCAGATGCGCCGGTCTTCTTTGTGGATGGTGCTGCGGATGTCAACGATTTTCCCCTGAGTCTTGACACAGATCCCGGACCTGAATCAGGAACTTGCACGGCCGGGTCTTCTCCACGTTGTTTAAGCGATCTCTGCCTGAGAGATCTGTTCAGGTTGTGGCTGGAGTTGGGTTTTCGTGAGGCCAGGTGCGGCGGAAAACGCTCCCCCGGTGATACCGCTAACGATAGGAGTGGTGGAGGAGAAGTCGAACAACAACCATCTGATTCGCCAAGGGAAGGAGGAACTCAGAGTCAGCGATTGAAAACGAACGAGCAGCCAGGCCACTCAGTTTTGAAAGCCATTCTGGCGGAGGCCAAAGTCGTGGTGCGCAAGAGGCTGGCTGAGACGATCATCCATAAGACGCTCGAGCGAATCGACGTGAAATTGTGGTTCGGCAAAAATTTTCCGGTGACCGATGCCAGCTCCGTGACCAACACTGCTGTTGTTGTGTGGCATCGCTTGATGGAGGCAGACCTGATGCGCGGCTATGGTGATACTCTCGCTCGAGCACTCGACGTCCTGATTACCCAGGAGCTTTGTCATAGAAACTTCCGCTTTCTCAAGCCGTCAACTCTGATACCGGTAGTAGAAAGCCAGACAAACAGTAGCGCTAGTTGCAGTGCCGATACCAACAGCGCGGTTGACGATGTAATTCAGGAGCTTCCCAGTGTCGCAATCTTCGACCTAGAAGAATCCAGGCGAGACAAACTGATCCCACAATCTCCTGCCAAGGAAAGCGGCAACTCTGAGACAGCAGTTCCGGATAATCCTACAACAACCGTTTTCGAAAACGTGTTGACGACGCCTGAACCGTTAGGGAGTGTTAGCCAGCTGCGGCAGGCGCTGCTATCACTATCAGCAGCGCCGCAAGATGGGATTCTAGTCGACGCCCGCCGGCGCCCAATACCAGAAGAAGGTCCAGTTCAGAAGGAACGAGCAAGAGAAGTTGAACCCTGCAGCAAGTCAGATGGCGAGTACGATGACGATGAGTTCGAGCAAGATGACGAAACCGCAGACGAATGTGCGAAGGAACATCAATTTCAAGAAGCCCCCAAAAATGACTGCAGTGGCGGTGCGGGGAATGGCGTCGACGAGTTCGCACGCAGGCAAGCAGGGGAGGAACAAAACTTAGATTTCTGGCGTCGGCAGGTATCCTCGTTCTGTGGGTTTTCCTTGCAATGCATAGCTGACAGCATCATATGTCCAAAGTCCGACGGCGAAAAATGTGCTTCTCCTGATAATGCCTCAGAGTCGGAGACTTCAGACAATTCAAGAAATATCGAAGACCTGAATTTTCGGTTGGAAAACAAGATGTTTGCAATGTGGCACACTGCTGGAGTGCTGGAGGCTCTCCGCTCGCGATTGGGGATGCACCTAAATCGGATAGTGGTCGGCGAGCAACACTTGCGCGGCAGCATTGTGTCTTCGTCGACATCACCGAGCCAGGCGCCGAAGGTGCCCCAGGAAGCCGAAGGCCAGACACAGGATGGAGTCATAGGATCTTCGGAAACGGCTGGGCACGGTCTGATCTCTGGCGAGGCGTCTGCTCCGACTCCATGCCAATCCCATGTGGACCAGCGACTGCAGGAGCTACAAATCCTCGGTAAAGAGCAAACAAGATTGGAGGCTTGCGCAGCACAGAGGAGGAGTCGGGTCGCAGCACAAAGGAGAATTCTCCACAGCTTCAGTAGGCTTCGTGAAATTGCGGAGCAGTTAGATCGGCACAACATTGGCGTGGAGAAACGCGTCAGACAAGAAGAGGAAACAAACGCATTGGAAACGTGGAAGGCCAGAACACTGTCGCAATCTGAAGATGTCGGGAAAGCGGATGTCGTCGGTCGGGAAGCTCATGCGGAGGAGGGCGTCAAGACACAGAGAACTAAGCCAGGAAAGAATTTGGGGGAACGAGGCAAGACCCAAAGTGGGCCCCCATCCCAGGCTAACAGAGTCCGAAAAGGTCCTAGTGAGCGGTCAAATGGGCGCGTGGCCGGAAGGGTCAATCAGCAGACGAGTGGTGATCGGGTTAGGGGGAGAACTGACGTGAACGCCGTAGCGAAACGATTTCCAATCAGTGCTGAGCAAGAGAGCAGAGATTTCCAATCAGTGCAGAGCAGAGAGCAAGAGGGCAACAAGAACTTCCGACGGTGTTCGCTGCCCCCGCTGGCCGGCAAAAAACACGCTTTGGGGCGTCCTGTCAGTCGAGCCGGAGCCGGAGATTGGCACGCACGAAGAGGCCAATCCGAAGGAAGTGCGGGCGGCAAGGGTACTGAACTGCGAAGCGAAGGTATGGACGGCAAAGGCAGTGGCGCTGGTGTCAACCATGCGTTCAGAAAGCAGGCTCCACGAGGTCGACGTGCCGGCGACAGGACATCCGAGGGAGCGGGAAAAAAATCTGAAGATGCAGGGGAACTGAGGAGCGCGGCGAAAAATGTCGATTCCTCCCTGCCGGTGCGTCGTGATGCGGAGCCCCAAGGTACCGACGGAGGCGCTGCGAGACCGGTGAGTGCCGGGGTGGCGGAGTGGAAGGTTTCCGCCGCGGTTGTGCCAATCGGTGTGCCAATGAAAAATCCTGATGGCTGCGGAGGTCCGCCAAGCTCGGCAACATCATCGACCGCTCGGGACCTCAACTTTGAAAAGTTGAGATTACGTCCTAGCTCTGCTTCGGCAGGTCCGGGAGCTGGGCATTCTAGACTCCGTCCGAGCTCGGCGTCAGGAGGAGGTGATGTTGGCAATGCGTGCAGCATGCGCCCCCTCTCGGCACGGCCTTTATCTGCTCGACCCTTAAGCGCGCGGCTGTCTGAATTTGATGAATCCCTGCGAAAGAGGAGAATGCAACTTCAGGAGGTTCAAGAGACCAATGAGGAAGTGGCACCACCCGGATCATCCAGCGGTGGAGTTCTCGCAGGTGGAGGTTCCCACCATCCGGGATTCTCAGCGCCCGCGCCAGGCAGTCTGTCGGCGAGACGCACAACGCTGAGTCCATTGCAGCATCAAGGTGACTTGCGATCGTCTCGAAGAACGAGAGTGGAGTCCGCAGATTCAGATTTTGTCCCAGAAGCATCAACACCAATTCGGACTCCCATTTAAATGTAATTCGCTTTCGATCTTTGGAATTGCGTTGGTGATTTCGATCTTTGGAACAATTTACAACGTCTCAATGACAAATCGTTGTCCGCGTAAGGCTAGCGAAGAGAGCTTCAAGTGTTCGTATGGGCGCTTTTTCAATATTCACGAGGCTGTATGTCACTGACACTATGATTATGATTGTGATTATCCCTGGTGCCTTGGGTTTCTTCGCGCTTTTCTGTCCTCATGTGCTTCTTGAATCTTGTTTAACTTTCTATGGTTTGGAATGGATGTCGTGTCTTCGTCTTTTCGGCATTCGCAAGAACCGACGTTTGGTTTCTTCCCGGGAAATTATATGCATGTTTCTTTCTACACACGAATGGAAATACATCGCATCGCGTTTTTCGACAATAGAATTTAATGTTCTTCCTGCGTGGAGTCTAAAAAGGGCCGGCATATGATTCCTGAAAACGAAGTTCCGGAGTCTGTGAAATCCCGGAAGTTCCGGAGTCTGTGAAGCATGTCATTGATAATTGATTCTCAAGCATACACTCAAGTTTCAACCCGGTGTTGTCAGTGCAAGATATCATCTACAACTTTCCGCATTCCCGTTAGAATTCCGATGTTGAATTTGTATTCTCTGGCTTGTCTCGATGACACTTAGCCTCATCTCAGTATTGAGTGTGTCAAGATTCGTAGACTTTTATGCATACTCATAATGTGCGGTATGCGTGTTTTGGAATGACTGTACACTCAAAATTAAATCAACTTAAGTTAAAGTCCTGAATCTTGTACGATCAGTCATGTCGTTGTTGCGACCTTTCGTCGTTGTCGCGGCGCTCAGTTGCAGCTGTCATGTCGGGAGTGCAGTTGGAGTTTCTACGAACGATGACACGCGCCAAATCGATGACATCCGCGAAAGGAAGCGCTCCCGTGGGCGGCAGCATCAGATTCACGGGGCAGCCTTTGACTCTGAGCACGCGAAACATCGACGAGCTGGGCATCAAGAAGAATTTGCGGGCGTGAGATCGGGTCGCCGGCATCACTCCAATGGGAGAATCTACGAAGAGCCCCAGGTCCTGCGATCGAGTTCTCCCGTGCGTCGTCATCGCGGCGTGCAGTTTGGCGACGAATCTGACGACGGCTGGGTGGGAAGCGAGGGCGACAGGGCGACGGCAGACCACATTCGAAGACGAGCGGCAGTTGGGAGAAGCAACATCCGCCGACATGGGGGTTTGAGCCGCAGTCGTCCACATCTGGAAGAATCAGAACCGGAGAGCAACCTCGGGAAGAATTACGGGTCTAAGGAGGATTATGATTCTGAAAATTTTCGAGGCGGTCGATCAGGGGCAGCAGCGGCGGGACCTCGTGTCACGAGTCGTGCCCGGGCCGGTTCCTACGAAGTGTTGAGCTCGGGTGACATCGTGGGCGAGTCCAGGAGCCCGAAAGGTTCTCCTTTGACGCAGCAAGACGAGTACAATTTTCCTGACGGAGAAGAGGCCCGCAGGGCAGAGTGGATTGATCTTCCCAGTGGGGAGAGGAGAGTCGTACATCGGGACGTTGATAATGTTGCCGGGAATCCAGACGGGAATGGCCTGCAATACAATTATGCGAGCGAAAAGGACTATCAGTCCCAAGATGGGAATGCTTGGGTAGAGGATTTTCCTGTGTACGAGCGGGGTACTGAATGGCGCGATAAGCATGGAAACAAGATCCACGGTGTTGAGGTGCAGCCCGAAGATGTCGAGCTCTCGAGCCTTGGAGCGTTGGAGGACGATTCCCAGTACCCTCGTGCTACTCGCAATTTCGATGACAGGGATTTTGAGGAAGGTCGTTTTGTCGATCCGGATGGCGCATCCCCAGAGTACTACGTTGACACTCCGGACGAGTGGGAGATGAGAAATGATGGTTCCACTGAACGTACTTCCCCTGAAGAAGTCCTTGACCCTTCAGAGAGACGCTCGGGGTATCTGACGGAGGGAGCGCTTTTCCTTAGGGGTGGTGACCGTGACAGGAAGAGACCGGAAGATCTTGCCCCTCGGGATGTTACATCCGATGTATTAATCCCTTCGCAGGATGATAATATGCCTCTGCGAGGGGAAGCTTTGCTCGCGCGAGAAGCCTCTGGTTCAACTTCTGGTACGAGACAGGCGGCCGTCGATGGTAAAAGGGGGTTGGTCGACTATGGATCATCGGGGACTGATGCGGGTGGGGGGACTCCTGTGGCCCTCATCGAGCAGGGAGAACCGCGAGGTCCGGGATCTGATCCACGAGGGTTCTCCACGTATGTGGAGTGGCCAGATGACGATCCTCGGCCAACGACTCAGTATCTGGCGCTGGCCGATGACAAAAAAGACGACTCAATTGAAATGAAGATGCTGATGGACAAGATTAAAGATGAACCCGAACCCCTGGGAACGAAAGTCGACCCAGACAGTGTGGTGCTGCCGCCGGCATCGGAGTCCGGTGGAGAAGCGTCGTCCGTGAGGAACGCCGCAAGCCTCAGCGGTGACGTGCAGAAAAAAACTGTCACAGCCGTCGCAGGAACAGACAGCAGCCAGCCTTCTTCGAATGCTCAGACGGAACTTGCGAAGGCTGCTGACGGGACGTCCGCCAGCAGCGCGACGACGGCTGGGGGTATGGTAGGCTCCTCGGGGTCTGTTCCGATCCCTCCCATAGACTACTCTAAAATGAGTTCAGCGGGCGAGGCTCAAGAGGCTGAAGAGCGGGCCAAAGAGGCTGCCAGAGGAATCGAGCCGACCATCGACCCGGTGACCGGACCTATCCCACAACTGAAAGAAGCAGGCGATATTACTACCACCGACGGAAAGGTTGTCCACATGTCGGGCGCAGGGCTCTTCGACACCTTACATGGAAGAGGTGATGCTGCCACCAGGGGGGGTGCTAGCGTGCAGGATGCTGCGACGAAGCTGGCAATGGAGGCTGGTGCCGACATGGACGAATATTACGCGGCTCGTCAGCAAGAGCTGGCGAATGCTGCTGCTTCCACTGTTCAGACCACGGATGTCGGGACATCTCCAAATGATGCTGCCATTGCGCAGACCGTCGCCAGCTCTTCTGCGGCAATTCCGGGGAGTGGATTAACTTCCGTGAGTAGTAGTGGCAGTAGTCCGAACGCTAATCTGCCGCAGATCAGTGTTACTGAAACTACTAGTGCTGCCAACCATTCCAGTAGTGCGAGTGCTAGTAGTAGTACCAGTGAGGCGAACGACAGTCAGGCGCCCACGGGTGCGGTTCTTCGCGTCGAGGAGCAACCTCCGACGCAAACGCCAACAGCTGCAGGCCCAGGGGCATCCTCACTTCTCCAAAATCGTGTCGACTACGGTCCAGAAGAAGGGAAGAGTGGTCTTTCTTCCAGCGCGGCCAAGCTTCGCACGAACATCGCGGCCATTCTGCAGGACGGGGCAGGGGACTCTGAAGCGAAGCAGGCGCTGGAGGCGAAGACAGTGGGAGCATCCGGGGCTGCCCATGACTTTGACCCGGTTTCCAAGAATGTGCCACACGGCGGGACTGTCGCCGACAAGGCGAAGCCGGCGGGGAACCCCAAAGAGGCCTTGTCTGCATCCACGGTGAGAAAAACCGATGTCAGCGTGTTTCTTCCAGCTGATACTACTTTGACTTCTATGGACTCCAATTGTGTGAAAGTCTTTTCGGGTATTCTTTTTCTTTTTCTTCCGCATGAAAAAATGTTAACGAGTCGATTTACCTAAAGGTATGCGGATGTGAATCTGCTCGCTTGTTGGTATGGATGTGACTTATTTTTTGAGGTTTACATGGAGCTGTTCGGACGCTGTGAGTTTAACTGTAGTATGTCAAGAATCCTATCTTGTCAGCGCGCTTTCGGCAGTGATATGCAAACATAACGTCTACCCGTTTCACCCCAGGTTTCTTCAGAATCAAAGGGAGGGCTCTCCGACCCTCTAGCCTTGGCGAGGGAATATGCCGAGCAGTTTTCTGGGAGCATGCGTTCGAAGGCCGCAAGCTTTATTGAGCACAATCCAGCTGCCGCAGCAGCGCTAGCGGAGAGGCTGGGAAGGGTTCTGCGGACGGCCACAGAGCGGCCTCTGGATGATGGTGTCTCGAGCTCTGAGCGAGCAGCGTCTGTCGGAAGACGCATCGACAGCGTGTTGAAGGGGTTTGTGGGGACGAATGGGGAAGTGGATGTGGACAGAGTGAACGCGTTTGTGGAGGCTCTGGACAAGCGGAACGAGCCAGAACCGATGGTACTATCCCCCACTGGTCGGCGTTCGTTGCAGCTGCTGGAGCTGAAGGATCACAGTCGGGAAGATCCAGAAAGCGAAGGACGCGAGCCCGACAACTCTGTTTCAGCAACAGGGAATGAAGCAGCGAGCGCAGCGTCACTGGTAGAAATCGCTGATATGCTTGGCCGTCACGTCAGGGAGGAGCTGGACGCCAAGCTTTCATCGACAACAGTCCCGGAGAGCCCCTCCGACACCAGTGATCATGGTCTTACGGCTTCTCAGAGTCATGTGGAAGAGGGTAGTGCCAGTGGTGTGGCAAGCGCGGAGCAAGTCGTGGCTGACGCGATCCAGAAAGGACGGGCTCAGTTTGTACAGGACAATGCACCCGAACAGAGCTCGGATGCGCTGACAGCGGATCATCTGGATCAGGCAATGCTGCAGTTTGGCAATGACGATGTCGGCGTGATCGCGGAATTTCTTGCGGAGTCACTAGATACGAAGATGAAACCCGACCAAGATGTCATCCTGCAGGCAGCGAGGGCGGCTGCGAAGGATTTGTCTGCTGCAAGGAAAGCAGGCGATTCTGTGGCGACTATCGGCCTGAAAGAAGCTCAGGCGAAATTGGGGGAGTTGATCACCCGCCGCACCCATGCAGCAGACTCGATCGGAACATCTGGTGCTGACGATGTTGAATCCCCTGCTGCGCCGGTGTCGGAATCGGATCCTGTCCTCCCAGCCTCGCTGTTTACGAACCTCGAGACTGTCGAAGGTAGGGGTTATCCTGTCTTATCGACGCGAATAGAGGTTACCGTTCCGCTCGATTGTTTTGAAAATGTCAGAATTCTCTGTCTCTGAGTTTGAGGTTTGGCACAACGTAATTGAGTGTTTGTTCTGATTAATCAGTACTGTGGTTTTTTATGCGCAGCACATATGATCTCTCATGAGCTCTACATCCCCTCCAGCAATCCGCGCGGATATGTCCGAGAGAGTACACGACATCTCGAATCTGGTGCTGACGCAGATGCCAGCTTGGCGAACGGGGGACGTCGAGTAAGGAGTCACTCTAAGCAGTCTTTTTTTTGCGTGAATTATCGTAGTCTTTTGTTAAGTTTTTTTCGTTGTTTCGCTGACAATTTGTTCTGATGGCTTCTGCCGACGTTGGATCAGAAGGCAATCAACATTTTTCTTCATCGACAGGTCGGCAGGGCTTCACTCCTCGGCACGCGATCTGGTTGCCTCTGGCACGCATAAGGCAGAGAGAGCTTTGAAGCGCATGACGGCGATTGAGGAGCAGGTGGGCACGAGCACGACGAAGGCACTGCTGCAGATTCAGAACATGCTTGTCAAGGCGGCCAGTCACAGTGGCGGCGCTCCAAATTCTTCCGCGAACAAGGAGAGTGCGGACAAGGAGAGATCCGCTGAAAAAGTGTTGTTCTATGCGCTTGCGGAGAGTGCCATTCTGAAGGAGGAGGCCGAGAAGAAGCAGATGCGGCTGCACGACTGGAGCCGGGGAGCTCTGCGATTAGCGCGGAAGATTTGCAATGTCGTTGCCACGCCCTCCGGCACTGCAGATCACGAAGGGGCTGGCCTATTAAATCCAGATTGTCCGTCGATATTCGGGCGTGATCATGAATCTGCAGTGGCCAGTGGTTGGGAAGCTGCGGACAAGAAGCATGTGGGGGCTGTGGGGGATGGACAGACCAGTGGTTTGTACCACGCACTGTTGCAGAGCGTTGCGAGCGTCGGGGAAGTTGGGGGGGCGAATTTCTTCATTAAGAGTGTGCTGGGAACCCCATCATCCCTATGGATTCTTGGCGGGTTTGTTGTCGTGGGACTCTTGATCTGGGGGCGTCGGAGTGCGGACACTAGGCGTGTCAAATGAGGAGGCTAGACACCGACCGAGAGAATGCACTCAAAATTTACACGATAATAGCGTTATGACTTTGGAAGATTTTTGAAGCTGAGATCGGCAACAATGATGTGCACTATTCATTTGTATAGTATCGGATTCAAGGGGAAGTTTGCCTGTACGTTACATCCAATTAGAATGTCAAAATATAGTTCAAGTTTCAATGTCATCGGGAATTCCAAGAAATGTACAACAATTTATCCGCACAAAAATGTCGGGTCGTGAACTGCACTTACTTTGTATATTACTTCTGCCAGCCATGATGATACTCTTAGCGGCACGATGCTGGCGCAGTTGAGCCTATTCGAAACATACTTCGGGATGCGAATCCTTCCTTTGCAAATCGCCAATTTAGAATTCCGCAAGTGAACGCTAACCAATTGCATTTGTACACTAAAAACTACGAAATCTAAAGTATTCGCATGAACATTATCTTGAAGAATTACGCAATTAGTGACAGATCTATTTTTTTAGTGGTCTTCAGCTACAAAAGGAGAACGACATATTTGATTGAAGTTCAGAAGAAGTCATATTAAGACACACTAGGATTTGCGGACCTTTGTCAGCCTCGATGTTGCAACAGG
>JACLAC010007931.1_pt1 | contig 13856 bp, 7 predicted proteins | sample 8027881 | NCBI WGS metagenome assembly JACLAC01 (sample SAMN15725517, study PRJNA655200) | protist metagenome | isolation source: fluorescence activated cell sorting (FACS) single amplified genomes of... | place: Spain: Blaines Bay Microbial Observatory, Mediterranean Sea | collected 2016-01-19 | reverse complement strand
CGTGTTCAGAGGGTGATGGCGCGTCAGGACCGTTCTCAGCTGACTTCGATTTCCTCTGGTTCTTGCGATTTGGCATCGGTGGTCGACTCGGAAAAAGAAAAAGCAGTTTGATGTACCGGAACAGCAGGCTTACAGTGTGGCAGAACCCGGGGTCGTTGCCAGAGTGCCTCGGGCTGATTGTGGGTGTTCGGGCATTCTAAAATCAGAATGACCGCTCAATCGATCCGACAGGAGTGCTGAGGTGACCGAGTTGAGTGAGAATGAGGAGGTAACCGAGAGGGGAGTTTCGGCTCCAGGCTGGAAACCGCTGGTCATCCGCATCGCCAAATGGGTGATCGCTGTGATTGTCATGGCTGGTTTGATCTACGCGGGGCGGTCTGCGTTGACCCAGTGGAGGCAGGAGCATCAGAAGGTCCAGGGGGAGATTGCTGGGATTGATGCTCAATTGATCAATGCCAGCGAGCCTGATCGGGTTCGTTTGCGACAACGACGCGATGCCTTGGTCGCATCGCTGCCGAGTTGGCGTACGATCCGCTGGGGGCGGTGCTTGGCTGCAGCAGCGCTCTATGCGTTGGGATTGATTCCGTCAGGATTCCTTCTGCGCCGCGCCCTGATTTCGCTGGGACAGCGGCCACGGTTCAAGACGGTGATGGCTGCCCAGTTACTGGGCCATCTCGGGAAGTATGTGCCTGGAAAGGCGATGGTCATTGTGCTTCGCGCCGGTGTCCTGGCACGCGACGGGGTCAAGCCGCTGCAGGCAACTCTCAGTGTCTTTCTTGAAACGTTTCTGATGATGGCCGTCGGTGGAACGGTCGCTGGCGTGGTTGTTTGGTGGCTCCCAGTGCCAGGGTGGATCTCGCTGTTGGCCATCGGGATTTCGGTTGTCGCCAGCCTACCGACGCTGCCGCCGATTCTGAAAATCGTTGCGGCACGACTCACCAGGGCCAAGCCGGGGGAAATGGAGGCTGAGATTGGGTGGGGGTTGTTTGTTTCCGGTTGGGCGTGGTCAAGCCTGTCGTGGTTGTTGATCGGAGCTTCCTTCACCCTCTTGGTCACGGCAATTCCCAGCGTCGAACCGCTACCGGATATCAAACAACTCTATCTGGTTTGCACCGCGGCCATCAGTCTGGCGGTGGTGATTGGCTTTGCGTCACTCTTACCGGGTGGGGCGGGTATTCGTGAACTCGTTGTCACGACCGTGTTGGCAGTAGCGTTGGGCCCGACGCATGGGATTTTGGCTGCTATCGCTGCCAGAATTTTGTTCGTGGTGGTGGAGGGGTTGGTGGCATCAGCTGCATGGCTTTGGATTCGCACGGGTGGGCAATCGCCCAGTCGGGAACCTTCGTCAAATGGATCGGCATGCTGATCGCGGATAGCGTGATTGATTGGGTGTCCCGGCTGCCCTAGAATGCCGCAGTTCGATCCGCGGCGTGGATCTGTCTCGCATCCCAGTTAACCCGAAGTACTCATTTTGTCAGGTGCAATCAGAACCAGTTCAGCGGCGGTCCTGCCTTTGGCCTTGACGATGATGTGGGTTGGGTTGCAGGGCTTGTTGCCGATCTCTTCGAGTTCGCAGGAAACGGATTCCAACACGCTTGCTGACGGGGCGGTGCCAGCTCCTACGCTGACCGTAACGCCGTCGGGTGTTTCTCGAAACGTTGCTGGCCGTTGGTCCACCCTGGGGGTCAATGGACTCAATAAGACGAACGAGGATGCGGAGGAAATCAGCATCGTCACGGTCGGTGACGAGACGGGCTTGCAATATGCAAGGCGACTCTGGGTTCCCGCGAGATCACGTCGGCAGTCATGGTTGCCGTTGCAGATCCCCGAGGTGCGTCCCGATCAGATTCAGGTCGAGATGACCACGATGCAATTGAAGGAAACAGCAAACGGGGAGGAGTTCAAAGCGAATGAAGTTGGAATGCCTCAGAGCAAACGCTCGCTGCTGATGTCACGCGACTCGTTCCGGACGGGCACGTTGTTGTCGCCCCGCATTCAAACCCAGGAGTCCGATTACAAGGCTCATGTGATGCGTCGTACGCTCTACGCAGCCTCGGACGAACTTCTGGTTGGGGGTCAGGATCTTGGCATGGTGGATCTGAATAGCGGGTTCATCCCTCCAACATCCAGGCCGCTCGATGCTCTTGATCAGTTGGTGGTTGCCAGTGATGGCATCCTGTCAGACACCGTCGGGGTGCAGCGGATTCGATCATGGCTCAATTCAGGCGGGCGACTCTGGGTGATGGTTGATCAAATGAAAACTGAATCGGTTCAGAAGCTGATCGGGGATGCTGCCTGCTATAGCATTGTCGATGAAGTTGAACTGAACGAGTTTCAGGTTCGTGTCCGCGCTCTGCATGCGTCGGCGAAAGACGGTTTTACCGACATGAGCTTTGAAAATCCGATACCGTTTGTGCGGGTGGTCGTCGATACCAATGATGTGGTTTGCGACATTGATGGATGGCCAGTCGCCTTCTGGAAACAGGTGGGTGAAGGCGAGGTGTTGTTCACAACACTGGGGGCGCGGGGTTGGTTGAACAAGGGGCAGGTGACCCCGTCGCTGAGGGCAGTGGCCAATCGGTTCTTTGTGACCAAGATGGAAGGTCCAAGCCATGCGGCGCAAGTGTCTGAGGTGTTGAATAATGACATTGGTTATACGATCCCAAGCCGCTGGTCCGTTGCCTGGGTGCTGGGGGTGCAGTTGGGCGCTGTCCTGATTGGCGGACTGGGGTTGGCCCGGATTAAAAAACTCCAACTTCTGGCCTTGCTTGTTCCGGTCACAGCACTGTTGGCCACCGGAACGTTGGTCGTGATCGGCAAGGCAAATACTTCGCAGGTGCCATCCATGATTGCCACGGGACAGATTGTCCGGACAACGCCTGACAGTGCGAATGCCGGGGTCACTTCGGTCGCCGCGATCTACAGCCAACAGCAACGCGAGTTACCGATTACATCAATCGGCGATAGCACGACGCAGATGGCAGCCGCGAGCGGTGGTGGCGCGTCGAAACGAATCGTATGGAATGATTCTGGCGGCTCGCAATGGTATTTTGTCAATCAACCGCCGGGGGTTGTGCAGCATGTGGAGACCGAAGCGGTGACCACGCTTTCAACGCCTTGGAATGCCGTCGGAAAATTCACACCTCAGGGGTTTGAATTGACAACCCAGGGGTTGAATGCAACCCAGTGTGAGGACCCCGTTGTGGTCGCGGTGGCAGTCCCCAGTTTGTCATTGGACGCCGATACGACACGTCCGGGCACGTACCGGGGTTCCGACCTGTTGCTCCCCAGTCGCTTTGTGAACGCCAGCGTGCTTTCGGAAAAGCAGCAGATGCGGCAAAACCTGCTGCGTGATCTGACACGCCCGGAAACCAAGTTTCTGACCCCGCAGCCGACGCTGATGACTTGGACGAAATCCGTTGACTCGGGGACTCAGTTCGGTCCCGGGTACGAGCAGGTGGGGTGGGCGTTGGTGTCTCTGCCGATTCGATATCAGAGGACGCCACCATCGACGGAGTTCAAGGTTCCGGCCACCTTTGTGAAACAGACACCCCTGCTTGGGAAAATGGGGTCCATGTTTTTCAATGTCGTTACAGGCAAGTGGCTCGAGGGTCTTGTGAATCCCGGGCAGGCTGAATTCCGGTGCGTTGTTCCTGAATCAGTGATGCCCTGCACTTTGCACAAGGCCAACTTTGACCTGCTGATGAGCGCGCCGGGAAGAACCGTGTCGATCAAAGGCGTGGTTGACGGAGAGTTCAAAACCTTGAAAGAGTTGAACAGCCCGATTGAAAGAATACAGTTCACGATTGACGATCCCAAGGCGCTTGGGTTGGATGCCGAAGGAGGCCTGCGGCTTGCCGTCGAGGTGTCGGAATCTGACGAGCAGCAGGCGGTTGGCAAAGATTCCCCTCTACCGGCTGATGCGACGCCAATCCGCAACGCGTGGGGAATTGAGTTTTTGCGGGTTGGCCTGGAAGGGACTGCCAAGTGAATCAATCTTCATATGATCGCAAACGGGAAACGGAGAAGTAAGTGAGTGTTAGCAATGCGGTCATCCAAATTGATCGACTATCAAAACAGTACGGCGAGTTCACTGCGTTGGACTCCTTGTCGATGCAAGTCGAACAGGGCCAGATCCTCGGTTTTATCGGGCCGAATGGCGCGGGCAAAACGACGACCATTCGCATCCTGGTGGGGTTGCTGAAGCCGACCGGTGGAACGGCCAGCATTGCAGGGGCCAATTGCTTGACCGAGGCGCGCAAGATCAAGCGACTGGTTGGGTACATGCCAGATGAGTTCGGTAAGTACAACAATATGCGGGTCAACGAGTACCTTGACTTCTTTGGGGCGGTGTATGCGATCCCGCGGAAGGAACGTTTGAAGCGGATTGATGAAGTGCTTGAGATTGCGGGCGCAACTTACATGAAAGACCTGTTTGTGGATGCCCTGAGTCGGGGGATGCAACAGCGCGTCGGTCTGGCAAGAACGATGATGCACGACCCACAAGTTCTGATTCTGGACGAACCGGCCAACGGTTTGGACCCCCAGGCGCGAATCGACATGCGGACGCTCTTGTTGAAACTCAGTGAGATGGGAAAAACACTGATCGTTACCAGTCACATTCTTCCTGAATTGGCTCGCGTTTGTGATGTGGTTGCGATGATCACCAAGGGTAAACTCAGGGCCTTTGGGACGGTGGACAGCATCATGCAGGAAATCCAGCAGAGGCGAACGTTTGAAATTCAATTGCTCAACCGGGAACGAGTGAGCTCTGCGACGGTTCTGGTTCAACAGTGGCTTGATGAAAAGGCGGATCGGGAAAAGGGCGGCAGTGGTCAGGCGACGGGCGCCGAGGCCGAGCAGATGGTCCGATTTTCAACCAGCCTGTCCGACGATGACTTGGCACCGCTGTTGGCGCAGTTGGTGCAACAGGGCGAACCGGTGTCGCAGTTCCGTGAAGTGGCGACGGACCTCGAAGATGCGTTCTTGCACGTTGCAAATGAACAAGCGGTGGATAAGGAACAAGCGGAGGCGGACCAGGTTGGTTCGGCGGGGGTTACCGCACCATGAATCCTGTCATACGACGTGAATTTGTCGGTATTTTGCGCTCGCCTCGAGCGTTGGGGATGCTCGTGGGTTTGACGGCCGTGTTTTCACTGGCGGTTTTGATGAGGTGGCCCTCCGATGCTTCGGTGGACCTCTCAGGCGTGCAGTCGTTGCAGGTGTTCCGGATCTTTGGATATGGATTGATGGCGGGAGTCATCTTTCTTGTGCCGGCCTTTCCCGCAACGTCTCTGGTCAATGAAAAGAACAGCGGCACTCTGGCGCTTTTGCTGAACTCACCGCTCAGTGGTTTATCGATTTATCTCGGTAAGATTTCCGGAGTACTGCTGTTCAGCCTGTTGGTTCTCGCCTGTAGTTTGCCGGCGTCCGGAGCGTGCTTTGCCATGGGTGGAATCGATGGCATTCAATTCGTTCTGTTGTATGCCGTGCTGGGATTGCTGACGGTGCAGTACGCGACTCTGGGCATGCTGATCAGCAGCTATGTCCAGTCGAGTGATGCGGCGGTACGTGTGACCTACACGTCGGTGCTGGGTCTGCTGTTCTTGACCCTGCTACCCCACACGTTTTTTCGCGGGACGGGCGTCGGCGGGGACGTGGCGATGACCATCGGGACTTGGATCAGGAATTTGTCGCCTTTACCGGCGGTCATGGAAATTCTTGGCCAGGCGGACATTGCATCCTATGGGCTGAAGGCGTTGCCTGGCGTTGGGGGGTTCATGACGCTGGCGGTGATCACGGCCGGCGGCTTTGCGATTTGGACGGTGTTACGTCTGAATCATCGCATTTTTGATAAGTCGCGGTCCCAAGGTGTGATCACGAACGATCTTGGGATGACTTCGCGAACGTTTCGACGTTTGCTCTACGTTGTCGATCCGCAGCGGCGTAAAGGTGGGATCCCGTGGTACCTGAATCCGGTCATGGTCAAGGAGTTCCGTTGTCGTCGGTTCGGTCGTTCACAGTGGCTGTTGAGGCTGATTTCTGGTTGTGCTGTTGTTTCCATGGTGTTGACCTACATGGCTGCCACCAGCGTCACGTCGTGGGGAGTGGAGACGATTGGGGCGCTGTTGGTGCTGTTGCAGGTGGTGTTGGTGGTGGTGCTGGCTCCAAGTCTGGGATCGGGCTTGATTAGCGGTGAACGTGACAGTGGGGGCTGGGAACTGCTTCGCATGACGCCGCTTTCACCGTTGAGGCTGGTGCTTGGCAAGCTGTTGAGTGTCGTATGGACTCTGGCGCTCGTGCTGCTGGCCACTTTGCCCGGTTACGTCATGATGATTCTGATTGCGCCTGAAATGACGCTGCAGGTGCAACGGGTCCTGATCTGTCTGTTGTGGATCTCCGTTTATGCCTTAGCGGTCAGCGCGGCCGTGGGTAGTCTGTTCAAGTCAACTGCCGTCTCGACGTCCGTCACCTACGTGGTCGTGGTTGCGATTTTTCTGTTCCCCCTGTTGGTCTGGTTGGGACGCGATGCGCCTTTCGGATTCGCAACGGTGCAATCGGCATTGTTGACCACCCCGGTGGGAGCTGCCCTGAATGTGATTCAGGCGCCCGGCTTTGAGGGGTATCAGTTGCTGCCCTTGTCCTGGTGGATCGCGGGCGTCCTCTCGTTCATCATGTTTCTCGTTCTTGGGGTTCAAGTGTGGCGACTCACGCGAGCAGTTTGAAAAAGTTGCGACTGATCCTGGTTGGACTGATCGCCGTCGTCTCGGTAACTCCGGGGGTCCCGCCTGCGGGGGCACAGGACCCAGGTGATGTAGTTCCGGGCCGGTTTCGTGAATATGACATGCTGATGAAGCAGCGTCCCGCCTTGGAATTCTTCAAGAAAAAGGAACTTGGGTTCCCAGCCGGATTGCAGGAATTGTGGATGAAGGCCTTGAAACGCCCCGATCCGGAACTGCAACGGTTGGTGATCGATTCGATGGCGATGGCTTACGCACAGAATCTGCAGGGGCTTGAATCTGCAGTCGGTGAATTGGTGACTCTTGCGGCGGCCGACAATCAGGATCTGGATGTGTTACGGGCAGCGGTACAGACGCTCGTGGTGCTCGACGTGCGCGAACATCAGGAACTGTTTGCCAGATTAGCGACTGAAAAAGGTGCACCCATTTCCGAAATTGTCGAACCCGCGTTAGCCAAATGGCGTTCGCGTGTGATGCAGGAGGATTGGGTTTCGCGGGTTGAGACGCAGGCCGCCAGTCCCAGTCAGATTATCCTTGCCATGAATGGGATCGGAGAGCTCAAAGCGGTTCAGGCACGCGATGCCCTGCAGACATTGACGAAAAATTCCAGCGCCCTGAGGCGGTTGCGCATGACCGCAGCCCGGACGTTGGGAAAAGTGGACCCCGGCGGACAGGTTGAACTTGCGAAACAGATCCTGGCTCAACGGTCTCGGCCTGAGGCGCTGAACGCCTTGCTCGCGCTGGCTGCCGTTGAAGCCGATGATTCGGCTGGCTCCATTGCCGTCCTGGAGGGGCTGGTGAAGAACGAGAACAGTGCCGTGCAGTCCGAAGCGTTGGAACACCTGTATCGGATTGATCCCGAATTGCTGGTGCCATTTATTGACGAATTGGTGGAGAGCCGTGATGCGAACGTGAGGTGGTGGTGTGCAAGGACGTTAGTGGCCGGAAGAGACGTGCAACGGGTGCCAACGCTGAGCAACCTGCTGAATGATCTGAACCCCGGGTTGCGGCGTTTTGTCAGTCGTTCCTTGGTGGAGTTCTGTGACTCGGAGGATCTCAGGCCCGCGGTGATTGCGGAGACCGAACGAGTCCTTGCCGGGAACCAATGGCGGGGCTGTGAGCAGGCTTGCGTTGTCCTGGGGCGACGGGTGTATAAGCCAAGCGCTGAGCGGATGGTTGAGTTGTTGGGGCACCCACGAGGCGATGTTCAGGTTGCTGCCGCCTGGGGATTGACCCAGCTGCGCGTCGCCAAAACATTGCCAGATATCCTGGATCATGCGGAGAGTACTTTTCAGGGACTGGTTTCGAAGCAACTCAGTGAATCGGCACCCGGGGTCACCTTGCACCTGGGGCATATCTTTAATGCCTTTGGCGATCAGGAGTATCAACCGGCTGAGCCGCTGATGCGAAAATTTGTTCCCAAGAGCTATGACTACGGAGAGTTTTCGCGTTCCGCTGCGGTGTGGGCGTTGGGAATGCTGCACCAAGGGGATGCAGATTCCGATCTGGTTCCAATCCTGACCGAGCGTCTGCTTGATGACGGCGGTGAGATGCCGGAAATGGATTGGGTACGGATAATGTCAGCGGTAAGTTTGGGACGCATGAAGGCGACGTCTGCCGTGGATAGCCTTCAGGGTTACGCTGGTGACACCGATCTGGTCGGAAGCGCGTCTCGATGGGCGGTTGAACAGATTACCGGCATGCCGGTTCCGCTGCCGACCTTACGGGATACCAGCAACACCAAAGACCAGTGGTTCTTGACTCCTTTGCCTGACGACGCGAATTGACCCGGAAGAAATTCTGGCCGGGATGGGGTTTGCATCTTTGGTGGCAGATTGGCGGACCCGCTGGCAACCGTCAGGATTGCCTGGTGGTAAGGGTTCTAACGCTCGGACTGCTTCGCTTCGGGGACCTGACTGGAACTCTGCAGATAGGAAAACAGATCCCTGATTTCCCGCGGTGTTAGATTCTTGAGCAGGCCTTCGGGCATGAGTGACGTCTGTTGCTGCTTTCTTTGTTCCACTGCGGTTGCATCCAGAGTGAGGATGTCGGTTGCGGTTTGTACCGTTACGGTGTTGGTGTCTTCCCGAACCGGGACTCCCGAGACGATTCGACCGTCGTCCATCAAGTACAGGACTTGCCTCATCCCCCGGGGGACAATCCGACTTGGATCGATAATGTTGTCCAGCAGGTAATCAACGCTGTCGCGATTTGATCCTGTCAGGTCCGGTCCGATTTTGCTGCCCTGCCCAAACAGGGTGTGACAGTTGCCACAGATTTTGGCGAAGGTCGTCCGCCCGTGGGTGCGATTCGCCTTGGAAAGGGCATCGGGACTCAATCGGCTGCGAAACTGGGAGATGCTTTCCTGTTTTTCCGCGCTGGATGCTTGAATTGTTCCCCAATGGAGTTCGAGCAGAGTTCCAAGTTCGGAATCTCCCAGACTTGCGATTCGAGTGGCCGTCGCTGCGGGAAGGTCCGCGGGGGAAAGGGCGCCGTTTGCCAAAGCATTCAGGAGCGTTTTCGCATAGCTCGTTCGAGACGCAAGGGTGTCAATAATGGCGGGTCGGTGATCATGTTTGGCATTGCCAAGCATCTTGATGAGTTGTTTTGAAATCTCAGGCGACTCGTACGCGGCTAAGCCGCGGATAGCGGTTGCACCCACGACTCTGTCGGATCTCAAAGCCATCAGTGAGGACTCAATTCCTTCAGGTCGCGCGTCGATGACGACCTTTAACGCTTGTTGCCTTGCCGACGGATCGGAGGCCTTATTGCGTGCGACAGCTAACAGCGACTCGATGGTCCGACCATCGCCAAAGACGACCAGAATCTCTTGCGCCAAGGCTTTGAGACGCGTGTGGGTTGAAGTGTCAAAACTTTGGACAATGGTCCGCCACGAGGTCTTTGCGTCGATTCTGCGTCGACCTCGCAGCGCAGCGGCGATCCCTTCGAGATAGTCGATTGCCTTGTCCTCGGGGCCTTGTGCTGCCAATTCAAAAAGCCGCGTGACAGGGTCGGGATGGTCGTCGATTCTGCTGGCCAGGCGTCGGGCGATGTGTTGCCTGATCAGCGGGAAAACGGTGCTCTGTGAAAGCGTCAGGGCGGTCTCGGGATCGTCCGCAACGGCGGGCTCAATCCCGTACCACAGCATCAGGGGTTGAACGCGATCTCCTCGATCGGCGCTGCAACTGCAGAGCGGACGCGCCACACCCCAGCGTTGCCCCAGGGGAAGTTGTTGGAGGGCTGAGGCCAGGTACAGTCGGACCAATCCCGATTTCTCGCCCTGGGCCAATCGAGACAAACTTGCCACGGCGTCTGCAGATGGGGGACCCGTATCGACCAGCAAGCGACAAGCCCAAAGTCGGATGTGCTCGTTGGGATGGTCAAGCAGTTGAATCAACCAGTCTTCCGAAGTGGCATTCATGCAGTACAGACACCATAACGCCCGCAATTTGCGTGTGATCTCTGGATGGGTCTCGAACATTTTGCGAAGCGTTTGCACCTGAGGGGCAAGGTCGTTCCCCGCGAACGCCATTTCCTGCAACCTTCGCCGCGCGTGTCGGACGTACCAGTCATTGGCATGGAGTTGCAGTTGAACCAACTGACCGGGTGACGCCGTCGCGGGGTCGGCGAGGGCCACCGCTGCGTTTGCACGCTCCGCGGTGTAGCGGATCTTGTAGATCCGCCCGCTTGTGCGATGCACACCATCCCGGTCATGGCATTCACCCAAATCGGACCAGTCGGTGACGTAGACGTCACCCTCGGGTCCATATCGGAGTTCAACGCCCCGAAACCATGGATCATTGGCGATCAGGAAATCCTTGCCATGTTTTGCCACGTAGCCGGTTCCCTGCCGCACAAGGTAGTCCATGTTCACGCGTCGACCGTGTGTGTTACACATCAACATCGTGTTGCGATACTCGTCAGGCCATTTTCCACCCAGGTAAATCATTCCTCCTGCGTGTGAATGACCACCTCCATGTTGATCGTGGCGCCCATCATATTTTTTTCGATTCGAATTGTCGGTCACCCCCGGCTTGCCAAGAGTGTCCCAGTGAAAGTGGTCGGCTGTCGGTGGGATCAACTGGTACAGGTGTGGGTTGAAATCGTCACCGAACATGCGTTGATAATGGGCGCCTGGAACGACGTGCCAGAGATGGTTGATCACGTTGTTGGTGAAAAACCATTGGCCATGATCGTTGTAATCCAGGCCCCAGGGGTTGGTCGTACCATGTGTGACGACCTGAAACTGTTTGTGAACCGGATGGTACCGCCAGATGGCACAATTCAAACGGATCCGTTTGCCACTGGGCGTTTCGGGAGTCCCTGCGATGGAGGTGTCGGTGATGCCGTGTCGTCCGTAGAGCCATCCATCGGGTCCCCAACGTAACCCGTTGACCATGTTATGCCGCGCACGCGTGCTGAATCCGTCAATCAAAATTCTGGCGGGGGCATCAGGCAGGTCATCCTGGTCTTGATCGGGCAGGAACAGCAAATGCGGGGCAGACGTCACCCAGACACCCCCAAACCCGAGCGCGATCCCTGTCAGACGCTGGCCTTCGTCCCAGAAGATCTTTCGCGTGTCGAAGTCGCCATCGCCGTCGGTGTCTTCCAGAATCAGGATTCGGTCACGCAAGTTCAAATCATAATTTCCTTGATAGGTGTAGCACTCCACGACCCACAACCTGCCACGATCATCAATGTCGAACGCGATCGGCTGGTGTACATGGGGTTCACCGGCAAAGAGAGTCACTTCGAATCCCGTGGGGACGCTGATCTTTGCGGCTGCCACTTCAGGCGTTGGCGGGTGCTCACCGGCGGCCTGCGTATTGATGGCTTGGCTTGGCGATAACTCCTGAGGATAGGCCAACACAGGAACCATCAGGAGCAGGAGAAGTTGCAGCGTGTAATGCATTGGATGAATCATGCGCGTGTGAAGGAGCCGGCGGGGTAAGGATGAGCAGGCGGCGAGAAGTGATGGGGTTCCTGACGCATGGAATCCCAACTCGTAGGATACCGGTATTTGTCGGAACGTGGCGGAGGCAGACGCGGGAATCTGGATTGCCGCCTCGGGCGCACCTGCAGAACGGAACCAGACCGCCCAAACTGTCCAAGGAAGGACCGAGCTTCGGGCGGTCGGTTTGAGAGAGGGGGTGCTCACGCCACCATTGTGCAATGTTTCACTCCTCGCGACTTCCTTCCAGGTTTCCAGCACCTCTTGCAATGGAGCCTGGGAATCGCCGCAGGAGTGACAGGCGCGAGGCAAGGCAAGGCTCTTGCAATGCGGTACCGAGTCAACCGCACGGGTGCCGCCGGGAGTTTCACGAAGGGATGGTCTATCTTGCCTTTTCCGGGTGACCGGAAGCAATCACCGGCAGGGCATCGCATTTCGAGCGGCTCAGGCTTGTCGTCCGTTGGGGCACCGGTATGCTTGCCCTGGCAAACGCTTCGAACCAACGTGATCTCAAGAGGTGGACCGGGGTTCCGCGGAGAGGCGGATGATTGGCTCCCGCAGTGGACTTGGATTATGCTGGTGGGGTTCGGGGTGTTGATTCAACCGCAGGGGGAATGGGTCCACTGGGCAGCGTGCTTTGGCATGGTCTGCCAGTGTTTTCCGCGTACCAGGTTTTTCAGGGGATCTCCGATGTGGCAGACAGCAAAGACAGGCCGTTGGTTTTCCGGTGTCCTGATTCTCGTCGTTTCGTTGTGTGCAAGGGCCGCCGCCGAAGGCCTGCCGAGCCGGGTCGAAGGTCCATCGGTCCATCCGCTCGCCACCACGATCCAATTCGCCGAAACCCGTCTGGCATACATTCGTGAGCATGTGCGTACCTACCGCTGCCAGTTGGTAAAACGAGAGCGGATGGGGGGACGCATGCAAGCTTACCAGTATGCGGATGTGATGGTGCAATGTTCGCACGGTGAGGTGGGTGAAACGCAACAGCCGATGTCTGTCTTCATGCGTTTTCTGGGACCCGCGAAAATGAAGGGACGGATTGTGCTGTTCACCGAAGGTCAGGATGACAACCTTGCATGGGTGCGGATGGGTGGAAGCGGTTTGTTCAAAGACGTTGAATTGAAGATCGACCCACATGGAGACGCAGCTAAACGCGAAAGCAGATATCCGATCAACCAGATTGGTTTCGATCAAATCATGGAACGCCTGATCGATCTGGCCAATGCGGATTTGAAGGCCGATCCCCAAGGGAAAAACACCGTGGTGACGTACTTCCGTAACGCGAAGCTAAAGGATCGCAGTTGCACGCATATCGAGGTTGTGCATCCGCAGCGTGCTGAGTCTCTGGCCTTTCATAAAGCGAGCCTCTACGTTGATGACGAGTTGAACGTCCCGGTGCGTCTGGTTGTTTATGATTGGCCTGCGAGCCCGGATGCGGGACCGAAACTCGTGGAAGAATACAACTATGTGAACCTGCAGCTGAATGTTGCGTTGCCACACGATGTTTTTCATAAAGCAAAGTACTTCAATGAAAAATGAGGCTCGCTCAAACGCATGCCGACTCACTTCAATGCTGAATTGATCTGCTGCCGGAGGCTTGCCGTCAGTTTTGCGTTGCGCGGGTTCGCAAGGGTCCATAAAACGATCTGATATTCGCTGGTACCAAGATTGACGCGGACCATGGCCTGAGCGGGCGGCAACGACCCATTGTGCGACAGGAGGGTCGTCCCATTCACGGTCATGCGATTCCATCCGTAACCATAGGATTGGTCCTGATACGGTTGCGATACGTATTCTGTCCAAGCACGCAAACTGAGAACCCGTTTCCGGTCCGAGACGCCCTTGGCAAGGACCATTCTCGCGAACCGTTGCAAATCCTCAGCGGTGGTGTGGATGCTTCCACCCACCAGCGGCAATTTCATGTCGGTGCCCAGAAGGTGCGGGGGTGGCGACGTCGCAAACCCGCCTGTTGCGATGGGGGCTCCCACGCGCCGAGTCGGAAAAAAGGTCGTCGAAGACATGCCCGCAGGGATGCAGAGGTAGTGCTGGAGCAGGACGTCGATTGGTTTCCCGGTTGCAGATTCCGCAACGCCGCCGATCAGGCAGTAGCCTGCACCGCTGTAGGCGTACTTGTTGCCCGGTGAGGAGATCAGGGGTTGCTGGGT
>JACLAC010004535.1_pt1 | contig 13868 bp, 5 predicted proteins | sample 8027881 | NCBI WGS metagenome assembly JACLAC01 (sample SAMN15725517, study PRJNA655200) | protist metagenome | isolation source: fluorescence activated cell sorting (FACS) single amplified genomes of... | place: Spain: Blaines Bay Microbial Observatory, Mediterranean Sea | collected 2016-01-19 | reverse complement strand
GGGGAATGCGCCATAGATGCCTTGAGCAATGACAATATACATTATCCTGGTGGTTGGTGGTACCTTTTTTAATTTTTCTTACAAAGTTTTTCTGAAAAGAAAAGAAAGAAACTGCAAAATAATAATACTTTAATTTATTTAATATTTCATGAAAAAACGAAAGATAGTGAATCTGATTCTAAATAATAGTAATAGGAGTGAGTTGAAATGAGTAGTAACGTGGAGGAAAGCGGTGGTGCTCACACTGGGGGAGATATAGTAGTATTCAACGCGAAACAAGTGAGTGAACAAGGAGGAAAAGGTATAAGCGAATGCAGCAAATGTGCTGCCAACTTTAATAATAATGATGTCTCTTCAGTATATGGCATGCTTGCGGAAGTGGACGACTCTGTTTCGTTGGATGGATCCGCAGCTGAGCTCATCATGATCCTTGTCAAAGAAGGCATTGTGGAGCGCACAGTAGACAAGGCGTGTTTGTATGCGAAACTTCGTGAATCCAAAAATGTTCGCATGAGTGACTTGCAGGTACACACGGAGCGCAAATTTGGTATTAGGATCCCCGGGACTGGAAACCTACCTACTCCTTCTGGTTTCGGTGCCAATGGCGCAGCTTCGAAAGCACATGATGTTCGGAAAGCGTACCGCCCGCTACCAACTTAGCGACTCGACTGTAATATCGCAATATTGCATTCCCTAGTCTTTTAGTAATCTCCTAATTTATAATATTACAAGTATTGTAAGAAAACAGTTACATATGTAATTGTCCTTGCATTAATGCACATGCTCTCCATACTGCTTTTCCAGCTTCCGAAAGAGAATATCGAAACGCCCTTTATACTTTTCGAGAATCATGTCTACTGAAGAAAGCTTGTTAGGATTGTGCTTTTCGTAGAATGCGACGATCCGTTCACGAGGGCTTTTTTCCGACAGTCCATACTGCTTTTTCAATTTATTAAAAAGCACATGTTCTTTTCCCTTATATTTTTCGAGAATCGTCTGCACGTCCCCAAGCTTATCAGGATTGTGTTCTTGGTAAAACGCGATGAGTTTTGCTCTGTTATCTCCCAATTCATCTCCTTTAAGAGATTTTGAGTTCTTTCCATCACTCTGTACTGGATCCAGTACTATGTTTTGATCACTCACTATATTCTTCCCGCGTATGAGCTTCACGGGGTCCGCAATTACATGCAGCGAAGACGCGTTTTCATCGTCTTTGTTTTCCGGAGCAACAAGGACTACCGGGCTGTACAATTTTGGGGAAAGGCTGTGCGAGCACCATCTGAGTGCTTGCACCCACGTCGTAAAACTAGGTGTACCATCAAGAGTATTGCTGCTCGATTGGAGCAAAAGCCGACTTGCGGCCTCCTTATCAATACCGGCACATATGGTGCGTTCGTGAACGCGTCCTGGTCGCAGAATTATCTCAAATTCAGCACACCGACGAATAGAAAAGCTACCCAACAGAACTCCGCCCGGGGATTTGGTGAAATACTCAAACATGTAGCAAGTTCCATTCCAACTCAGCGTACACCAGCGTTTTCTCCACCTCAACGTGTTTAAGTCTACCTCTGAAACAACAACATTGGTCTCTTCACGGATGTAGTCAGCAACGCGGAGCCAACCGACAAGCACATTTCCGACTGCACTTTCAAAGTCTTTTGCGCGGCTTGGAACAAGTACTTCCTTCCATCTAAACTCGTTCCGACTGCCATTTCTCACACTGTCGCGTAATCCTCTCAAACGGCAGTTGAATGCTTTGCTCCCACAGCCCGTACCATCAGCTATATCTGAAGCAACTTGTTTTTCTTTTCCCAGTAGTGCACCGAGAAGACCTTTGGGAGAGTACAAGTCGGGGAAGATGTCCTGATCAGGATCATCGGTTTCGGAACTAGATGCATCATCTGCACCAAATGCAAGCATCCATTCAAAAAATTGAACTACATCTAGCTCACCAGGTGATTTAAGACTCGGTAACGTTTCCATGAGCGCATTGACAGCGTTTGCCACATCTGAGGGGGCAAGCGTGGTTTTAGGTGAGAAAACAAGGCTAGGAAATGGAGGCTCGCCTGGAATGCAGTAACGTTTGGCCAGTTTCCGAAAAAGAGAATCTTCTCTGCCTTTATACTTGTCGAGAATCACGTCGAGAGATGACAGCAGCTTCTCGGGGTTGTGCTGAAGGTAAAAATCTACAAGACGGCGTCGGTAAAACCCCTGGCAGGTTTGCCTCTGAATGGCAGCCTCGAGAAACGATCGAAGAACGTTTCTTATATCCATATCGGAGACGATGCCATCACCGTCAACGTCGTGCAACAGGTAAAGAAAAACGATTCGCGATTCGAGACCGCGACTGCGAAGTATCGCCAAGCATGCAAACACGCTTTCGATTGGTACGCACTGAACAGATAGGGATGCAGGGGTAGTGTTTGCGAGGAGGCGAAAGAAGCGGTCAACGAGAGGTGTGCAGATGTATTCCCTGAGACCAAAAAACTCTGCGAGGGCATCGGCAGAAAGATCGTCGGACGGCGACTTTGGAAAGAATCTATCCAAAATTGCATCGTAGCGCGCCTCGACAGACATCAGCTCCTCACTTGAGAACAAGTGTCCCCAATTTTGAATGAGTTTCCGCTGATAATTGCTAATTTTTTTCTTCTTGTTGTTGCTTTTCTTTTTTGTATTTTTTTTTTCCTTCTTTTTTTGGGTTGAAATTTTGTTCTCCTGATTCGGTTGTATCGTCTTCTCCATCTGACTCAGCGGACCACAGGTGGTCGATGCTGATCGATCCTGATTATCCAAGGACGCACGCTTACCCCTACCAAGCATAAAGCTTTCCCTTCGGATGCCCATGATGGACTTCACAAACGACGACGACCTTTGCTTCATGCCCAAACGTTTGCGCCGAGATGTTCTTGAGTCAGGAGTCCCGATGTCGTTAGGATCATTGGAGGAAGAAGAGGCTGTTTCGCCACGGTTCCGTCGTCTCCGGAATGCCTTTGCAATCAAAAATACTCGCGGCCACGTACTTCGCCCATTGTTCGAAATTGTAGATGATGCAGAAGACCCGGCGTTTGCGCCGGTGTTGCTTCCGGATGAAAGTTTTTTAAGAAGACGTTTATATATGGGCAATCGTCCACGTTCTGACGAAGATTCTAGAGCTGAAAAAGCTGCAAACGACCCCTCTGCGGTTGGTGGTGAAGTGACGATTGGAGAAGTTGATATGCTCACTTGCTTAGATTCTACCCTTGAACTCACCGGTCTACAGTCAGCAACCAAACTCGAAGCATCGCTGCTTCCAACCTCAGACGTGACCATTTTTTCAATGTCGACTCAAGGCGCATTTACCACCAAGCGTTTCTTAAAAGTGGTAATCTTCGGCGTACAAAGATTCACTTGAACGCTATTTTTTTGCTTGTTTGAAAACGAAAAAAAGGGTTTAGATTTCAACTGCAACTGAAGGTGTTAGGTGCTTGTAGTTTTAAAAAAGAAAGAAATGTGCATTGGAAACGAGTAGTTTGTACATGAATAAAAAGAATACCTGAAGTATATATTATAAATGAAATAATGAAATATAATACATTGCACACATTATGAAATTCAAAGAATAAATAAGGTAAGGTAGTATGATGTATGATATACGTGTTGATGCACTCTGCTAGTAGACTGGAGTATACGAGCATGTAAGAAATATTATATAACGAAGTAAATAAATATATATGAAGAAAGAAGTCCAACCGCCAAAACTTTAAATGAAAGTATACTCGTACCTCGTGCGAGTACGAGTACGAGTACTAGTAGTACGATATATTTTGAGGAACGGGCTGATCGCCAAAATCTGCCCAACGCTCCTAAAATATTTCAACATGGAGAAGTATGGCTATATTCACCATATAATTTTAACATATTCGTTCTGCAAAAAATGCATATTTCAGCCATTTCTCATGCTGACACATCGTCACGTTCTTGTTGAGGCACGATGAAAAAGTTTTCGGATGACATCACCAAGACACCGGAAAACGCCCTTAGCCCTTCCCAGTCGATTTCTGGCGAGATTAGTCTTATCGCAAAAAATAAAAAGTTAAATACAGTACTACTACTGTAAATAATTTTTAATAGGGTAAGGTAACATATGTTATTGTAAATTGTAAATAAATACAATAAGGTAGTGCAATCAGAGGAAGTTTTCAATATATAATAAATACATCCTAAATATCTATATACAGCAACACTCGTACGTACGAGTACGAGTATTATTATTGTACAATGATTTTATTTTTTTAAAACCTTGTACTACAACATTATGAAATACGAGTATTGTACAGTGTTTAAAAAATATATTTATTTTATGTCATCACGTTATTTTTAAAATATATACTCGTACTGTATACAATATACAATGTATTACCTTATTAAATATGTACTAACCTGATATAAATTTTAGATTGCGTCGAAAATAAGGAAAAACATTACGACGAGTATATGCTTGAGACATTGGAACATTTCTTACATTTGGGACTTTTCTCACCGACGATAAACTCTCGTTTTATACTCACAATAGGAAGGTAGTTTAATTTATTTGGCGCACGCAAATCGAATCAGTATTCAAATAATTTTTCCCTGGTGCCTTCCATTTATTCTTGAATTTTGATACACCGAAGAGAAGAAAAAAATGACTTTTCCTTGAGAAGTTGTTTTCAAGGCTAATGTCAAGTTCAACTTCAAAAAAAGACTTTGTTGAAAATGAAAAGCGAAAATTACTCCTTCCTTGTTTGGATAAAATAGAGTATCTAAAAGTGCAATTATCAAAACGGTTGTCACACTCAGCGGACCACGATGAAATATTTCAAAGTGAAGTCTCAATATTTGAGCTTCCAAGTATACAAGTTTCAACAACCCGCAATCGGAAGAGGAAACTCTCTGCAGTTTCCAACGTTTCCACTAAGGAAAAGGGATATTCGAATTCTAGAGATCCAAATCATAACCACAGGTTTGCAGCATCATATGCACGACTTCTGGAAAATTTGTCTCCACCTACATATATTTCAAAAATCAAGTCAGTTGACTGGATCTCATCCATCATAGAAAATATCTATGATTACTGTAGCTCGGAGATGTGCATTCATGAAATATCAAATACATTTTTGTCCCAGAGAAACACAGACGGCGGTACTCTCATTGATTCTGTCTCAGCGAACTCTCAGGTTCAAGGTTCAGTAACGTATATTTTCCCTAAGATGTGTAGAAGATACTTGCGCCAGAAATTTGGAATAAAACCGCTCCTACGCAATGCTTTGTATACACTTCTTTCATCGATTGAGTTTCACCATGAACAAAGCTACCAAGTCAAACTCTTTTCTTCGTTCCTTCGTGAAATCCTTGATATAAAATATCTCATTTTCTTTCTTTTTCTTAGGGATCTTCTTATCAAAAGTGGTAATGCAGGTCAGTGTTCCCCAAAGGCGCCACATAACATGGAATATAAAGCATTTCATGACAACACAGCATCATTTTTACAAGACGTATCAAGGGCACGATGTTCAAATATATTGAGACACATTGGTTTAGATGAAGTCAACATAGAATTTTTACTGTCTTGCAATAGTCCGATGCAAAATGTTGTTCGTGATATCAATAAACAAGGGCACACTGACGCCAATGCTCTTCAACATGATATTATCAACATAATTCAATGCACTCCGCAAAGTATTTTAGATTCCTTATCAAAATCAGATGAAACGTTTTCGATTTTGAGTCAAATAGAATCGTCATTGGAATATGAGAATGAAAAAAAGGTAGCACATCACCATTTACGTAAGCAATTGTTGCATACAAGTGATGTACGCGCCGAGGTAGAGAGTATGCGGTCAAATCAAAATCAGAACGCGCAACTATTTATTAGGTCTCATGACTATAAAATATGTCTTGGAGAAATAGAAAAAACAGAGAAAAAAATAGAGAAACTCAATTTTCTTGAAACAAATATTTGGAATGAAATTTTAAAAAATAAAATAGAACACAGTGATTTCACGCCGTTTTCACAACTTAAATGTATTATAAAACAATTATTGCAGCGACTCTGTTTATCTGTCAATCACTACTGTGCGTTAGCGAAGAAAAAAGGTGATATTGCAAGGACAAAGAAAATCGTACACACTTTAAATGGAAGAGATTATGCTGCATTTCGTATTCAAAAGTGTTTTCGCGGCTTTCAGAAATCCAAGGAGGCTAAACATAAAGTAGAAACATTCGTTACAGAAAAAAGGAGAAAGAAGAATTTACGTGACCAAGCTAGGAATAGGCGCGAAAACCGAGCTCTCTTAGCAAGCGAACAACACCAAAGAAGAATGAATAAAAAAAAAGAACAAGAAATCAAATTGCAACAGGATAGAGAAGTGAAGAATAAGCAATTGTTATCCAAATACAGGAGCCGAGAGTCTGCAATAATTGCCAAAAAGCACCATATCAGGATGCTGCATCAAAAATTCAACAGTTGGAAATCCTTCGTCTTCTACTCACAGCTCTCAACTCGAAGGAATAGGTCACTTCTCGCATTTTTTTTTCGGATTTGGACCCTTTCAAGTGATCAACTCAAAAAAACTCGTTTTTTAAAAGAAACTAAAGCTGTATTTATACAATCTCTCTTTCGTCAATTTTGTGCCAAGAAAAAGTTCAAGACTTCTCTCTTCACACACAAAAAAAAAACCTCAAAAGTCCATGCGCTCGCCGAAAAAGTAACTAATCGTATCATGCGAAAGATGTTTGAAAATTGGTTCCAAATGGCGACATTCAAACGGCGGATGAAAAGAATCATTTTAGCTTTAGTGAAAGGCAAGATATTTAATGCATTTCATTACTGGGTTCAAATTGTTAACGACAGAAAACAAGATATGGAATATAAAGCACAATTCATTCAAAAGGTCTTCAGAGGTGTATTAGCAAGGCGGCGAGTTTCCTATTCAATCCATTTAATGAACTCTTCGATCAGAATCCAAAGTATGATGCGAAGACGACTAGCCTTGAAGCATACCAATCAACTTAAACGTGATAGGCAGCAAGTTGAAATTGCCGTGATGAGACTTTGCGGACAAAGAACAAAGCGGTATTTGAAGATTGTTTTTTTTTCTTTCTTCCGAAATGCCAAAATCCAAAAAGATGTACGCAGAATGATTGCGAAGACGTTTGCACTTCGTCAGCAACTCTATTTTCAAACATGGAAAAGAGAACACTTGAAAATGATAAAAACGAAAAATAATTGCGCAAAATGTATACAAAAAGCATGGAGACTTCGTACCTCTAAATTGATAAAACTTTATCAGCAGAACAGGCATAAATCTGCAGGAATTATACAACGAAATGTTCGTGGATTTTTAGATAGAATTTATGTGGAACAGAAATATTTGGAAACCCAATCGGCAATCCGCATACAAAAATTATGGCGTGGCGTATGGGCAAGAAAAGACTACTTTCAGAGACTTGTGAATTTTATTTTTGAAAGATTTGATAACAATAATATATCAATTCTTGAAAAGGTTTTACGAGTGGACAGTGACATTAGAGATAATTTAGGAAATACTATAATTCACCTTGCATGCAAAAGTGGATACAAGAACATAGTTCAAATGGGTCTCAGATATGGTGCAGATATCAATGCTAAAAATATGAAAGGCCGAACACCTCTGCACACTCTCGTTGGTAGTTCATTTCCCAATCAAACAAAACTTGGGCTCTATTTGCTATCAAAAGGCGCAAAAAGTAATTGCAAAGATTATAATGGAATAACGCCATTGATTCTTTCGTCGATACTGGGGCATGTAAATTGTATGGAATTTTTGGTTCCATTTTGTAATATAGGTGACACTGATATAAATGGTAGGAACGCTTTATTTCATTCATTCCTAGCATCCCAGGACTTTGCTGTCGATTTTTTAATGAAAAATGGTGCTGATCTTTCAACATGCGTCGACCGTAATCTATCTACACCGCTCCATGCTACTGCATCATGTGGTGATTTAGTTCTGATGGAAAAAATCATGGAACTTTGTTCTAGTTCAGAAGAGTATGCCCCATGCGACCATCTCGGCAGGACACCTCTTCATTGCGCAGTATTGAACAATATGCTAGGATCTGTCACATGTTTGCTGGAATGGGGAGCTGTCCCTTCACCATACGATGACAATAATGAGACTCCTCTCCATTATTGTGTTAAGGAGAACCGCGTTGCACTCGCACGAATATTATCAGCTTGCGAATCAGATGTTAATGCAAAAACAAAAGATACAGGTGATACTGCATTACACATTGCAGTTGAAAAGGGTTCATTTGATATGTGTAAGATTTTGCTCTCCAATTGTTCCGAACAGAATGTACAAAATTCAGTCGGTAATACATGTGCACATGTTGCTGCAAAAGAAGGGCACATCAATATAATGAGGCTTCTGATTGATTATGATGTCGACTTTAATCGGCGAAACTTCAACGGGCTCACCCCATTAGGCCTAGCTAGATTACATCAAAGATCTGCCATTATTTCACTTATAGATAAAAATTATGTTGAAAGAGAAGGACTTAAAAAGAAAGATAAAAGAATGCAAGAAGTGGTCACAGAAATTCAGACCTTTTCAAAGGGTGAAACTCATCTCTTGGAACTAAAGGATTTAAAAACAAGTTCTCAGTTGTCGTGCGTTAATAATAGCATTGAAAATAAAGTATTTAATGTTGAAACTTATTTTGAGAACATGACATGTGAACAACGTGCACATGTAATAAAAAATTCTATTATTTTATATGAAGCTGGGGTTTTATCGAAAAATTTTCTTCCCTGGGCGTTATTAGAAATTGAAATTAAGGATGCAAACACAAACAAGAAAGTAATTGCTTGGGTGAATCGTACGACGAATATGTTACAGAGACATGCTCCGCCTGAAATTGCGTCGCTACCTGGCGCACCGAGTATTTGGACGCAACTTTCAAATGTTACTGGAAAATTGATATACTACAATGAGGTAACAGGAGAAAAACTGGACTCAACGTACCCTCCTTTAGTAATGGGTGGTAAAGTTTTGCGTAAACGAGTTAACTGTCAGTCAACATTTCTTGTGGAAAATGATGTGCGATCCTCCGAGTATTTCACCTACTGGGAAAATGAAATGGGCGAGATAAAGGCTAATCAGCGTCGTATTCATGCAGCTAATGTTATACAAAGTGTATACAGGAAGTATAAAAGCATTGTTCTGGCAAAGAAAAGAAGAGTAATTCTAAACGCAACTTTATGCATTCAATCCAATATAAGGACGCTAAGAGCAAAGCGCAGAACAGAACAACTGAAAAAAGAGATCCAAGCAGCTCGTCGTTTACAAGCTTTTTTTCGCGGGTATCTGCAACGCATTAATTTTATTAAATTAAAAGATGGTCTTATTAGAGAAAGAAACATTTTAAGTGCAACGCGTACTATTGAAAGATTTTTTCGAGGCTTTAAAGGGCGACAAAAGTTTCGTAGAACTTATGCTGAAACTATTTATCCCGCTCCCTCGAAAGATGAAGACTGGATTTGTATTGTGGAAAACTCTTCTAAAATTAGACGTTGGGGTGTATGGGATGAGTACTTGTATCTTTGGCCAGATGTATTCGTTTATTCTAATCGTGTGACGAAATGCTTTACGTGGGAAAAACCGTGCGCTCTTGAAAAATATGATATGGATGAATTCAGCAAATTATGGGAAGTTGTGAAACAAGGGTTCACTATGAAGGAGGAAAATGCAGCAGTTGCTCTACAAAACGCTTATCGTATAAAGAGGGCGACTGAAATGAGGAAAGTAATTTTGAAAGGTATCCATATCATGAAACGAAGTGAATTCGAGTATTTACAACATCCTTTTACATTTGAGGATATAGATAATCATAAAAACATCGTGCATTTGTGTAATTACATGCTTTATTTGCATACTATTGAACGTGATTATGATCGAGCGAGACCTTTGTATTCCAAAGCTATGGAATATATGGTTCGACGTGGACCTGATAATGCTTTTGTCCTCCTTTCATATGCAATGTTTATGGCATCAACATGCGAAGAGGATTTTGATAATATTTTGGACATGGTCCGGCGTGCACGGACTGCAGATCCAGAACTGACGTCTTTTGCATTTGCCGAAGCTGGATATTTCCGACAAGCCACGTTTGAAAGCCCAAACGATGCTCGCGCCCTATGTAATTACGCAATTTGTCTCCAATTCTATGGCACTGTTACCTCAATGAGAAAATGTGCATCGCCCGACCTAGAATTATCAAAGAAGTATTATATTGAAGCACTAAAACGAGACCCTTACGATGAAAGTATTGTTGAAAATTTCAATTTTATGTTGCATTATCTGAAGGGCTCTACATACGATGCATTTGAGTGCTTTGTAGAACACCAATCGGTACAGGCAAAAGAGTGTCTTTCCGAATGGCAATCAGAAGTAATTTTAAATGAAGAATTTGAGAAGAAAAATACAGCAGCTGTACTTCTGCAGAAAACATTTCGCGGATTCTTTATTCGGAAACATCCATTACATGAAGTGATTTCTTCATCTGTTTCTGCATGGACAAGCGAGGAAGATGACGCTTTAACAGAGGCTCGGGCTTATCTCAATAATAACTATCTTGACATTGCAAAACAACTGCCAGGAAGGTCTGCTTTGGAAGTTAGGTCCAGACTCAATGAAATGTCCAGAAAGAATAGCTTACATCATAGAGAAATAGAAGAAAACTTTGAGACATGCGAAGATGTCGACGGTAACAAATTTTACTATAACACAGAAACGGGTATATCGACGTGGACGCTGCCTTACACACTTGATTCACAAGATAATTGCACTTTCGGCAATATCGATGACTGGGAACAACATTACGATGACAATGGGAATGTATACTGGTATAATACTTCAACCGCGGAATCTCAATGGCAGCACCCATCAAGAGATAGAGATAAAGTGTTCTATAATGAACGAGAAGGAGAGAAAGAAATCGCAAAGGATACCCCAAATACCTGGGAGTTGTGCAACGATTCAGAAGGAAATACTTTCTACTATAATATACGTACACAAGAGTCAGTATGGAATATTCCGTTGGAAGATAAAACAGAAATCGGTCAAAGTGGATGCGAAAATAATTTTTCGTTAATTCGATCAATGAAGCTTCGAATTGGAAGCTATGTTTTTGCCCGATATCAAAGAGGTGAACATTGGTACCCTGCTCGTATTGTTGATGTAACTGAAGGATTGTACAGTGTGTTGTATGATGATGGTGATTTCGAAGAGGCTGTATCAGATAAGTTGCTCTGTCTACGAAAGGCGCAATTATTTGTTCCAGATGAACTTGTCCATGTAAATTATATGGATTTGCCATTTAAAGACATCTCTAGGCTTGACAGAGGTGTCATAGTACGTGAAGATTTGAGCAACAAAAACGAACAAATAAATATCGATGAATCTTATTACAATGTAATACTTGAAAATGGGAATTCCTTCGTGCTTCCGCCTGAGCAGCTATTTCCTGCAATTCATCAATAATTGAATGTGGTTAAATGCCTTATCATACACGTACGAGTACATTATCTGCATTGAAATCTTCAATGTGCCTACGGGTACTTATATAAATGTGAATAATTATATTATTTATTTCACATGGTAATTCATTACGCAACGAAAATGATCCTCAGATTCCTAAGTACACCTAAAGCATTTTCTTCTACTTATTGCGTATTATGTTTATATTTATGAACATACGGAACATGGTATCATTCCATCTTTTCTCAGACCCATCTCCTATGGTTGTCGCCAAAATTTAGGCCTTGACTTGCGAGTAGACTGCGCAAAATTTGAGGACGTCTGTTTTGCGACTGAATGTTTTGCTTACCTCGTATAATAGCAACGCCGTCCCAACAAAATGCATTTATTTGCTTTGCGACATGTGGAGCTCAATTCCATGCGAGTACAATCTGAAGTCACTGGAAAACAACGTACGTTCATTGGAAGGGCTCTCTGATTCTCATATATCTCATCATATATCGATCCAATGCAATTTTATGCCCGTATTCTCGTATTTAACATACCTTTCTGTTCATGCTCTGTAGTCAATGTAATGGCGGAGCATATATACAGTAATGTTATTGAAATAAACCGACACGGGAAATTTATCAAACTGAAGAATATTGAAGAAACAACAATGACGTTGCACTATGACTACATGGTCTTCTCCCCATCATTGCAAGAAAACATCGTAAATATATCGGGATTTTTAGACACGGGTCAAATGTTCAGTTTGAAGAGATGGCTGCGCAAAAATAAGGAGGGATGCCAAAGAATAGACGACAAAAGTGATTTCGTAGTTTATGGCAACGATATTCGAGTTTTCTCTGTTGCTCATGATATTATTTCAAGATCTGGGAACGATAGTGAAGTATACATTATATGCCCATTATCTAGAGAAAAGGCTTGTTCTTCTTTCAATTTTGGCTATAAAAGAATTCTTGAAAAGGTATTGGATACGATTCTAAAGTTAAACGTTCGCATAATATGGGACACAAAACTCAAATCTTGTTCACAAGAACGACAAGAAGGACTCGTTACATTTGACTGTTTAGTGGATGCTTTAGATAAATTTACACTACCTGACAAATTCAAAGTTCAAAACACAACAAAAGGTTCAAACTGCAAATGGACTACTGCTGACTGTTGTGCCCTGATTTGTTTATTCGACCAAGGCATTGACCAAAAACTACTGGATGAGATAATTAGCGCAGGACTTGTTTTTGATTCAAGACTTATTGTCGATTCAGTGTACCGAACAAATGATCCCTCGATATACGCTGTAGGACCTTGTGCAAAATTTTCAAAAAAATATCGGCAAAAACATAATTTAGATTCATATGACACATCTGAAGTCGGACGTGATGCCGCTTGCGCATTTGTACAATCTATAAATGAGTCCTTAAGTTCCGATACACTAAAACAAACATCTGTCACAAGTTTTGCAAGACCGAAAGTTCATTTTGAAAACTGTTGCATTGGTAAATGTTTCTTCTCTGCTGTTTGTAGGCCTGGTGTTTTTGAAGATATGAATAAAGGAGACTTTTCCGCGTTTAGATGTGTGTCGACTGATGTAGATTTAAAAGATCAAAAGGGCAGCAATTTGATAGATTTTTGTAATGTATTCATCGATAAATATGAGAATATTGTCGCCATACAGACGTATTCGAATAAGAAAATCGATATAAAGATTCTGAATAATTTGATTGAGATACACGCATCTTATCTTGGTGATATCGATAGAGTTGAAAGCGAAGGTGGAAATCTTCTTGAAATCTTAAAAAACCAAAGGTTACACACTTTGCTCAATAACAAGGTATTGGAGAGTATGCCCAATGCAAGACAAATGCATTTAATGATTAAAGAACCATTTCTTGGCCTTCGAGATGCATATGCGTCTGATTCGAACTCAAAGTCAAATATATGTTTTCTTAAGAAAAAGCTATTAGGACCCTCTGGTAGCAGACTCCCTCAAACCTTCGTGCAGGAAATAAATGAAATTGCACGTCTTCATGTGCAGGAGTAAATCGCACTCATTTTCCTATAAATGTATTATAATTAACGTGCAGTTCGTTTACTTTGCACTATCTTAAAAGTAAGCAACTTGTGTGGTTCAAATTAATTCTGACAAACCTACCAATCGATACAGATGTCTCGTAGATCTATATTATAATAAAGTGTATCATCAAGAGGGAACTTTCGTAACACCAATTTTTTCATATAAAATAAATGAACTTAACAAATCGTGTTTCGATCTATTTTTTTCATTACGGATTATGGTTTCTACTTAAAGCATTCAATTCTGCT
>JACLAC010014168.1_pt1 | contig 13881 bp, 17 predicted proteins | sample 8027881 | NCBI WGS metagenome assembly JACLAC01 (sample SAMN15725517, study PRJNA655200) | protist metagenome | isolation source: fluorescence activated cell sorting (FACS) single amplified genomes of... | place: Spain: Blaines Bay Microbial Observatory, Mediterranean Sea | collected 2016-01-19 | reverse complement strand
GCCAACACAGTGTTTACCAGACCCTGGCTGCACAGTGCAGCCTGTGATTGATTGTGATGATGCAAATGCACTGGCAGATCTATTTCATTTGGCTCCGGGGCTTGGATTATCAAAAGCATCATGCCAACCTTTTCTGCTTACTGCTATCTCAGCCTCTGAAGGCAAAGGTTTCATGGTCATTCCCATGGGCCTGCGTACCTCAGCTGAGGTACAGAGGTACAGAGGTGCGGTACAGTACCGCGCCTCCTTGGGAGCTGGCCGATCTGGGGGTTCGGCTACATATCCTGAAGCTGCGTTGGATGTCACCATTCGAAACCAAAATCAAAACTGACATCCCCAGATTTCAACATGTTGACTTTTGGTGTTTTGGGCTGATTTTGACCCATTTGGGATGATCTTGGCTACATATCCTGAAGCTGCGTTGGATGTCACCATTCGAAACCAAAATCAAAACTGACATCCCCAGATTTCAACATGTTGACTTTGGGTGTTTTGGGCTGATTTTGGACAGATTTTGTCTGATTCTGGCCAGATTCTGGCCAGAGGTACAGAGGTGCAGTATTGTACCGCGACCCCCCTGGCAGGCCTATGCCCTCCGCACCTCCCTCCGCCAGGACCTAATTTCTGCTCTTGAGACAAGGTCTGCCAAGGCAGGACAAATATTTCAGCTGGGACAGAACAGATGTCCGCTGCCACCCGCGCCCTTCAACACATGAGAAGTGCCAACTGTTCCCATGCCACAGAGCTGAGGCGTTACAAAAGGGGGGTTGACCCAAAATAATCAACATGAACTGCTGCGAGAATGGTCGCCGAACAAGATTTTTGACCCCAATTCGGAAGCCGTTTCGGAAGCCGTGGGATAGGTTCCATGCCCCAACGAGTCAACGACTTCTGCATGGAGACTTCAAAATAGGCACCGCCTTATTGGCCGTCGAGCGAAGCCGCGCTGCTGACACGATACCTAGGACGACTGCGCCACCGCAAAATCATTTTGAATCCTGTAGACCCTGGCTCTCGTTTCCCTGAGACGTTGGTTGTCTTGAGTGCCTGATGGTGTGTCTGCAGCATCGATAGACTCATAGTTGAATTCCCTGATGCAATGACAAACACATACCTGTCTTGGTAACCTGGCCAAATGGCCTTCAAGAAGCCTTGTCCATAAAATTTCGTCTGGTCATCCTCTGTCTTTGATCAGAAATTGGTGGCAAGATGCCCGACATGTGGAGTTTGGGCATGCCCTCGAAGCACTAGCTAGGAGAAGAATGAGGGGCGATAGCTTTGGCTAACCAACCACATAAATAACTTTGATTTTGGCAACGGGTTTCCCATTGATCCCCCTTCTATTGTGTGCTTGATCCGTGTTGGTACTACGCGTCAGCGGCTTGTGCTGCTATTGTTGGGAAGTGGTCTGCATGCGCTCGATCTTGGAGAACATGAGGAAGGCGCTGCAAGAGCAAAAGTATGACATGAGATCATGATGACATTTCATTGTTATGCAGATCAATAACTTTGACGACTTGTGCTTGCGCGTTGGAACGTTAACCCGGAAGTCAAACGTCTGACCTCTCCGCAATCGCTTCGAACATACAACAACGCCGTGGGCTGTTATTAGCTTCATATCAAACTGCCGACCTTCGCGCACTCTCGGCTTCATAGCCCACTCAATGCCTGGACCAACCTCAGCAATTATGACGGGCCTGGAATCAATGGAGCCAAAGACAAAGCTCGTCAAGCTGCTGATGATCGGCCAATCGGCCCAAGGAGATGCTTGTGCTGCTGCCGGTCGGTGCAATTCAACGCGCAATGGTACATGATCTCCACTGCGTCTGATAGAAACAATTTGTGTGGGATGCAAGTGTGATCATTCGCCCGCACATCTTCACACAACATACTGATTGTGCACGGAGACCTTGAACTGGATAAGGTGACAACTTGAAACGATGTACTGCACGACCCTCAAACTATGTGAACAAAGATTCTGTACTTGCCAACTTGTCTACTCAATGGCTTCCGAAATCCTGTGAGGTCTTTGGAACGCCTTCCCTCTTCAATGAAAAACTGTGCCCAAGCCATTGCCAATAGTCCCCCCCGGCTGATGTTTCCAAGGCAAGACATGAATGTGTGGAGGAGTACAATGACCACACAGACGGAATGAACCAGTTGTCTTTTGCCAACACACTAATCACATGAGAATATGACGACGGCTTAAGCGATTGGCTCTGTTAGCCAGCTTCATACCCAAACGAGACAAACCAGCAACTCTCTTGAGCGAGGATCCCTTCTAAGATGATCATAAAGTGCGGATTTGACGCAGAGGGTAGGCCTTCACAGTCGTCTCTAACCACAGCTGCCGTAACTCCGCAACCCAAACAGCATACCATCGGAACTGCTCCCACTGTAGCCCCCAATTTAAGGGCCACCCGCCACCCACCAAGAATACATCCTTGGCTTCTAGCCGCTGGCTTGCCAAACCTCGCACCCAAGACCGACCATGTGGTTGCATCATGAATCAAACAATTATCTCTTGCAATATATGGGGGGGCTCAAGCAGAATTCCTAGACTATGAAACAAACTGGACATAAGAGATGCATGGCAAATTGGCGTTAACAACGTGCCGAACCGCCAGTGGCACACAAACGACACTGGTCCAGATCCCACATACGTGGCCAAGAGTATGCTCGGGCGCAATAAGGGCCCAGACCTGCTGGGCTCAGCTCGTGCAAGCTCAGCATTGGCCATGGACCCGAAGGCGAACGAGGCAAGTGAGGCCCCTTGCCTCCGACTGCCTGTCAATGTTGAGCATGAATGAAGTGAGGCGGAGCATGCTTGACCCAACGTTGAGCCTGAGCATGCTGATCTTGGCTAAATATCCAGAAGCGGCATTTGTACTACAAAGTCAAACTCCTAAGTAAATGTCAAACCCCAAACTTCAGCGTACTCACTTTTGGTGATTTGAAGTTAGTTCTACTGATTTGAGTCATTTGGCTAACCTTGCCTGCGAACCACCAATAGCGGAAGTCCATTGTGAACACACAACAGAACTGAGAACACGCCACATGAAGCGGTTGAATAAAGCTACATAGTACTGGCTCGGCGATCATGTAAAGGTGAATGTGACCCAAGCAGCGATGAACCCATTACTGCTCTGCAACGGCTAGATTGCTTCATAAACCATGTGCTCCTATCAGACGGCCCAGAAGCAACCAATTTTGTTGGCAGAAACATGTTGGCCCTCACTCTTAACATCATTGGCAAGGCCTTACATCGAAGTGAGGGCTTGGCTCGCATGCGTTGATTTCATCTCGGGGCGCGAGCCAGAGCGGGTGTCAGACTCTGGCGCTCCGTGTCGCACGTGGTCCTACCTGGACTGGGGTCAGACATCTAATCTGTCTCATTACAATGGGCTTAGACAAGCGTACAGTAACCTTTCAAATCAAACATGCACCCACGCACAGATTGCGGTACAATCCTAAGGGGCATATCACTTTGGTGAGTTACTGACAACACAGCAATCATGATTTTGGGCTTGGCCAAAGCCAACTTTCCAAAAAAGGTTAGCATCTATCCGGCTCAGCAGCAGAACGCCTGGATCATACGGATGGTTTCTCCTTGAAAAGTTAGCATGTTCAAAATTCAGATTTCCTCGAAATGGTCATGCCAAAGGGCCGAAATGACAAAGAGCATTCAGAATCGAATTTTATGGGCCAGATCGGGAATCCGACCCTCGCTTTCATTAGCGCCGGCGGGGTCTATGTGGTGAGATGGAGAAGATTATCTGTTCGAACGCAACTGCTTTGACCTTTGTATGATTGCGAACAAGCATAGAGGCATCCTGTGCAAGCACCCATACACCAGACCAGGGGTGTGGCAGATCACGCAACCGCATCGTATCAACATGCATGCTCAATCTCCGCCACATCGCAGTGTCACCACTGCTGGCCTTACATTGAACCCAACCGTTTCAATTTCAGTGAGTCTGCTTTGTACCTTCCTCAACGATCTCGGCTAAGGAACCTGATGCAAAGCTGTGTTAACGATAAGCAAGCGTTGCAGCACTTCGGCCCATGGCGTTGCAAGCAGATGCCAATGTCAATCCAAACTCATAAACAATGATGGGAGCTTAGTCGGAGAAAAGAACAAGTCCGCATTTGGGTGTTTTTTAGTCGGTCCAATTCAGGAGGAGAAAACCTCTATAAAAACGGAGGTGGGGCGCACAACACAAAATGAACCTGGAGTGAAAACGTATTGAACATGGGGAGAAAGAGTCAGTGAGGAAGAGGGCTGCCAGATGGATCTCAAAACAAAGAAAAAGCGAAGCAAGCGAAACACGGGGAGGGGGGAAATTATGTTCATTGTCTTTTTCTGCAGCTGGGGCTGGGAGGGTCCGGTGGGCCTTTTCCGAAGCTGGTCATCGTCAGACTATTTTGATCTTTGTTGGGGGTCTCGCTGCCCACACATCGCCATCCTGTGGCTACCAGATTGGAACCAAGAAGCGAGCTGCTTATCAATTCTGCCAAAGCCACACCCTACAAGTGGGACGTATCTTTGCCAGCTCCACTGACCAACTTGTTGCCAGTCTGGCTGTCTGCCAAGCGAATGCGTTGGCACTGACAACTGAAGCTCCTTCTGAAACGAGGCTGCTTCACCTTCCGAGCAATAACAACTGCCTGCATGTTCAAGCTGTGGTGAGGGACAAGTTGCATGGCACCATTGCACTCTCCTGGCGAGGAGAGAAACAGTTCGAGAGACTTGGTATATCAACCATACGAATAACTTCATGTGTGGCAAACCTTCAATTAGATCAAGACATTTCTTCAACCGCGCTGCAAGAGATGGAAAGCTACACCTATCGTATATATCTTTTTCCACTTACTGAGTCACTACCTTGATGAAGCCTGAACGTTTTGTCTGACGGCTATGGTGGAGTTAGGTGCGGCGAAAGAGTCACTACGCCGCAGCGCGTGCTTTGCTGACCATCATTTTTTTTTGATTCTCTCGGGCTGCTCATGTGCGGTCTAAACAGACTGCTCGCGAATATGTCCACTGTACAGCACAATCTGACTCCGAGGGAGCGCCTGTCGGCCGTAGCCCTCAGGCGCGCACTCCAGTAAAGTGGTGCGGTGCAGTGAGCATGTGTACAATACTATGGGGTGATGTGAATGCAACTGTAAGCAATGCTGTAAGTGATACAGAAGTACAATGCGAGCATACTGTGATGAACTGCATGCTAGTGGAAGTATCTGCTGCTGCTTGGTGCTTCCCTGTACTGAAACTAGGGCTGCATACTGCATGCACAAAGCGTTGTAGGGGCAGAGTGAGAGGGACATCGTGGGGCTTGGCGCACCCGATGCACGCTCGCTCGGCGACCCCGTCCTACTTCTCAAGCTCAGAAGGCGCAAATTTCTGACAGACTCCAGGGCTGCGGTTGACACGTCCTTGCGGCCCACCTGGCAGTGCATCCTGTTGCTGCATGAGCGCCACGCTGCGTCACCAGGGAGTGCCTCATATCCTCAAGGTGCCTCCAAGTCCTCAGGCACTGGTGCAATACAAAGTCTGATGTGTTCCATTCAGACAAATCTTCAGAGAGTCTGCTCATTTGCCTTCATGCTTTGCCTTGAAGATGACTTGGGTCTTGAGCCATGGCGTGGGAGGCGTCAGAGCGCCGCAATGCGTGGGCGCCGGCGCCAACCTGGCCCTGCCAACTCTGACCTGTGCGTTCACCAACCTCTCTCTCGTATCCACACGGCTCTAGCCAGCCTGGCCTCCCAACCCCTCACATAACAGGGCACTGCTCGGCCGCCACACAGCGGCCGACGACTGCATGGCGCTTGTATAGTTTTGGTGGCCGGCAGCGGCCAGTGGCCTGCAGAAGTCGGCGGCAGGTGGTCAGCGGCGATTGGCAGCGGTTGGCGGTTGACAGCTGGCGGCGCGCATGTTCGGCGCCTTGCGATAGGCGGCATTCATGTTCGGAAGCGAGCTGCTGGCGTTGGCACTTTCTGCGGCCGGCACTTTCTGCGGCCGACGGCCGGCGGCTGCACACAATCAAGAGAATCAATGGAGGGTGCACATGAGATAGGGTGCCCATGAGATCTCAGGTCGAGATTTGCAGAACTCGATGAAAGCGCAAGCTTGCACAATCCGTAAACAAAGTAGGTACACATTCCCTTGAGATGCGCCACTAGCAATGGCGCATCGTCCTCTCCAGAACCAAGCCAACCCCAAGGGTCCATAGGTCTCCAAGCCAAAGCTGTGTCGAGCAATGGCAGCAGAGCAAGAGCTCCACGTCTGAACTCTATATAAAGCAGTGTGGCTCTGGGGTAAAGTAGGGTGTTGGCATATTTCGATAAAAACTCTTCCTTCTTGGCCCCGGTCATTAGGTATTCCCTGTTCGAGTCGTAATCGCGAGACTCGTCTTGCACTTGGCTGAACTGGGGCAAAGATCTTCACAAGGTAGGAGTGGCTCAGTGGATGCCCAGCCTCAACAGACAGTCCATGCTGTTGTTGACGAATGGTGGTGCAGATCCCTTCAAAGAGGAGGATGGTGCCCTGGTGTGCCATACACTGGGAGGCTGACAATGATTGCGAAAATCTGGCAAGCATCTAATTTCTGTCAGAAGCAACCATCTCTCCTGTCTTAATCAACAGCACTTATAAGGGGACTGATGTGAGACGTCTCAGTCTGCACCACGGAAGCGAATCTCGAACTGGCGAATGTCTACTGAAGTTTCCAAGCTGCCATTTCTGTATGGAACGTAAATGCTTCAACGTCTTCGGCGACAATTGGTTCCATTCAGCGCCAAAGCCATGATAAACAGAAAGCCGTCGGCCAACAGCCTCCACACCCAATCTGAAATGGAAGCAAAAAGTTCTGGGCCTTGCCCTGGGGACCCCTGATTCAAAGCTACGTGGCAAGGGTACTCAAGGCTCCAACGGGAAATGGTTCAACTGGCCCTACTGAGTACCTGCCAAACTTCAAGCAAGCGAAACAACATTGTAACTTTTTCGAGGGTGGCTCCGCCGCCCTGGATCCCTATAATGCTCAACCGCTGTCACCGCCTGCTAATCGCGTAACGGACAAGCAGTGCTTCGTCAATCAGATTCCAAAACTAATCTGGGAACAATTTCCCCAAATACAGGGGCAGCATTCCCCACGTTGTATCCACATATTTCGTGGATTCTTATATTTTTAGAACAAATGTGGAATGGCAGCAGAACGCAATTCTAGAATCCGCAGGCCTGGATTGCGGGTAAGGGCCAAGCTTTGGCTCAGCTTTCAAAACATCAAATCTTGTACCGAATTGGTCCACAATCAACAGTCCATGTAAATAATATAGCCATGATTGATCTGCTCTGACAACTCCCAGGCCAAAAAGACAGCATGAACAAGAACCGCTAAGGGCGACCTCATCGCTTCTATGATGTCAGCTGCATTGCTGCAGTCGCCTCTGCAAGGAAGATCCTCTTCGAAGATAGGATGACGGGCAAGTGCTGCCACCGCCAAGCGCAACGAAGATCTGCTGCCATCGTTGAGCCCGCCAGGACCTGCAAAGCACAAACTGGTGTGGAAACATCGGCCGGATTCATGCACGGAATCCCAGAAGCACTGCGGCACGACTCTAGCAAAAACATAAGTGCCGGCCGGCAGGGGCCCTGTGGGTCCCCCTAACGTTTACAACAGGTCCCCATTTCCGTGAGAAATCACCACCCATGATTTGGCGAGCCCTGTGCTGCTTTGTTCTATTGCGGAGGCCGCTGTCTTTTGGTGAGAATGGAAACACATGATTTGGTAAGCCCTCTGCTGCTTTGTGCCGGTGCTGCAGGGTTCTCTTTTTCTGCAAAAATGGTAAGCCGTGGATTTGACCATCCCAATACCCCTTCTGTACTATTGCCGCAAGCATTTGTTTTTGGCAAACATGTCCATGCAAGAATTTAACAAGCCCGTTGCTGCTGCTCCTGTTGCCGGAGGCCTCTCTTTTTGTGCGAAAACTGCCACCCGTGGATTCGATGAAGTGCTATGATTTCACGTTGCTACACATGACTAGTTCAAGAGACTTCAGGGCGCAAGCACGGCTAGAGGCATCTCCCACCATGATGCAAACGCCTCACTTGTTTTGGCTAGACCTCTCATTTCCAATTAACAAGACCCCTCACTTATATCAACCAAACCTCGAAATCCTGCAAGCCAAGCCAAAACCCGCGACACTGGCCGCTATTAGCCCATGCACAAAAAATGCCATTGAAAAAGCCCCTGGTTGTAATCTGTGGTTGTGGGGCCATCCTCATGTCATTGTCATCACAAAGCTCAAGGCTTCCAAAGCATACCAAGCAAGAGACCCATCTTACGATGCCTAATGAATGCTGTGACGAGGTAGCATAGAGCAGCACATAGCCCACGGTCGCCACTGTTATGCTGTGGGTTGAACAGCTTTTCACTTGCGTCTATATTCGCAGGATTGGAGTCTGGCATTTCGTCGTCCGACCTTCTTCAAAGACAAGGATATCCTTCCATCCCGAATTATGACTCTCCACGGGCTCTGCATTCGTCGCTGGAGCATCATTGACAGGGCACTTCATCCATAAAGGAACAGACAATACAAATCACTATATGGCGACCTCGTTTCTCTTCTCGCCGGGGCGTGCTTGCTAAACAAAATGTGAGCGTGATCGGCATGATTATCAGATAGTTTTCGTAACACGGCAAGCGTATCAACTGAGATATAGGATGCTCCTTTGCTTCTCTGTCAACCTCTGTTCTATTGACATGGCGTGGCTGCACGTCTTCGTTTGCTCTTGGTTGCCAACCGAGCAAGAACTTTTCGGCCCATACCTTCAAGTTAAGTTGTCAAGGACAGAATCAAGCGCCCTCAGCCCAAGCTGAGCCCTTCATCAATCTGATTCTGCTATGATGCCAGATCCAAAGCCAGCCAAGCAAGGCTATTTTTTCACTCTCGGTCTCGGCGCCTTCGCTTACATTACCTTTGGTCCCCTCTGAAAACTCCTCCGGAAATCGTGAAATTGTGTTAGCGCGGCAAGATCTCTGCTAAGATGCACACAAATGGAATTTTCCCAGAGAACTGCGCCTCACCTGTTACAAACACAAAAGTGAAGCTGGGCACACCGCTCCCAAGAGCAAGCAATTCCCACCCACTGTTTTTTTTTTTGTCGCGCTGCACCCCATACAACACAAACATCTAACGAAACGACGCGTCACATTCATGCTGGCCGGCAAACCAAATTTATAGGCTGCCATGTATCGCACATGTGCCTTCTGAAGACTTTCCTCGTGGCAGTGTCCTTGGTGGCTGCTGGTCGCAAAGTCTCCAAATCAGAGCAAGGGATACTTTTGGATCTAGTCAGATCTCAAGGTCTGTGATGCAGGATCCCCCCACCCAACCTACTCTGAACCCTACTAGTATGCTTCCCGCAGCCCTCTTTTAGGGCCTTCTTCATCGCGAAGGATTTGACTCGAGCTGAACATGCCATGAAGACCTCAATGAAAGCAGAATGACTGAGACTTCGTTGATGTACTTTGTCTGGAGCAAATGCAGCTGGTGGCATATCATGAAAAATCCAGGGGCCTGGACACACAGAATATTCAACCTATGGGGTCCTTCCTTTTGGTACTGCAAATGATCCAACGCAAGGGAAACTATGTCAAGCTGTTTGAGTGGTCAGACTTGCTACTGAATAATGTGTGTGTACTATGCGTGATGGGTATATACCAAAAGCAAGGCGAGACGAAAACGTTCTACAGAACAATGGAGGAAAATTGAACAGGTTACGCCAACCAAGTCACATGCATCTCTTCTCCGTCTCCTGAAGACAATGCAAGTGATGCTGCATGTTGTCTGCAAAGACGTTCGATCGGAGATTCGTCAACGATATGGTCCCCGGTGTTAGGGCGCTTGGGGTCTCATGTTGGCAATGTTCGAGGCACCTGGAAACCAACTTTATCAGATGCGCCAAGATTAACATACGCCGAACTTGCAGCCGCATTTCTTTCTCGATTATGTGTTGGGGGCCTGAACTCACTACTGCTGATGACAACATGCAAGAGTCCAGCATGAACACAGAGTCATCAGGAGAGAGCGATGCATACACTCCGTCATGCCCCACAAGAGTTGCTCCAAGTAACCACATACATGCCGACATAATGCAACTGAGCACATGAGCTGCTTGGGGGCACTGCTTCTCGTCACACTCCATGTGTTGGCACGATGTGCATCTCCATGATGCCAAATTTCAAGATGTGTGGCCGCCAATGACTGGATAAACATAATATTATGCCCACAATATGAGGTGAACGCCTCACAATGCCAATGGTGCAATGCTGCACGAATCTCTGAAGCTCTGCTTCGAGCCGTTCCCATAGTTCTGGACAAATATTGCTTGGCTGTAGACAAGGCTGGACCTGCCTCCTAGAGCAGGCGAAACAGTGATGAATTTGGCTGCATGAGCAGCATGAATAAGACATACCACCGGGATGGCACTCTGTCAGGACTCCGACCTCCTCGTTGTGCTGAACCACCTCGCAATGCCTACTATAAACAGTAAAGTTTGCTCTGGTATTTCGTGTGGCGTGAAGAGACTTGATAATACTCTTCAACTTAGCAATGCAGCGACCTTCCAATTTACAATTGCAACTGCTTCAATTGTTGCAAGGGCAACTAGCCAAACTGCTGCTGATCGGAGCCCATGCTGAGGGAAACTGTGATGCCTAAAGAGCCAATCGAAGGCTGCCAATCAAGCTCAATCTTGAGTTTGTCATCTCAAATGAACATCTCTGGACTGGGATGTCCAATCAATTGACGAAGTCCGAGATCGATTTCCAACTGAAGCTGAACTACGAAAGATTTTTGTATGGCACTTGCAAACAACAAGCTGGGGCACTAACTTATCTACTCAAGAGTTCTGGGACATGCCTGCACAGCGATGACGCTCGAGAGCATCAAGTAATCCAATACCTTTTGCAACAAACTTGCATTGACCACACCAATGAGCCGTCAAAACATACTCTGAAGGATCCGACGGCACCGCCGCTCTGTGGGTGTCAGTTTGAAAACAGAATGCAGAAGCTATCCACGTGGGCTGGCCCAAATCTTCCAGATTGCCTGGCCTAGATTAGGTCCCTTCCCAAATGCGGTTGGCCCTGCTTGCGCTAGCGCATCCTCCTCCTCCTCCTCCCTTGCAACCTCACTTGCAAACACTTGGCCCTTGCTATCCCTGGAGATCTGGCAAGTGGCCGCCGTTGACAAGGCGTGGCAGGGCCAAGTTACTTCAAGAGCAATCCCCAACTGCTCCTGCTCAATACATACCTGCTCGTCAGGTGAAGGTGAGTAGCATCACACAATCTACGCTGAACCAGATTAGGCAACGAAACCTACTGTCCTGACACTGCATAGATAATACTATGCAATCCCCTCATGGTGCAATGCCTGATACTGCAGCACCCTCATCACCAGACTCCTCCTCAAATCCAAAGAGTGACTCCAGATTGACAACGCCACTTGGTCCCGCAAGGCCTCCTTGTCTTCGCTCTTCCACAGACAAGCACCAGCTGAAAGATGTGAGCAATTGACGCATCGCATGACCCAAGCTCACGCCTCATAGGGTGTGGTACAGTGGTTCTCTTTATAAGCAAGCGAGGGAGGACCCCTGAACTTCATGAGAGTGTGAACTCGCTTTAAATGCAACAATTACCTCTTTTGACGCGTTGGCGTTGGGTGAGGCGTTGCATAGGAGCCACTTTGATGGCAGCCTCTGAGGCTAACTAAATCGTTTTGAAGACTCATTTCGAGACACATCAGACTCCGTGAAGCTGCCACCCTCACTTGTCGTCGATGCTTCGTGTGCAAAGTCTTTGCTCACTTACGTTGATACCGATTCAAGGCAATCTCTTGCTCAGCTGTGAGAAGCTGAAAGGCCCGATTGGACCCAACAAGTCCTGACCGACTACTTGACAGACCCATATTGATCCTTGTGATGATAGCACTTATGTACAGACGCCGACAAACCCCACGGCACCCAACGCGCGCAGATGGGACCCACCCAACCCATCAAAATTGCGACTCCTGGTTGCAGCAATGCGGCACACTGAAACATCACTGTCTCAGCTCCAACCACGCGCCCCCAAGGACGAAATAACCGCTTGCAAGCGAAGCGGTCGGCCCAATTGGAATACCCTTACGGAAAGTGGCCAGAACCTCACTTTATTGGCCAGACCCCATCACTTCCAGGAGCTGTAGCCATTTCCTGGCTATACCTGCAACTCCTTCTGCTGTGCAAGGCTGAGACTAGCCCCTGAATGCAAGTACGGAAAGACACTGCCCTCTGAACATCAACTAATCTGCGTCAAGCAAGGCTGGGTAGAATCCTACTGAGAGCGTATTTCAAAGAGGAGTTGTCCCGGCCTGAGGCTGAAACGAGGCGGGCATGGCTTCTAACTTCTGCAAGTCGCAAGGTGTGCGCACTTTCAGAATTCTCCGACCATGCCTTTGCAGAGAGTGCACCAGCAGCTGCTGCCACAGCTCCAACTGTCACCCCTGCGCCTACAGGGCCGCCGACGAGACCGCCTTTGCCAACCACCTGAGGCGTCATTGGAGAAAAGTTCATCCGCAACTTGAATAACAAGGATCTTCCAACGCCAAGCTGGCACGGCGAAGCAACCTGGCTTGGCGCAGCGAAACAACCCAGGCTGTCTCGGCATGATTCGGCAAGTTGTGCCAACACGGCCTGACACATTGAGAACTAGTCTCGCTGCAAGAGATAGAAGTGAGAGGTGTGGCTAAAAGAAGAGAAGGATTGCCAATAGAAGTGAGGGAAGGCCAAGAGAGGTCATGGAGAGGGCCAATAGGAATCTGGGACAGATGTGCCAATGGAGGCGAGCGTTTGCCAAATAGTGATTTGTTGTCTGTCCATTAGAAGATGACAATGCCCCGAGAGTGAGGGGTTTCACTGGGCCTGGCCAAGAAAAAAAATCGAGGGGGCGGCTGCGCCCCTCGGACCTCCCTGCATTCTTCTTTATCCAGTTGCTGCTTAGAAGCGATGTGCAAGTCACAATGACGTGTTGGCTTGCGCCTCTAACAATTACGAACTTCCAAACGTATTTGATCAGTACTATACTCCAGAGGTCTATCTGGTCCTGTGCTCCTCTTTCCTCATATACTGGGAGGACACACACACACACATACACCACTTGACAGATTAATAAGTAAACGAGGACTTAGAATACTGGTAGTATGTGTTTTTAATGGTCACTTGCTGGACAACATCATGCAATCACCGCAAACATCAACCTGTGCAACTGTCAGATACACTGCCAATGACTGCTCCACAATCACTGCAAAACAAATAATTAACTTCCATGTGTTTCCAAGAACAATCCAAGCACGCTCCAAGTGACACATCAACTTCACGCGATTGCCAGGTTTCAAAAAAATATGACTTCTTCAATAAATATCGAATCTCATCCCAGACTCTACTTCATACAGGACTGCACTGTACTCGCCTGCATTGCAGCAAAGAATTGCCTCAAGTGGTCTTTTCAAAAGCTCAGCCCAGGTCAATGCAGCAAGCCTTAAGGTCCGGATTCAATGCGGCCCAGGCGACTTGAAATGCAATGGACTTGACTCAGAGTGTGGGCGGCCTGAACCAGATAGGACCAATCCGGAGAGGTCTGAGCTGGTGTAGATCCAACACTGCTGCATCCACATGCACTGATGTACCAAAAGGATCAATAAAGGATTATCATATGTGCGACACCTTGGTCACTTTGGTGATTGCACCAAGAAATGCTCCTGAGGCTGCCACCTTGTTCTCTGTCAAACATGGAAGCCCACAAGAGCGGCTTGGACATGGGGCAACTGCTGGAAGATCAGAAT
>JACLAC010004050.1_pt1 | contig 13882 bp, 6 predicted proteins | sample 8027881 | NCBI WGS metagenome assembly JACLAC01 (sample SAMN15725517, study PRJNA655200) | protist metagenome | isolation source: fluorescence activated cell sorting (FACS) single amplified genomes of... | place: Spain: Blaines Bay Microbial Observatory, Mediterranean Sea | collected 2016-01-19 | reverse complement strand
AAAACTGGCGACTTGGAAGCCCACCTCTACGATCATGATACTTTAGTCTATTCTGCTGACTCTAGTATTTATAAAGTAGAAAATTTAGGAGAAAATGTTAACTCTGACCATGTTGAGTCAGGACCACGTATCTCTCCAGATGGAAAAACACTGTACTTTTTCCGAATTGACACTACCTATAATGTAAGACATGCTAGTGAATATACTAGTCAAATTCTTTATTCTGAGTACAATGAGAAAGACAGTACTTGGTCTCAAGCTGCAGACATTGGTAAGCCTTTAAATGGTAAAGGAGCTAACTCTGTACAAAGTGTGGCTGGTGAAGATGGTGAAACATTAATTTTGACAAACCATTACATGAAAAATGGATTGACAAAAAAAGGAATTTCTATGTCTTATAGAAAAAGAAGCAAATGGTCATTCCCTGAACCAATCAAAATTAAGCACTTCAATTATGATTCTCGTTATTCTGTTCACATGACAAAGGATGGTAAGACAATGCTTTTAGCTTATCACCAACATGGCGACAAAGAAGGTTCTGGAGAACAAGATTTATATGTTACACATTATGTAAATGGAAAATGGACTCTTCCTTTAAACTTAGGCCCAAAAATTAACACTCCTAAATCTGAGGCTACTGCATTCTTAGCAAAAGACAAAAAAACGATGTACTTCTCTACAAATGGTCGTCGTGGTGGATTAGGTGGTTATGACATCTATTATACTAAACGTTTGGATAGTACTTGGACTAACTGGTCTAAACCAGTAAACATGGGGGCTCCTTTCAACACAAAAGATAACGAGTTTTACTTCTCTATTCCTGACAAAGGAGATTATGCATATTTAGCTCACCACTTCAAAACTTCTGATAAATTAGAACATTCTGATATTGTTCGTATCAAAATGATTGGAAGAATTCAACCAGCATTATTAGTATTAGAAGGACTTACTTATGACAAAAGAACAAAAACTCAAATTGATGCAAAGATTATTTTTAGAGATTCTAAAGGAAAAATTGTAGACGATTCTGTTTTCTGTTCTATGACTGAAGGATATAAAGAAGAATTGCCTTTAGGAGAGAAATATACTTATGAAGTAATTGCTGATGGTTATAAAACGATCAAAGGAGAAATTGATGCTACTATATACGATGAGTATACTGAGAAAAAATTAGACTTCTACTTAGAGCGTGATCCATTACAAATGCTAACAATCAAATTCATTGATGAAGACTCTAATGAACCAATTGATAGTGTGAATGTCACAGTAAAACAATTACCTTCTAAACCATTTGCTAAAGGAATAGCATCTGCTACTGAAGGATACTATGTTGAATTACCTGGAGGATATGATTACGAACTTGAATTCCAAAAAACTGGATACTTGTATCAATTAAAAGAACATGACTTAACAGACTATGTTGATTATAAAAAAGAAACAATGGTTGTTAAGATGAAAAAGCTTATTGGTTTAAAATTCCAAGTTGAAAACATCGAGTTTGATGTTGGTAAAGCTACTTTACGTCCTACTTCTTTCCCTCCTTTAGATACTTTAGTTAGAATTATGGAACATATTCCAGAAATTACTGTAGAGATCCAAGGACATACTGACTCTGATGGTTCTAATGCTTCTAACTTATCATTATCTCAACGTAGAGCACAATCTGTTGTAAATTACTTAGTTCAACATGGAATAAGTAAAAAACAATTTAAAGCAAAAGGATATGGTGAAGAAACACCTTTAGTTCCTAATAATAGTAAGGAAAACAAGCAAAAGAACAGACGTGTAATGTTTGAAGTACTTGAAGTACGTGGAGATCATATTCAAATCCATTAGCCTTCAGTTATAAATAACATAATAACCAAATAAATAAGTCTTGGAGGTTTACCTTTCAAGACTTATTTATATAAATAATATAATGAATTGATAAAAATTCAATACTTAATAACTTAATCAGCATATATATGAGAAATTTATTACGTTGCTTTGCTCTGGTCATAGGGCTCCTATCCATGAACGTTGGATGGGCAACAAAGTATACTGTAACAACTACTGCTGTTGACAACAAATGGTTTGATAAATGTTTAACAGACTTGTCAGGTACTTGGTTTAAAACATTAACACCAGGATCTTTTACTGATGCTATTCATCAAGCAAATGCAGGGAAAGCCGATACAATTGTTTTTGCTGCTAGTTTAACTGGACAAACAATTAACATGTCTACTGCTCCAGAAAATTCTAGAACTTTATGTGCTGCTGGTGTTGTAGTTGATGGTAAAGATGCTCCAGGAATGACTTTACAGGGACCTAATGATGGGCCTGCTTTAATTGTGACAGGAGATAATTCAAGAATTCAAAACTTACAATTCTCTACTACAGCTCAACAAAGAGGAGGTTTAGAGTATCAAGCAAATAATAGTTTTGTTGATAATTGTATTTTTCTTCAAGGTAACTTATATATTGGACATATCCGTATACCTGCTGTATATGTTACAGGAAACATTATTACCAATTGTGATATCCAAAACGGTAATTTACAAATCATGGGAGCTTCTAACCAAATAAAAGACACTAAAATTTTAGGAGAATTGGTTATTGGAGATGAGGGTGGTACCAAAGTTCTTTCAAACAAAAATATACTAACTAACTGTACCGGAATATCTAAAGGTGCCTTTATTTATGGTAATGAAAATGAAATAATAAATGCTGTAATTACAGTTACTGCTGCTCCAGATATTAGTGGCCTTAAACCTCATGGTATAGTTATAAAAGGAAATACTAATACAATTAAAAAATCTTCAATTTCAAATACTTTACCTGTTGATAATGACAATGACTTTTCAGGTATTCGTATTGAAGATCCTTTATCTTTTGACAATGTAATTGATAGTACAACAATTGATGGTTGGTGGAATGGTGTTTATATAAAACTTGCTGAAAAAAACACAGCTTCAAATAACAACATTATCAATTCACAAAATGCAGGTGTTCTTATTGATCAAGAAGGAAATAATAATACCATTACAGGAAACATTATTGATAAATCAATCAAAAATGGAATTCAACTTAACGCAAATGAAGGAAACATTATCACTAAAAACGAATCAAAAAATTCAGTAGCTGCTAATGGTATCTCTCTTATTTCAACAATAGGAAAAAATACATTAACTGAAAATGCTGTATATGGAAATGCAGGAAACGGAATTTATTTGTTTGGAGCAAAAGACACAGAAGTAACCAAAAACTTTTTAGGACAAAGCACTGATGGTTCTGTTATTAAAGGTAATCAAGTTGGTATCACAATATCGGAAGGTGGAAGTGGAAATATTATTGATGGAAATACTATTGTAGCAAATAATAGTATCGGAATTCAAATAGGAGAAATATTAGGTTGGAGAAATGATGATGAAGTATCTGGTTCTAATAATACTATTATCAATAACTTGATTGGTAATGTTTCTAAAACAAATCCTGCTTTAGAGAATGGTTCACATGCAATTTTAGTTCAATATGGTTCTACTTTAAATACTATTGGTGAAGTTGGAAAAGGAAATACAATTCAAAACAAAACAAAAACACTAGCAGCTATCCAAATTGATGGAGCTACAAGTGTTCAAAATACCATTCAAGGTAATATTTTATCTTGTAATGCAGGAAAAGGAATTGAATTATCCAATAATGGTAACCAAGAATATGCAAGTAAAACTTCACCAAATTGGGTAACAATCAATACTGCCGAATTCCGTGATGATATGATCTCAGGTAAAGTACAAACATCTACTGGTAATGTAACTATTGATATTTATGTTTCTGGTGATTGTGAAACACGTTGTTCTGCAAATGAATCTGGTCAAATCACTCCTAATGCAAAAGCACAAGGTAAAACTTGGGTTAAATCTGTTTCTGTTGCTGGTTCTGCTGGAAAATGGGAATATACATTAACTGCTGCTGATAAAACAGCTGGTTTAACAAAAGACAATGCAATTGTTACTGCTACTGATGGCTCTGGTAATACTTCAGAATTCTCTGTTTGTGAATTTGACCCTCCATGTACTTTAGTAACTGCTGCTGCTGTTACTGCAACTGGTGGAAAAACATCTATTTGTGAAGGAGATGGTTCTATTACCTTAAATGTGGCTCCTACCCCTATCGATCCTGATAATAAATTTGAGTGGTATAAATTAAATGAAACAACTAATAAGTTTGAAATTGTTGCTGGTGAAACTGGTACTTCTTTGACAATTAGTGATAAAGCTCAAAATGGTACTTATACTGCATTTGTTTATAACAAAGAACGTGACATTTGTAGAAGAAATGGTGATGATACATTAAAGGTTGCTATCAACACAAACCCTGAAGATCCTAAACTTTCTGGTGATGCTCCTGCTTTCTGTAAAGGAACTGGTCAAGAAAAAATCACTGTAACAAGTACTGAAGGAATCAAATACAATTGGAATGCTGCTAATATTGTTTCTGGAAACGAGACAAATGAAGTAACAATTGACTTCACTACAGCAACAAACCCTACAGTAGTTAAAGTTACTGCTGAGGACAGAACAACAGGTTGTACATCTAGTGAAGTGTCAATTAGTGTGACAATCAATGATAATCCAAAACCAAGCATAACAGGAGATGCAAATCCTTCTTGTAAAGCAACTGGAATTGAATATTCAGTTTCTAGTTCAAAAGAAACATCTACTTATACTTGGGTAATTGATCCTGCTGCAAAAGCAAGTTTCCCAAGTGGAAACAAAGGAGCAACAGTAACAATTGACTATGCTGATGTTATTGAAAAAACAGATTTTGAACTTACAGTAACAGAAGTAGATGCGAATGGTTGTACTGGAACAAGTGATAATTTTGAAATTACAAGTTGTGGTTTAAAAGCAAGCTTTACTGATGATGGAACTGGAAAAGTTTGTATTGGTACTAGTTTAGTAAACAACGAAATTACGTTCACAAATACTTCTAAAGGAGATATTTCTAAATATTCTTGGGATTTTGGTACAGATGCTACTCCTACTACAATAGAAGGTATTGGACCACACACAATTAAATATTCTTCTGCTGGTACAAAGAAAGTACAATTGATTGTAGAAGACTTGGTTGGTAATAAAGATACTGCTTCTTATGATGTTACAGTAAATGATCTTCCAACAAAAATCGAATTCACAAATACTGATCCTACATATTGTGATGGAACAGGACAAGAAACATTAACTTTAACAAACGTTCAAGGAGTTTCTTATGTATGGTCAGGTTCTGTTGTAAAAACTTCTAATGGTGATGAAGCTATTGTTGATTTATCTACAGCTACAAATCCTACTAAAGTATATGTAACTGCTACTGATGATGAAACAAAGTGTGAGACTAAAGATTCTTTGAGTATTACAATTAGTTCTAATCCTACTCCTAAAATCACTGGAGAATCAACTCCATTATGTGAATCTAAAGGAATAACTTATACAGTTACTGATGCAAATGAAGCATCAACATACAAATGGACATTGCCTGATGGTGCTACTATTGCAACAAACAACACCAATAGTTCTAGTATTACAGTCGATTTTGCAGATAACAATGGTAACATTGTTGTTGAAGAAACAAATAAAGATGGTTGTAAAGGAAAAAGTGAAAACTTTGAAATCACATTAAAAAGTTGTGGTTTGAAAGCTAAATTCTCTGATGATTCTGAAGGGAAAATTTGTATTAATACAAGTATAAAAAGTAACGAAATAACATTCACTGACCAATCTACAGGAGATAATATCAAAACTTGGGAATGGGATTTCGGAACTGATGCTAATCCTGCTACAATTTCTGAACAAGGACCACACAAAGTACAATATACTTCTATTGGTACCAAAAAAGTTCAGTTAATCATTACAGATGATCAAGGAACAAAAGATACTACTTCTTATGAGGTTACAGTAAATGACATTCCAACAAAACTTGAACTTTCTAATACTGCTCCTAAATTCTGTAAAGAATCTGTAGGTGAGGAAAAATTCTCTGTAACAGAAGTTCAAGGAACATCATACAATTGGACACCAAAAGCAAATATTGTTGCTGGAGGAACAACCAATGAAGTAACAATGGATTTATCTTCTGCTTCAAGTCCAACAAATATTAAAGTAGTAGCTACTGATGATGCTACTGGTTGTGCAGTTCATGATTCTGTTGATGTAATTATCAATGAAACTCCTGCTCCAAAAATCAGTGGTCTTTCTAAGCCTTTATGTCAAGCTCAAGGAGTAGTTTACAAAATTGTAAATCCAAATGAGAAATCTACTTACACATGGACTGTTCCTGATAGTGCAACATTCACACAAGCTGGTGATAGCATCATTGTAAATTTTGCTAGTCAAAGTGGTAGTATTACTGTTGAAGAAACTAATGAAGCTGGGTGTAAAGGAGACAATGGAGGTTTTGAGGTTTCATTGAAAAGTTGTGGTTTGAAAGCTAAATTCTCTGACAATTCTGATGGAAAACTTTGTATTGAAACTTCTTTAGTTAAGAATGAAATTGTTTTCACTGATGAGTCTTCTTTTTCTGATGATGCAAGTGAAATGACATGGGAATGGGACTTTGGTACTGATGCCGATCCTGGTAATATAGGTGGACAAGGACCTCATACTATAAAGTATTCTTCTACTGGTACTAAAAAAGTTCAATTAATATTAACAGATGCTGTTGGAACAAAAGATACTGCTTTTTATGAAGTGGTTGTAAATGATATTCCTAACAAAAGTGATTTTGCAATTGATGGAAAAGGTGGGTGTGAAGATGATATTGAGAAATATAACTTGACAGCTGTAGACCCTGAAAAGACAAACTTATCTGATTATACATATAATTGGAATACTACTGATAGACTTTTATCTGGTCAAGGAACTACAAGTGTTGATATTGAATTAGATGGTACTTCTATGTCTGGTAGTGTTGCTATTGCTGACAAATCAACAGAATGTCAAATTTCTTTACCATTTGAGTATGATGTAACAATCAAACCAAATTTAAGTTTATGGCTTGCTGGTTCTAGTAGTATTTGTGATGGTGGATCTCAAGATAGTTATTTTGAAAACGATTCTATTTATGAGTATCATTTAATGAGTAATGATACTTTAGCACGTTTATCTGATATTCATCCTGAAATTGACTCTGTATTTATCACATGGACATTAACTGATAAAGATGGTAAAGAAGTTACACTAAGAGAAGAAGACCAAGAAGGATTTTATGGTCTTCAAGGAGGACCAACAACCTCTCTTGGAGTAAACATCAAGCCTGGTTATATTTTAGGTATAGATAAAGATAAAAATGAGATTGAGTTCAAAGATTATACATTAAACGTAAAAATCAAAAAAACAGGTGCTTGTGCTGATTCTACAGATTTTCCTGTTTTTAAGAGAATTACAATCAATAAAGCTCATAAATATGAATTCTCTATTACAGGAGAGGCTAAGAAATGTAACAATGATTCAATGTTTATTTGGTCTGAATTAAAAATTGATGGAGTTGACAAAGATTCTTCATATACAACATATAACACTGATCCTCCAAATAAAATTGATCAATTTGATTATGTTCATAACTGGTATTTAGTAGATGTTGATAATAAACCAACTGTAATTAAAGATACTGTTGTGTATAGAGCTATTGAAAAACAGCCTGTTATTGGTCAAGATACTGCTGTACATTATTACATTTCAACTGCTCATATTCCAAGCACATTTGAAATTACTGATACTATTCCAAAATTATGGGAGAAATTAGGTACTAGAGATACTGTATTTACAACAAAAGAGATTAGTCCTATAGTAACAGATCAACCAATCATCAAATACATCATTACTCCTTCTCATCTTGATTCAGGATTTGTGATTACTGATACAACGTTGATGAAATCACATATGACTCATAAGTTTGTTGGACAAAAAACGGATAGTGTATTCTTGATCATAGATCATAATCACTTATGTTTTAAAAGAGAATCTAAGTTTATAGATACATTAGTAGATTATGCTGTTGATCGTCCAGGAGCTATTATTGGTTTAGGTTCTGAATCTACAGGATTACCAGACTCTGTAAGCTTAACATTAAAAGATGTAGAAGATGTTACTCTTCAAAATATGCATCCAAATAGTCCTTTAGTCGACCATCAATGGTATTGGGGTATTGTAGAGGAGAATGATACTACATTCTATACGGATAGTATTTTAGACCCTATAGCTGCAACTACAACACATATGCCAAGACCTATTGAGCAAGTAATCTATAAATTAGTTACTTCTCTTAAAAATGGAGCTTGTTCTGATTCAACTTATGCAAATATGACAAACTTGTTGTATCCTTTTGTTCCTTCTGCTATTACACCAAATGGAGATGGGCAATTTGATGGATTAGTTATTCATAACTCACATAACTATCCTGAGATGGTTGTTAAAGTCTTCAATAGATGGGGTGCTTTAGTATTTACTTCTGAAAAAGGATATCCTGAGCCATGGGCTGGTACTCGTGACAATGGAGATGAGTTACCTGATGGAACTTACTTCTATGTGATTGAATTTAATGATGAGAAAATTGATAATTTCATCAAAGAATTTAAAGACGAGAATCCTTATGCAACTAGTAGAGGTGCTAATTCATTACAAGCAGGTTCAGTTACTATTTTAAGATAATATGTTAAGAGATCGAGAGGTTTTCCCTCTTGATCTTTTTCTTTAAAATATTCAGACAATGAAAAAAATATTAATCATATTAAGTTGCTTACTAGGTTCTGGCTTGTTGTATGCTCAACAACAAGAACACTACAGTATGTACATGATGAATAACTATTTGGTGAATCCTGCTGAGGGAGGAACGGAAGATTTCATCGATATTAAATTAGGTTATCGTACACAATGGGTTGGGTTAGAAGGTGCTCCTTCTACTGTTTTCTTGAGTGGACATGCTCCAATAGGAAAACATACTAACCGCTTGGATGCTGATCAACGTCCCTTCCACAGTGCAGGAGGTGCCATTATAAGTGATCAAATTGGACCATTTGGAATTACCACGGTAAAAGGGTCTTATGGATATCAAATTCCTGTTACTCAAAAGTTATTTGTATCTTTGGGAGCTTTCTTGGGGGTAAAACAATACCAATTGGATGTAAACAAATTGGAGTTTGATAATCAAGGAACAGTTGATGCTTCTGTTCAGAATGCAACAACTTCAATTGTACCTGATGCAAGTGCTGGTATTTGGGTATATAGTGATAAAATTTATGGAGGTATTTCTGCTTTCCAATTATTGGGAAACAAGATCAATATTACTGAAGTACAATCTCAAAAAGATGCTGGAACATTGGCAAGACACTATTTTGCTACTGCTGGATATAATATTAAGTTAGATTCTAATTTTAGTATTGTTCCTTCTTTTGTAGTAAAGGCTGTTTCTCCTGCTCCTATTACAGTGGATTTTAATGCGAAATTCCGTTACAGAGATTTGGCTTGGATTGGTGTTTCTTACCGTAACCAAGATGCTTTTGTTGGACTTGTGGGAGTAACTGTAAAAAGATTAATTGATGTAGCTTATTCTTTTGATTTTAACTACTCTGACTTAAATACGTACAATACTGGTTCTCATGAGATTTTGATTGGATTGCGTTTACCAAACCACGAACACACTCCTCCTCCATCTCAATTCTGGTAAAAACAAAAAAATATTTATACAACACAAAGGCTTCAAGTTCGTAACTTGAAGCCTTTTTTATTTTTAGAAGATTGTAAAATACTGAAAAATACCCTTATTACTCACATTTCGCACGGTCTTTTTTTGAAAAAAACAATTAACTTTTTACTTTGAAAAAGTATGAACATAAGTTGTTAAGACATGTATGAAAGTAAAGATTTAAGTCATCTTGGTTTAGTAGCAGTGGTTGGATGTGGGGTGACTGAACGAAGTGAGGTGACACCGCAGACAAGGGAACTACTGTGAGGAGTGATTGAGGAACGCAACAAGCATGACAAACTCGGAGGAACGACGACCCGAAGGGCAAGACAGCTCTTTTTTTCAGCTTTTTAAAACGTAAATGAAAAAAGGCTGTCTTGGTTTGGCGGGCTTGTATGCTGACGATTGAACGACGAACACAGCTTTTCCTGTGTTGGAGAGTGGAATTAAGCGTAACGAGTGCGGTGGGATTTTATGACTTGATCTTGATTATTCATAATAATGGTAACGAGTACCTCTACGCTCACCTATTTTGATTAATAATCCTTCTTTAACAAGATAAGCTACATCTTTTTTCAAGGTATTACGAGAATGAGATTTAAATGCATTTTCAACTTCATTCATTTGTACTTTTTTCTGTTTCCTAATAAACTCTAAAACAGCTTTTTGTCTATCATTTAAGTCTTTAGATAATTTGCTATAAACTTCATATTTAGCTTCTAATCGTTTAATTAGAGTCACTAAACAGTCTAAGAAAAATAGTACCCATTTGTCTATTTTTTCTGTCTCTTGATAACGATTTTTTTGACCTTCCATTAAAGCTCTATAATATTCTTCTTTTCGCTCTTCAATGATATGTTCAAAAGATACATATTGAACAAAGTCATAATCTTGTTGCATTAAAAGCAATGTTGTCAATAATCGAGACAAACGACCATTTCCATCTTGATAAGGATGTATTGATAAAAATTCGTAAATAAAAGCTGCTGTAATCATTACAGGATGCATATCTTCTTTGGTATTTCGCTCATTAACCCATACCAATAAATTTTCCATTTCTTTTCCTGTTAAAGAAGGTTCTGTTGTTCTAAAGATTACACGTTGTGTTCCATCTGGATAATTAGCCACTACTTGATTAGATAAGTTTTTGTACCTTCCTTTATGACTTTGATCTTTGTCACTATGTTTCAATAACATTCCATGAAGTTGATGAACATATCTTTCTGATAATTCAATACCTTCATAGGTATCTAATATAATTTGTAAAGTGTCATAATAACCAACTACTTCTTGTTCATCTCTTGTAGTTAATTTATTAATCTTCACAGATTTTAGTAAATTTTCTACTTCTTGATTGGTTAAAGTCGCTCCTTCTATCCTAGTTGATGAACCAATACTTTCTATTGTAGCTATTTTTCGTAACTCTTTTAGATGTTTACTATGCTTTAATTCTAAAGATTTCCAGTTGCCTTTAAAACTATCTATAAAGCTTAATTGCTTCATTATGTACTGAAAAATCTCACCACTAAACTCTAGTTTTTGATTCATATTTTTTTTGATCTTTATGGATATATCCAAAACGTATCCAAATGTATCCATAAATTAATTATTATCCTAAAGGATGGTGTTTTAAGACTTGGTTTTTGAGTTCTTCAACTTGGGTTTGCTTGTATTTTTCTGTTGAACTTGGATATTTATGACCTGTAAAAATGTGAACTGATCGTAAGTTTTGACCTGTCCAAGTTTCTGTATAATTTATAGCGATACTACTTGATAAAAACTACTATAAATATAGCAACATTTACAATAACAACTAGTCATGATTTCATTGATCAAGTTCATGAGAAAAAGATTAAAAGATTGATCAAAAAACACGAGGGATTGGTGGTTGATTCTCCTTTCTTACTTGCTGGAATCTTTCATAATTATGACCAGTTAACAGTACTAAAGGTGTACCTTGACCAAGAAAGCATTGACTACATCATTACACTTGCTCAGAAGCATATTGAATACAAATCCAGTCATTTTTTTAAAGTTGAAAACAGTGGTAATATCTCTTTAAGAAACCTAAACTATTGTACTCAAAAAACAGAGAAATAATATTGCCATCTCTATCTCAGTTGTAAACACTTAAAACCAAAAAGAAAGAAAGAGGTGTTCCTAAAGCGATGCAAAGACTCACACAATTCCAAATCACTCATGAGTCTTTCTTCGCTTTTTATTTGCTCTACTGCCAATGAATCCAATTGGTAAAAAGATGATAAACAGTAAAAGAATAAATTGGTTATTTGGGTTTTATGTTTTTGAAGCTTCTAGATTCTTCACTAATTTTTCTAGTTTTTTATGTTTTGAGCCCATAGTGAGTCCTTTCAATTTATTTAGTTATCACTTTTATAGACTATTTGAATAGATTTTTCAATTCATTTATTTAATAAAGAAATAATTATGAGCCCATAGTGAGCCCTTTTAAATGGTAAGTTGTTCCTACTCCTGTAATGCCTATCCTTTCTATAAAAGAATTCTCTAATTCCTTCAAATATCTAGTAGCTGTTGCTTTGCTTACACCACATATTTTTTGAACATCTGAATTACTTATAGATTCATTCTCTTGAATATATAAAACTATTTTTCTCAATTCTTCTTTCAATCCCATAGATTTTAATACATCATCTGTATACTTAATTAGTTTTACCTGAAAGTCTGGAACATCATTTGAAAAAATAGGTGGAGCTATCTGATGATCTTTACATGCCTTAATCATTTTAATTGTACCACGTCCCCAAGATTCAATGTAACCAGCTTTAAATAAGGTATTAGCAATGTCTGGATTAAAAGGTTTTGAAGGATGTTTGCTTGAAAGTCTCTCTATAGTCCAATTATCTGGTAATTGCCCTTCATTCCAAAAAATAATCTGATTTTTATAAACACTTATTTGAATAGGATTACCACTACTATAATCTTTATGAGCAATTGCATTCATAATAGCTTCTCTAACAGCTTCTTTAGGGAAAATATTTTTTTCTATTCGGGCTCCATCTTTATAACTTATCTCTGCTATATTATATTTGGTTTGAAGTAATTCAACTGTTTTTTGAGCTTGTTCTAAGAGATTTCCTTTTATCTCATCTTGGTATTTTAATTCATCATCTGATTCAAAAAAACCAATTTTAATAAAAGCTCCTGTTATATATTTTTCTGGAGTAGGATGAAAAAGTAAAATTGCAGCTCGTTTCATCATTTGCTCCTGTTCTAAAAACAAATGTAAGCTTTCTAGTAATTCTAGGTCTGAACCTTCTAGATCATCTTGTTCTAAACGCTGACTTTTCTTTGCTTGTTCTCGAAAAAAATCAAAAGTTTCTGCTTTAAGATTTGAAATATTAATATTGGGAACTGGAATACCATCCCATTTTTTCCTTGATGTTCTAATAAAAATTTTGTGAGTGATGTTCCTTTTAATTCTTGTAAAGTACTACCAGAACGATAATAATATTTACCTCTAAGACTTATTGGAAATGGATATGCATCTACAACAATTTCTAAGTAATCTTTTCCTTGTTCTGTATGTAAATTTACATCAACCATTAAACCAAGCAAGTCTCTTACTTGATTAGGTATATCTTCTAATAATTTTTTGGCAGCTGCCAAATGCTTTACTCTACCTGAATCATCTTTACCTATATACAGAATTCCTCCTTGAGCATTTGCAAAACCACATACCCATTTAAAATATTCATTTCGCCATGATTCCTTCCATTCAATATTTTGCTTTTCTTTACTCACTTTGCTCCATATTTATTCAGTATGTGAAAGTACACTTTTTTAATAAATTTTTCTTATCATTCTACTAAATTGTGAACAATACAGTTTGAATCAGGATAAAAAGGATTATAGGATTGACAGGATTATCTTATAAAAATATAGAAAATCCTATAATCCTGTAAATCTTGATGCTGACAACTCCAAAGCACTCATGAGTCTTTCTTCGCTTTTTTATTTGCTCTACTGCCAATAAATCTTATTGGTAAAAGAATGATGAATAGTAAAAAATTAAATTGGTTATTTGGGTTTTTGAAGCTTCTGGATTTTAGTTCTATTTTATCAACATAAGCTTATGAATTTTCTGATTGAAACTTCACTATTTGCTCTGAAAATCTTGTTGGTTTATATA
>JACLAC010012913.1_pt1 | contig 13883 bp, 9 predicted proteins | sample 8027881 | NCBI WGS metagenome assembly JACLAC01 (sample SAMN15725517, study PRJNA655200) | protist metagenome | isolation source: fluorescence activated cell sorting (FACS) single amplified genomes of... | place: Spain: Blaines Bay Microbial Observatory, Mediterranean Sea | collected 2016-01-19 | reverse complement strand
TCCTACTGGGTCGGACTTTGGTCCGATATTGTCTAAACTGTACCGGATGAAGGCTGACATGCTCATCCCTTTGTTTTTTGCTTTTTCTTCAATGTTATCGCGGTATTCTTGGCTTACTTTGATTGACAATCGCGCATTTTTCAATGATCGGACTCCGGTCGGACTTTTTTGATAACGATCGGACTTTAGGTCCGACTTTGGTCCGATATTACGTCCGATCTCAATCGGACGTTTCACCTATTGAATGGAGAGAAATTAAATGCTAATGCCAGCTCTGCCAAAGTTATCGGACATTTTTTTGGCTGGTTTTAGGCTAAAAAATGGCAGGGTTAATACTAGTGGTTGTGGTTGGAAGGTGCCAACTGGTCAAATAACGGCCGATAACTTCAATTATCAGACATTATTTCAACCCCCTCAGACCGTTTGAGACCCTTTCAGCTCATTTCAGCCTCAGATTAAAATTCAACATAACAGCCCAATATTAGCCCAATAATTGGTTCTTAGACTCTAGGTTATTATCAATTACCAAGTTCAAACTCCCAAGCCAATTAATTTGTTTCTGGATTGGCGACTGCAACTTGTTACATCATTGACTTAGTCCATCCCGTACTTTATAACTATCTTCTCTGACGGCTCGCCGATCAGGCTTGAAGCCGAGATCGGATGAGTCGGCTTCCACCGATTCCTGACTACCCTGATCATCCCTCTTATTAATATTATTATTAATAATTCTAATGTCAGTCTCAGAATCTGATTTTTGCGACTGATCCAAAGCCTGCCAATCCTCTCTGGTTCTAGCTTTGCCAGGTTTCAATCTACCTTGCGGTAATTTTTTGAAGGTGACTGAGCTGGCACATATAGCGTCATGGTTGGCACGTATAGCGTCAGAATTGTCGCTATCTTTTGAGGTGCCGACTTATCTTTGACCTTAGACCCAAGATCGGGCTTCAAGCCAAGATCTTGTGGTCTGGTTTCTACAATTTACTGCTGCTAAAAATCTCTCTTAATACTTAGTTCTAAAGAACTAATTCTTATACCCTCTTCAGTAGGCTTTTTTGGATTGGCTGGAACCCTTACCCCTGTTAACTTATCGATCCTCTTCTTCACCTCATCTAGTGCGACAGGATTGTCGTCAGGTGCGACAAGGCTGTCACCAGCCGCGACATCTGTGTCGTCGTTTTTTTAGGTTCGACATCTGTGTCGCACCCTTCTTCGCTTGTTTTGACTCCCGATTCTTCTTCTGATCCTACTTCTAAACCCAAAACCGAATCGGTAAACTTAAAACTATCGCCCTCAGTTGGGACTCAGCTGTTCCGCTTCCAACATACTAATATCCACCAATTGTTTAGGTTGATGGTATTTCACTAATCATGAATTCGTTTCCAACCAAAACTGCCCAAGATCGGACATCAAGTCCGTATCTTGGTACGACATTCTCGCCACCATCAACGTCCTTATTAATACTAAGTTCTAAAGAACTAAATATAAGGGAGTCTTTTTTGGCTTCTTTTTTTGGCCTTGAAATCCTTGAGGGTAAATACTTTTCGAGCTTATCTGGTGGAACAATTCTGGCGACATCAGTGTCGTCTGCGGCGACATCAGTGTCATCTGTGACGACATCAGTGTCGTCAGATTCTATCTTTGAAGTTCCCTTTTTGGACTGTTTTTTTCTGCGATAATCGTTCAAATTGAAATCCCCTAATGGAACGATATACCCCTAAGAGTTTCATCATAATTAGAATCATGATGCTGAACTTCCATTACCCCTCGGATAATACTCTTTGTTTTTTAGAGTCTATTGATTGGTAATTTCTTACCTGTTTCCGCCAATACAATGCTTTCTGTCAATAAACAATCCAAGTCTTCAGAAAACTACATGATGAAGCCCCACCCTTCCAAGTGCGAGTCTTACCCCTATTTGGTAGACCACATTGATAACGGTATTACACTCTGCAAGAATTGCCACGTCAAGTTGAAGAATAAGGAAAACGATACCGATTTTTTAATTGAAGTGGTCGTTCAGCCTTTAAAAGAACAAATGGATCGATTAAATCAGACTAATCGAGCCATTCAGAGAGTTACAAAACCTGATCAATCGCCTATCGGGACTGAAGAAAGAACTAATACTCAACAGCCACATACTGACAACACAAGTAGTTTTGGAAGTGCTCATACCAGATCAACTACACAACAACCTAATGTTGATCGGCAGATTGCCAGCCCAATCGTAATCCCCGTGCAATTTGATAAGATTGGTACAAGTTTCAGCGAAGGTTTTGTATGGTTTCTCGGTCAAGATGGTAAGTTTGGTTTTATTAATCGAAATGTAGAGATCGTAATCCCCGCTCAATTTGACGATCTTCAGGATTTTAGGGACGGATTGGCGAGGTTTAAACAAGGTAAAAAATATGGTTTTATTAATCGAAACGGAGAAGTTGTAATTCCCGCTCAATTTGATAAGGTTGGTAGCTTCAGTGAGGGTTTTGCTGGTTTTAGCGACCCAAATGGCAAGTCTGGTTTTATTGATCGGAATGGATAGGTTGTAATCCCCGCTCAATTTGATAAGGTTGGTAGCTTCAGTGAAGGCTTAGCATTATGTTGGGATAGGAATAAGCAGAAGTATGGTTTTATTAAAAACCCATTGAATACATAATGAAGTTCACCATCAAGCTGAAAGTTTTTGACCAAATCCATGACCTGGTCTGGTCAGACGACTCACCCGATAAAGTCATGGGCAACCAAGCCATTTTGAGATGGCTGAAGTCGCAAGCAAAAACCTACCGGCTGAGGGGCATAACAGTCGGCCCAATCCCGGCCCATATCCCACCAGATGTCTGGGACGACCCTTATTCGTTTCTGGGGTTTTGCAAACGCTACAACCAGGAAGAAAATCCGGGCACCGAATTAGAAGTCTCTTGTTGGCCGAACTGTCTGAAATCCCAGGACTGTTGCCGGATTTCGGTAGAAAAGTTTGACCGAAGCAACGAACCGCAAACAGAATTACATTAACCGACAGCAGAGTTGGCTGCTGATGGATCTAGTGATCATAAGCGTCTCTATGTTAAGACTGTTCAAGACGGTAGCAGAAGTACACTCACCACTATCCGTTTTGATGATGACGAGTCTCCATTGATTAAGGATTAGCCACTAGAACTGCCTTTAGCCGTTTCAGTAACGGGCGAGAGCGTATCTCGGCTAGTTGCTATTGTTCAACTTGATGGTCGACATGCTGGCACTGTTGTTCTGGGTGCTATTCATCAGGTTGGATGAGGTAAACTCTAAACGGTTCTGTTTGACACCGATATTACTCCGTTAATTCGAGCAATGGCATTGTCCAGTTTGTTGATGACTGATGGTGTTACTGCGTCCGCTGGCTCGCTACCTAGTCGTACTAATTGACAACTAAAGAGTCTGACAGTTACACTCTTTGTTACCTGTCGATACTGTCACCTAATGCTATCGTCTACCAAAAAGGTCAAATAATGTCTCGAATCGTCTCGCTAATTTGTTGGTGGTTGATTTTCTGTCTGAACATGCCCTCCTGGTTGTCAGGACAGGTAATCTGCTTCGGTGTCGACGGACACATCGCTTTGGAGAAAGCACACTCCGGTCGATGCGATACCCCCTTACCATCCGAACCCACCTTGTCGAGAACCAACCATTACTCTCATCCCTGCTTCGATATTGTCTTGCCAACTATCAATCCTAAAGCTTCTTATGTTTTCTCACCAGTGCCAATAGTTAGGATCATAGCGATAGAAAATCAACTACAGACACTGCCAATTGAGCTGCTGGCTCCCAACGTCTCACTAACGCTGATTTGGAGACAACTACCCCTGCCACCACCAGTTCTCAGATTATAAGATACGCGATGACAGATTTCGGTTCTACCGATATCTGTCATCAGTTCCAGCCTTAATCAATCGTTGACCAAATTATTTAGTCAACCTCAACCTTTTCTTTCAGTTTTTTTATTTCTTGCGATTTAATGCTTACTCCTGTTGAGAGGATTTTATGCGACAATTTTTCATTTTCTGTTTTGGCCTTTATGTCTGGCTATTGGGCAGCGGTTGTGGAAAGCCTCAGTCGGTCGACGTTTGGCCGCCGCCCCGACCGTTAGGTGCAGATACAGCCATCCGAACCAAAGAGTCGCCCTTATTTAGCCCACCAAAAGGTACTCTGACTTTATCACAAGTCTTGGCCTTGTCGATACAATACGGACCCAATTTGCCGGTGGCTGTGTGGACAGTTCGGGCTGGCGAAGCCAAAATAAAACAAGTTAGCCGACGACCGGATCCCGAATTGGAAACCGAACTGGAAACACTAGGTGAAATAGAAACGACTATTCAACTGAAGTACCTAATCGAATTGGGCCGGAAGCGAATTCGCCGACAAACAGTAGCCCAACTATCTGCCAGATTGTTGGGTTGGGAGTATGAAGGCCAGCGTCTTGATACATTGACCGAAACGACGCTGGCCTTCATCGACGTTTTGCAAGCTCAAGCGTTGGTAGCAGTCAATCAAGGCTTGGTTCAACTTGCAGAGCAGATTTTCAGCACTGTTAGGAGGCAGGTTGAGCTCGGTGTTAAGGCTGGTATCGAACAGGCACCGGCACAAATTGAATTGGCCAATAGCCGTCTGACTCTGAAGCAATCTCAGCAAAGTTTGGTCGTTGCCCGTCAGGCGTTGGCCGCCACTTGGGGGCAAGCCACTCCCACTTTTGATCGAGTAGAAGGCCAACTGGAAGCGGTGTCTTCTGTTCCGCCCATCGAACAACTGTTGGAGCAGATGATGTCTCCTGAGTTGGCCCGTTGGCAGACGGAGATCGAGTTGCGGAAAGCGATAATTGAGATAGAAAAATCGAATCGCCGACCTGACATCACCGTTGGTGGTGGCTTTAAACACCTCTCTCCGTCCAGCGGTGAAAATAGCTTGATGGCAGTGACCAGTTTGTCTGTACCATTGCCCGTGTTGAATCAAAACCGAGGAGCTATTTTGGTTGCCAAATCCAACTTGCAAAAGTCGCATGCCGAGCGAGCAAAGGCTGAGATGCACCTTGGTATCAAGTTGGCTCAAGCTCATCATAAGTTGGTCTCTGCTCACGAAACGATTCACCAACTCAAAGAGGAAATTCTGCCCCTCGCCCAAAGTGCATTCGAGGCTACAGTGGCCGGGCAAAGGCTGGGCAAGATTGCCGGGTTAGAGTTAACTAATGCACAACGCACTTTGTTTGAGATCAAGCGATCATACACAGGCGCCTTAGCCGAATACCATCGGGTAGTAGCACATATCGAACGCTTAATTGGACAACCTTTGAACAACTTGGTCCCAGGGAGATAATCAAATGAAATTTAGAGTAGTTATGGTTCTAATCACCATTGTCTTAGTTGGTACTGGGTTGGTCCACCGCAACAGTTTATTAGCCCAAGACTTGCAGCAAAATAACCAGAATCAATCCCATCACGACCACGACCAGCTGGAGGTTTTGACTTTGACCGAGAAAGCTCGGTATAACATCGGTATCCAGACAGCCAAGGTTGCTCATCGCTCCATTGACCATGTGGTAACGACAACGGGTTCTATTCGAGCTATGCCAAAACGAACAGCTACGGTAACGCCCCGTTGGAATGGCATTATCAAACAGGTTCATTTAGGACTGGGAGACAACGTCCAAAAAGGTCAATTATTACTCGAATTAGAGTGTCTGGATTTGCAAATCGGCCAAATCGAATTCATAACCGCACTCGATCGTTTACAGGTATTGGTTCAGCAGCGACAGGCACTCAAAGCGGTTTCTGCTCAACAGATTCGGCTAACGCTGCGCCAAGCCCAAATCAACTATCTGCAATCATTGATCACTTTACAACAAAAGGAAGATGCTATTCAGCAAACTGAACAGCTGGTTCGTGCCAGAATCGGTATTGAGTTGGAAACACTGATGTCTGCTTGGCTAAAAGCTTACGTCTCATTTAGTTTAGCCGAAACTGAACTCCAACGGACTCAAGCATTGGTGCAAGAGCAGATTTCAGCCAGTCAAGACTTAAACCAACACCAAGCCGTCCACAGTCAAGCCAAAAACGAACTAGCTATTATCCAACATAAGTTCTCCTTGTTTGGTATTGGTGAAAAACAGTTGGAGCAGATAGTGACCGACCAAAGTCAGAGCCTCCCAATTTGGCAGCTGTTGGATTTATCGTCAGGTTGGCAACAGTTGGTTGGATTGGTTGAAGAAGGAGTTCAACTGATTCAAGTGAAATCCGACCGGGAAATGGCGGTGGCTAAAGTTTCGGCTAACAAACAACACCTGTTGAATCTGGGGGTTTCGCCCAAGTTGATTGAATTAATTCAGATAAATCGCACAATTGAGACTTTTGAGAAGATAACCGACAACCAACTTCTCGATAACTCTAACTATTTGGCACTTCTGGCTGATCCTCACCAACTGATAGAAATTGAAACCGCTTATCACCAGGCGATCTTAGCAAATACGGAAATGAAGCAAAAACTGACCACTTGGGGACTGACGGATCAGCAACTGGAGCAGATCAGCCAAACGGGGGAAATCATCACCCATTTTCAAGTGTTAGCCCCAATTTCGGGTCAGATCACCCAACAATCTGTGGTTATCGGGGCGACGGTGGATAAAAGTACGGTGTTGTATTCAATTCTCAACGTTAATGCGGTCTGGGTTGAAGGAGAAGCCTACCAACAGAGGTGGCTGCAGCTGGGAAAATCGGTTCGGGTGAGTGTGTCCGCTTATCCCGACCAAATGTTTAGCGGGCAGATTGACCAAATTTCGGCTCTACAGGATTCGGCTAAACAGACCACTCACTTCCGAGTGGCCTTAGATAATACCAACCAACAACTCCGGCCTGGTATGTTCGCCAATCTGACGGTGGTGCTAGATCGAGCTGAGGCCGTCCTGGCAGTACCGCTAAAGTCGGTTTTGGAGGACGGTATTAGTCAGTTCGTTTTCATCCAAGAGCCAGTTGAAAGCAAGCAGACCCAACACTACGCCAAACACGAAGTGGCCGTCGGTCGGCGAGACGATCAGTACGTCGAAATTAGAAGCGGTCTATCGTTCGACGATATCGTGGTAACACAAGGCAATTATCAGTTACTACAGGCTTTGACTCAGCCTACGTCTCCGGTTGATCCGCACGCCGGACATAACCACTAACGGGGGAAATGCCATGTGGTCAAAAATAATTGAGTTATCGCTTCAACATAAATTGTTGGTTATTGTATCGGCAGTAGCGATCACCATTTTGGGTGGGCAGATATTTCAGACAGCTCCAATTGACGTTTACCCCGACATCAACCCGCCCAGAATCACCGTTTTAACCGAGGCTCACGGTTGGTCGCCAGAGGAGATGGAAACACTGGTGACACTGCCCATCGAAAGTGCTATGAACGGTACCCCCAACGTAGAACGGGTTCGTTCCTCATCGGCCATTGGACTATCGTTGGTTTTTATCGAGTTTGCTTGGAATACCGACATTTTTATGGCTCGTCAAATGGTCTCGGAACGCTTGCAGTTAGTGGCTCCCGGCTGGCCCAACGATGTTGATTCGCCTGTCATTCTGCCCACTTCGTCTTTGCTGGGAGAGATTGTCGAATATGCTTTGGTTGATGAAACTGGTCAATTTGGGCCGATGGAGCTACGGGATTTGGCCGACTGGATTATTCGTTATCAGTTGCAGGCTCTGGGCGGTATAGCCAACGTCATCAATATCGGTGGATACGTCAAACAGTACCAAGTTTTTGTTAATCCACCCGATCTCACCCGTTTTGATCTCTCTTTGGAAGATGTGGCTATTGCCCTAGAAAACAGCAATGATAACTCGTCTGGTGGGTTCTTAATTCGGCAGGCCAAAGAGATGATGATTCGTGGACTAGGACGGATCGAGACGGTAGCCGATATCGAAAATGTGGTTATCGAGACCCGACAGCACGGTAGACCAATTTTGGTCAAAGACGTGGCGCAGGTCCAAATCGGTTCCATGCCTGAAATTCGACGAGGGGCCGGTAGTCGCAACGGCACAGAAACTGTCCTAGGCAAAGTGGTCAAACAACCGGGTGTAAATACATTGCAGTTAAGTGATCAGGTTTCTTCGGCTCTTAAATCGCTGACGGCCTCACTACCTGATGGTGTTCAGATCAAGCTAGAGTACATCCAAGCTGATCTGATTCGGCGGGCGGTTGACACTGTCAAAGTTGCTCTAAGAGACGGTGCCATTTTGGTCGTTGTGGTGTTAGCTCTTTTCCTATTCAATTTTCGCACTGCCTTCATTACGCTCACGGCTATTCCACTGTCGTTGGTGATAGCCGTTATTGTCCTAATTTGGCAAGGATTTACAATCAATGTCATGACACTAGCTGGCTTAGCCATTGCCGTGGGGATGGTAGTGGATGATGCCATTGTGGACGTGGAAAACATATTTCGCCGATTGAAAGACTACTTCAAGCAACCGTCATCAGAGACACCGACCCAGGTGGTCTTACGAGCCAGCAATGAGATTCGTTCCTCTATTGTCTTTGCCACCTTAATTATCATGCTGGTTTTTATTCCGCTATTCAGCTTGGAAGGCATGGAGGGACGGATGTTCCAACCGCTCGGTTGGGCGGTGGTGGTAGCGATGGCCGCCTCACTGCTAGTCGCTTTGACTCTCATTCCTGCTCTCAGCGATTTACTATTGGCCGGGAAATATCGACCGTCCGAGAAAGAAAGTTTTGTCGTATCGGCGGTCAAAAATGCGTATCGTCCATTGCTATCGTTGACGTTCAAGTGGCGGAGTTGGGTATTGCTCGTGGTCTTGGGGCTGCTTGTTCTCGCTTGCAGTCTAATACCGCAATTGGGTCGTGAATTTTTACCCATCATGGACGAAGCCACCTTTACCATTAGCGTTTTTTCGCCGCCCGGTACTTCTTTGGGGGAATCGGTCCGAATTGGTCGAGAGATGGAAAGCAAACTTTTAACAATTCCTGAAGTGACCGGTGTTAGCAGTCGAACTGGCCGCGCCAGTACCGATGAACACGCTCACGATGTCAACACTAATGAAATTTTGGTCAATTTTGTTCCGCCAGACGAACGCCAAAAAGATAGGCCAGCATTGCTAGCTGAGGTACGCCAATTGCTTTCTCAGCAGAATTTCCCCGGTGTCCAGGTCTCTGTTGGACAACCGATTCAACATCGGTTAGATCATCTACTGTCTGGGATCAACGCACAGGTGGCAATAAAGCTATTTGGCCCGGATTTGAGTCAATTGAGACAGCTGGCTGAACAGGTGCATCAGGTAGTGGCTGAAGTCGATGGAGTAGCTGACCTTCAAGTGGAACAACAAGTAGAAGTTGAGCAATTGCAAATCAAGGTTGATCGGTTGGCCATAGCCAGATACGGTTTAAGTGTTAAGGATGTAACTCATTTTGCCGAAGACGCTTTCAAAGGACAGGTGATTAGCCAAGTTCTGCAAGGTCAACGCCAGTACGACTTGATCTTGCGAGTTGATCCGCATCAGGCTAACAAAATCGACTCTATCGCCAAGCTCAAAATTCGCACCGACGCCGGACAACGCGTGCCACTCGATCAGGTGGCAACAGTGCAGATTGGTTATGGGCCGAATACGATTAACCGCGAAAACGTGTCTCGTCGAATTGTGATTCAGTGCAACGTGCAAGACCGAGATTTAGGTCGTTTTGTAACCGAAGTTCAGCACCGGATCCAAAGTCGGGTGGCATTACCGGACAGTTACTTCATTACCTACGGCGGACAGTTTGAAAGCCAACAGAAAGCCCAACGCCGAATCATCTTCCAAGCCGGCTTGGTGTTGATTGGCATTTTTGTTCTGCTTTATCTGGCGATGAACTCAGTTCGCTTGTCGCTGTTGGTTTTGCTGAATTTACCCTTGGCCTTGATCGGTGGAGTGATTAGTGTTTTCCTGTCGGGCGGTGTGCTGAGCGTACCGTCTTTGGTCGGGTTTATCCTGCTGTTTGGCATTGCTGTCCGCAACGGTATTATCCTGATTGGTCATATCAATGATCTGCGTCGGCAAGGCTTGCCTTTAGAGCAAGCCATTTTCCAAGGTGCTGGGGAGCGCATCAGCCCCGTTTTGATGACGGCCTTGACCACCGGCTTGGGGATGCTTCCGCTGGCCTTAGCTCACGGGTCTGGAGCGGAATTGCAAAAACCGTTAGCCATTGTCATTAGTGGTGGTATGGTTACAGCCACCCTCTTGACTTTGTTCATCTTACCGCTGCTGTACTATATCGTTGAAAAACAGACCGATGATGCCACTTAATTGGCGAGATACCGCCATTAGGCGACGCACCGCCCGATGCAGTTTATTAATCAAGTAGAAAAAAGCTAAGGCCGACATTGAGAAGTTGCGCGCAATCGGCGGGAAATTCCACTCCATGGCTCAGTTGACAAAAACCTACACTCTGCGCCAGAATTAAATGGGAATGTGAACGGTGTTGGACCAGTGCTGCCAACGTTCACACTTTGGAGAGGACAAAAACTGTGATAAAATTAGTAACGGAGGCTCAATAAATTCATGCCAGATTACCTTTTGAAATGGGCGTATTCGTCAAATAACGAACAGAGAAAAGAGATACTTGAGGACATGCGTTTGTCCACTCAAACGAACTCTCTGACCACCACCGACCCAGATGAGGTATTGAGAGTAGACGTAGCACAGCACTACGTCAAATCCGTGACTGATGTCAACACAATCACAATCCCTCCGGCAGTTAGTCAAAACGGTACTAGCGAAATCCCGAGCGCATTGGATTGGTTAAAGAGCGCCGAAAAGCCAACTCGAGTGCCCGCCAGCTATAATGGCGGAGGAAGCGAAATCGAGAGGCAATTAGACCCAAGGTCACTGTTAGCTGACGACTTAGAAAGTATGCTGCAAAACAAAGAAAGGTATACGAATTGTAGCGAATGTGGAAACGTTATTTCGCTGGCTAATGGTGGTCGATATCCACGAAAGTTTTGTTCGGATAATTGTCGCCAAAGGGATTACAGGAAAAAGAAAAAGCAAAAAGAAATGAATTGAATGTTAAGTTGATCTTAACTTGGTGACAGTGATATACTGGGCCACATATTTTCTTATGTTAGGATGACCAGAGAAAGATTGACTTAGAACCAAAAAGCGAAAAACAGACATAAAAAAGGCGGTGAAGCCTCGCACGCTACACCGCTGTGATTGAGTCCGTTTTTAGCCTTTTAAAACTTTAACTACGACGACAAAGTTATTCGGGGCCCGAGCTATTTCGCTTGTGCTGCGGCTGGCTTTTTTATGAGGACTTCATTCATGAGTTTATCAAATGCGGAACGGCCACGTCAAGACCAGGCACCAAAAAAATTACCCACCCAAAAGGCCAAAAACCAGAACCAGTTTGGCCGATCCCCTTACGATTCCACGCTTTACTTTAAAGAAATCAGTAATAAGAACGCACAGCTGATTTGCTTCGATCTTCAGTTTTTAATGTTCGCCACTGGATCTTTCACCAGCCGCCCGATTTCTGATGACCGGTTAGCCGAACGAACTGAACTCTCTGTTCAGCAGATTGAGCGAGCCAGACGGGTCCTAGCCCAATCCCGATTGGTGGAAGTACAACAGGCCTTCTCGGGCCAAGGCAAGCGGGTGGTTGGCACCTACGTTTACCGATTTCGAACACCAGATGAAATAGAGGGCCGCGTCTTGGCTCCTGATTTTGCTAAGTCAGGCTTGGATGAAAATCAGACCCAAATAGCACCAGAAACGAGTCGCTATTCCAGTCCAAAAGTAGTAGAGGAAGATGCCAGTAATCAACAGCAAATACAACCAGAAACTGGTACCAAAAACTACCAAAAACTGGTAGAAAAAAACGAGGGTCGAATAGGCGGAAAACCAGATGTAGACAAGGTTTCAGCCGTTGATGATTTAAACCGGTTAGATATTAATACTAGAACTTTTACTACACAAACTACTAAAGGCGTGGTTGAGTTGATTAATCTGGAATGGAAGAACAGCCGGGGAGAGCCAGCCCAGATCGGGATGATCAACCAGTTGGTCAAGTCGATCCAGGGTAAATCTGCAGGTATTAGCGAGACCGAAATTGTCCAGTTGTGTCAAACGGTATTTGAGCAAGATGGTGAGGGTGAGACACCAGCCTGGTTCTACAAAAACAAGGGCGCCTATCTAGTCGATGATTTGCTGAATGATAGGCAAGAAAAACTGAAGGAACAACAAAAGAAAGAAGACACCAAACAGCGCCGACAGCAACACCAGGAACTGAAATCAGAAGCAGCGGATACGCCGGCTAGTGTGGATGAAATTATCAAACGGGTCGGTAAAGGGACCGAGGCTAAGCTGAGACCTAGCCAACGGTCTAAACCTACCCGATCTGCTAGTCAGCCTAGAAAGGATCAGATGTCCTCTCAACTTGAGAACAAGAACCCAGTCAACCAGTCCGAGTTTCAGACCTCACTGCCCGAAACTGATGCTCAGGCTGTAACTGCTTCGGTTAGCCAGACGGTGGCAGCTCTGGGTTTACAACGAGAGTCTGACCAGCAGTGGGGGGCAGTCAAATGACCCAGTTATTACCCATCCAAGATATTCAAGTTGACCACAGCGTCAACGTGTCTCGGCCTGAAGGCTTAGACTTGGCAGTGTTGGCCCAATACGCTGAAGCGATGGAACTGGGGGCCAATTTTCCGCCCTTAGTGGTTTATGATGACGGGGCCAAGAAGTGGTTGGCCTCAGGTTTCCACCGTTTGGAGGCAGCTAAATCGATTGGCTGGCTGGAATTTGAAGCCGAGGTCCGTACTGGCGATAAAACCCAAGCGATTAGACACGCCTGTTCAGACAATGCCGAACACGGTAAACAGCGCACCAATCAGGGCAAACGACAGCAAGTCGAACAGATGCTAAAACTTGAAGGTGAGTGGAGCGACAGACAGATCGCCCGTTGGTGCCAGGTGAGCAACAGGTTTGTTAGTAATCTGAGAAATCTCACTGTGAACGTTCACAGTGAGAACCAAGAGCGAACTTATGTAACCAAACATGGAACGGTTTCCACTATGAGGATTGGCAATATAGGCGGCCAGCCAATTACTTTGGCGGCTGCGCCTACGGCTGTCAACCCGCCTGACTGGTATCAGTCCTCAGAGTCTGATGATTGGTGGACGCCACAATGGTTGTTTAATCGGTTAGATCGAGAATTTAATTTTGAGCTTGATGTTTGCGCTTCATCTGATAACGCTACCTGTCAGAACTATTACAGCCGTCAGGATGATGCCTTGCAACAAGAATGGACCGGCGTTTGTTGGATGAACCCGCCTTATGGCCGCACTGGAGATCAGAGTATTTATGACTGGATGGCCAAGGCCCATCAATCGGCCCATCAAGGGGCAACAGTGGTTTGCCTAGTGCCAGCCCGAACCGATACCGAATGGTGGTGGCATCACTGTTTAGAGGCTGAGATTCGGTTTCTGAAAGGCCGGTTACAGTTTGAAAACTCGGATAGTAAAGCCCCGTTCCCGTCGGCGGTGATTATTTTTCGGCCTGGTTTGCCTGATACTGGCCAAGTCAAATGGTGGAAAGTAGAAAAATGATTGGGTAAGGGTTTAGGTCTTAATTGAATGCTATTTTTAGATTGAATAAGGATTCATCCAGATGACAAAAGATGACATCAAAAAAAAAGAATTAAGTATTAACCAGGAACAAGCCATTCATCTGCTGCTGACTGGCCTTAATGATAAGGAGGTGGCGGCTGAACTGGAGATTGCTCGCCAGACAGTCACCAATTGGCGAAACCACGATTCGACTTTTATAGCTAGCCTCAATTCTGAACGTAAAGCTGTCTGGCAGGCCAACCAAGAGCGCTTACGGTCGCTG
>JACLAC010002744.1_pt1 | contig 13885 bp, 10 predicted proteins | sample 8027881 | NCBI WGS metagenome assembly JACLAC01 (sample SAMN15725517, study PRJNA655200) | protist metagenome | isolation source: fluorescence activated cell sorting (FACS) single amplified genomes of... | place: Spain: Blaines Bay Microbial Observatory, Mediterranean Sea | collected 2016-01-19 | reverse complement strand
TCTTCTCTTTACCAATGTATAAACCAGGCAATATAATATATGTCCCAATTACAATACATAAAATATAAAGGGACCAAGTTGAAAATGAAGAAATATTACCATTAGAAACAATTTGTGCCAACCAAAAACACGTGCAACAAACGGAGATGGCAGCTAATATTTTTTCATTTCTATTTAATTGATCTGTACATGGCATGATGGAGAGATGTAGCCGTAATTAATATTTCATCTCGTTGTTGTGTTCTTTTTTCTGTTCTTCATTTCATTTTTGATATTATTGTTTAAGTATATATGACTTATGTATGTAAATAATAGTACATCATCCTGGTAAATATAAACACACGTGCACACGTGCACAATACGACATTTTGTTTTAAGGAAAATGCCCAAAGCTGTAGCATGATAATGTTACACGGTAGACGGTATAGCATAGAGCCTGGCTACTGCTACCTTAAACCTAGTTATATTTTCAAAATTCAAACCATACAAGTCGTAAAGATTTTATTATTCTTAGTTCGACGAGGAGGAGGAGAATACTGTACCGGGTAGCCTGGGTAGCTAGCACAATAATACGAGACGACGAGAAAAAAAATATCAAGAAGAAGAAGAAGAGGAATTTAAATTGAATGAAGAAAACTATAATAAAAGGTTATAGATACATGTTTGTCAAAACATTGTTTTCAAGATGATATATACACATACATATTACAAATAAAGTGCATGGCATATACATAATTTTATATAAACCATGTCATCATCCAAATCAAAAAAGCGTACAAATAGTAGATCGAAGAAATTATCAGATTCTTCCTCCTCTTCCTCCTCTTCCTCCAATAAAAAACCAAAAAAATCAACTACAAAAAAGTCATCGACAGAGCCGAAAACATTATTACAAAAAGAATTTCCAGCACTAGCAAAATTAATTCGAAATGAAAAAAACCATATCTCTGAAACAGAAGGAAAAAGCTTAGAACAGATTTTAGGACATAAAGATTTTAAAGAAGTAAAAATAATGCCTGAAAAAGAAGTATTGACTGAAATTGAACAAGTATTTGTACAAGCTGCATTTTCAATATTACAAGGAAAAGGCTTGCAATTTTCGTTACCATCCAGAAGTAAAAACAATCAAGAATATGTACCAGAGGTAAATCGCTTAGTATTGAAAACAACTGTTGAAACTATGATGAAGCGTAACTTTGCGCATTCATCCGAATCGCAAAAAACAGCTATTATGACCCGTGTTTTAGATTTAGTGTATCATGTATTAAAGCAAGGTATCCATGTAACAAAGCGGGATTTATTTTATTCAGACGTCAACTTATTTAAAAATCAGCGTCAAAGCGATTCAATGCTTGATGATGTTGCTGTTATGCTTGGTTGTACACGTAGTTCATTGCATGTAGTAGCATCAGAGAAAGGTGTTGTTATTGGGCAATTGAAATTTGTTGAAGCTGGAGATGTAATTGATTGTACGAAAATGGGTGTAGGTGCAAAAGGTATACCACCACACTTAGACAAAGTTACAAATATTCAAAGTGATGCAGAGTTTATTTTATTAGTTGAGAAAGATGCAGCATTTATGCGTTTAGCAGAAGATCGTTTTTATAATAAATATAAATGTATCATTATTACAGCAAAAGGACAACCGGATGTTGCATCAAGAATGTTTTTAAAACGTTTGAAAATGGAATTGAAAATTCCTGTATTAGCATTAGTTGATAGTGATCCATATGGTTTGAAAATTTTATCAGTATATATGAGTGGTTCAAAAAATATGTCATATGATAGTGGCAGTATGTCAACACCAGATATTAAATGGTTAGGAGTATTGCCATCTGATTTAGATAAATATGAAATACCTGATGATTGTAGAATTCCAATGACACAAGCCGATATTAAACAATGTGATGATTTAATGAAAGAGGAATTTGTTTCGAATAATAAAAGTTGGATTAAACAATTAAAAATTATGAAACGTACCAAACAAAAGGCAGAAATACAGGCATTGAGTACATTCGGTTTTAAATATTTAACCGATGTATATTTACCAAGAAAATTAAAAGAAGGTGATTGGGTGTAACCTGAACAAATATTTTTTACGAGTACCAAGTACGAAGTATTATTAATACATATAAAAAATGTGCGCGTATTATTAAGTATATAATTTTATATATATATATATATATATACGAAGTAATATTTTTTTTTACAAAAAACCTTTTTTATGTTTCAGTTGAAATGACTTCAATATCACCTTCCAGATCCTCATCCTCATCAATGCTACCGCTATTATCATTACTATAATAGTCCTCACTACCGTTACCTTGGGATGGTGGTGGTGATGGAGTTTCATTACTACCATTATCATTTCCATCAATTATTTCATCACCATCTTCATATTCTTCTATTCCATCTTCATCATATTCTGATTCTTCATCTTCGTCCGTTTCCTCTGGAGGATTTGGGATTCTCGTATCATCTCCAAATTTTTTAATCGAAATAAATTTGATAGACAGTTTACCTTTTCCTTTATTACCATTTTTCTCCATCAAATTGTATTCCTTTACAGTATTTCGATCTTGCTCTATAAAATCATGTATAAACTCATGATGATTAAATTCATGCATGCCAAGGAAATCATCTGCACCAATAGAATCGTAATCAAAAATTTCAAATCTTAAACTGAAATCTTCTTCTTTTTCATAAATTTCTTCAGGTATTCTTATTTGAAAGGTTTGATACCATTCTGGATCCAATGAATTATTAATTGTATTTGTTTTATCTGCTTTTTCTTGATCTAACAAAACGACACAGTAAGCATCGCTTTTTCCAAATGTATCAGCCTTTTTAATACCATTTGCCATCACAATTTCAAATTTTAAGATGTAATGTATATCTTCCCATAAACCAAGCTCTTTTAATTCTGCTCTTCTTTCTTCTTCCTCTTCTTTTAATATTCGCTTTAATTCCTTTTGCATTTCTTCTTGTTGTTTTTTAAATTCTTCTGGTTTAATGTTTCTATTATAAAATTTTTCATGATATGTATATACACGATTTAAATCGTATAATGCTTGTTGCATTTTTCTTTGATGACCACGTTTCATTTTGATCGGAAATTCAGTATTTTTATTTAATACATCGAAATTACCTCGCAAATGCATCAATTTCTTAACATTTAATTCATTTTGTTCAAATAGTTCTTCATATTCCAACAATTTTAAACCTTTGCAAAAACGATTTAAACTTGGGATATTTGACCTCAACGATTCAAATAATATAGCTGTCTGCTCCGTTAAATTAGCTTCTTTTTTCTCAAATTTCAGTGATTCCTCGCGTATTATTTCTTGTAAGAAAACTTTCTCACGCTCCACATCTTCTAAATTTGTAGCTAGTTCTTTTGTTTGTTTCACCAATACCTGAACTGGTGTATCATTTGTGTCATATCTACCACGCATTTGATTCCATTCCCGTTTACATAATGCAATAATAAATTTTGGAAAGTAATTTAAGAATATGGATGGACCTCCCATTGAAGATAAAATCACCGTAATTGCATATAATTTTTCTTGCTCGTTTGGAGATTGATTCATGAAGAAATATGGCACAGCCAAACCGACAAAAACAGCATTCATCACGACATTTAGCTCCATGAACAATTCTTCTTTTAAATATAAATAGTGCCGAAATTCATATTTTTTCCATAATTTCAAGCGTATGGCACAATCAATGCTTGATATTAAAATTAAACAAACATGAAAAAACATGGTGTAATTTGCCAAAATACCCCACGAGCTGTATTCGCAATCCATGTACTTTTCCCATATTCTTCCATCTACTCTAATAACAACAGTTTCTGGCATCCAAATAAGATGCAACAATATCATTACCAGTTGAACAATACAATGTTTGAATACTTCAAAAACAATATATTTACTATTGACGTTCACCAAAGCATCTTGCGTGACTCTTGGGTTACTTATTACACCTAATATATAATGCATTTTAGATACATGAACACCAAATAACATCGTACAGCCTAAACCAACTAGACTTGGCCGTAAAATACAATGAGCAATAGTGGGTTGTTCAACCCAGGAATAAAAATTTAAAAGCAAAAAAAACGTACCACCACATACAAGCAGCGAATGTGCACTCCCATGCTTATCCCAAATAGGTGTATCTCTTAAAATATAAGTAACTGTACCTAAAATGATTATGAGAAGCAACATTCCAGAAATAATAAAATTCATCCGTAAAGCAAAAAGATCTGCAAATGTTAAATTAATAAAGGTTCCAACATCTAATTTTGAGCAATCGTCTAACTTTGGAAGAATACCGTCAATTGTTACTAATCCAGTCCATCCACGATCGCATTTACATACACCACTATATTGGACCCACTTATCCGGCATGCAAATGCCATGTCCACTACACTCCTTACCTTTTATATATGCTCCAGTATCTGTTATAGTTGGATTTATTTCCCCACGGCAACGTCTCGTTTTTGCACTTTCTGGAATCCAATTTTCCCATCTATGTTTGTTCTTTTGTATCCAATCGACCACAGCTTGCCGCCTACGCTTTGGTATGTCTTTTTCCTTATTTATATATTCAGGATTGTAATAAACATTACCCATAATAGATTCTATATCATCATTTGTAATAGTAAATTTTTTCAAAAAATACCATGCCTCTCGATTATAATCTTTTAACTTTGATACAAAGACTTTGTATACCTTATGAGATTTGTAATCACACATTGCAGTTTCTTTCAACGTGTTAACGTCAACATTGGTATTCTTTAAATATTCTCCAACATCGACTTTGGTTTTGGAGGCATTAAATTGGCATAAATTTAATTTAGCACGTCTGTTTTTCTCACACTCCGTGTTCCAAGGTGGCAATGAAATGCGACTTAATTTCCACTCCTCTCCTTTGGGGCGGTAAATGTTATTTCGTACTTCCTCAAATAAAGGACTATATCCGCTGACATTATATTTATAGCGCTCAAAAATAGGATGTGGACGTGATAGATACATTAAATTTCCAACATCTCTCCATTTAGTAGTAAAATTATTTGCGCGTTGTCGATTTGTCATCTCCCATATTTCAATGATTCTGTCGCCAACATCTAATGGTGTGACTGACAATGGAATTTTCCTCTTTACGATAAGTGGGACGTTTCCCATTCCATCTCCAGCTGCACCACTTGGATGAATTTCTTTGAAACCATGATCAACCATGTCAAGCAAATCATAACGCCATTGGCTACCACTAGGTTCACCGATGGTACTCGTCCCAATTGTAACTTTTTTCCCCCAATATGTTGTATCAACGTCGCCACTTTTTGGACACCCATTATGAAGTAAAAAACCACCATATTCCACTTTACGAGTCACATTTGAATATGCTTTACTTTCACACGGAGGCGACCAAGTATCAATTTCATTCAAAGGATATGCATTTGGTAACCTAGTTCTTTCTATTTTTCGAAAGTAACCTTCAAATAAACGGACACGGCCTCTCATTATCTTTGGACTAGCAGGAGTTAATGAATAAACGTCCATATCGGCTGCTACAAACGGCGCATATTTCCACATATCATCTAATACAACTTGATATTTTTTACATATATTGTACTCGGGTATTTTTGGATATTTATATGGATCAAATGCACATAAATACGGGTCAACCCATTCATGATATAGATAAAACATTCTGCAAAAACTTTCAATATATCTTTCACCATCTTCTCTAAATAATCCTGATTGTGGATCTTTATATGGAATTTCTATATCAGGTATGTCGCCATTTTTTCTTAGCCAACAAAATTCACCGAATGCCAATGGACGCATGTATACTTTCTCCGTTTTATTAGACGATAATAAACCACGATAAGTTGCTAATTCTGGATTTTTTTTCAGTATACTTTCTTGTGTATACCACCCTTGCTGCTCTACTATGCCTAATTCACCACCATATTCTATTTCTTTCGATCTAAACGCTTGCTCCAAATTTTCCTCCTGTCCATCCCATATATCTAACATGACATGCATACATGGTTTGCATATTGAAACCATCCTCCCATCAAGAATTTCACATAATGGATGATCTTTTAATTCCATAGTGTTTTCAAAAATATCTTGTTTAGACTCTATGCTACACAACATATCGATATAACTATTGTATAAACCTTTCCAAGAATATTTTAATGGATTCATAATATCAGTCTCTTCGTATATCCTTTTCCCACTTTTATCAAATTTAAACTTTAACAAAGATGGTTGATTATACACTTTTTGCGTTGGAAAGAAAGTATGTGAACTATCAGCCATGTAAGTTAAATCAACTGGTACTTGTACTTGTTCTTGTAGCAACAATTGAGCAATCCATGCAATGATTATAGATTCGATCCATGAACCAGTTTGCAAAAATATTCGAGGTTTGTTCAATCTATTTTCCATGCAATACATATCCCTTGTTGGCCTTGGCACTTGCCCTGTATTACATACGCGTATATCACCTGTTGCTGTTCTCCACGGATCAGCTGTTAAATTTGTGCTATTAACATAGGTAAAATACCATGGTGAATAATCAGTATTATCTATTTCCTCATCAAAAAATTCATCTTCTTCCTCATCTTCATCTCCCCGTCTTTTAAACGAAGGATCAAATACATCAGGATGCGTTGATACATGCTTTAATTCACGATGATCGTTTTTATTTTCTATTAACAAATGACGGTTATTACTATTGTCATTTAATTGCATAAATTGATATATAGTTATTGTAATTAATATTGCCACTATTACATTATACCATCTCATGTTTTGTATGTAATTCTATTAACTGATAATAATATATATGTATTCTAAAGCTACCAATGTATATTATTTTCTGTCTTCAATGTTTCTTTGCCATCTGTCTTATTACTTTTTGTAAATGAATCTGCATGTATTACAAAAATACATATTATTAAATGTGTGTTTTATTATTATATAAGTTTTGTATAACGACTAAAATAATTTAACGGCACAAAATTTCCGAAATATTATTTACGTACTTGCTAGACTACGTTACATGGCATATTGTACATTAGGTCTTGTGGAATAATTTTTGGAAGACTCGTAGTTGTAAAAAAGAAAATGCAAGGGGGGAGAGTGATAGATAGTTTTTGGTTTTCATCTGGGGGAGTGTTATGGATATATTTTATAGAAATGTATGATACACGGTACATACGATTCTTCCTTATTAGGGGGAGCTTTTTCATACATTATTTTTTTTTTATATATACTCGTATTATATATATATATATGATATATTATTTTTTTTTAATATTTTATTTTAAAAACATTTTTTACTTTTCTTCTATTCCACTTTTTCCTATTCACAGGTTTCAAAAGCGTATATCATCTCTTCATTTTTTTCTATCTCTCACAAACATTTGAAAATGCAAAAGCACAAAATGTTTATTACGTACAAAATAGTAAATGATATATAAAAAATATTTCCAAAAACAATCGTTCATATAATAATTACATTTAATGATGTCCACGTTGCAATCTTTTAATATCTGCTCCACAATATCCTTCAATGACATTTTTTAAACTACCAGATAACATGAAAATAATAACAAAAATTGCAACTGGCATACCATAAGCAAATAATTCACATGCATTGCCATCTCTATCAATTGGGCAATCACAAAAACAATCAGAAGTGCATGTATTTGTTCCATTGATAATTGAAAAACTAGTACCTGAACAACTAGTATACCCCCCGCATATTAAATGATTATTAGGATCAGTTGGGCACGATGCGTATAATGGTTTTGGATGTATTACTGGTTGGATAAAATAAGCCAACACCAACACACCAACACTCATGATCAATGTCAAAAATACAGTCAATAAATTCAAATCTCTTGCTTTTTTAATTATCATCATTCTCCTATATTCATCTAAGATGAGAGTTGAGACATTATCCAATGATTTTTCATCGCCATTCATTCCTTTCATCAATGATAAATTACCATTTGTAGTCCCCCAAGCTTCAGTAGGGCTACGACCTTGCACACCTAAATTGATTCACATCTTTGCTTTAGCTTGTAGACCCATCATTAATGCCATTAAAGCTGGGAAAACACCAAAAATTTTCCACCAAAATTGTGCATTAGTGAAAAGCAAAACCAAATTAATTACAACAGCTATAGCACCCGCTCGGTTTCTATAGCGCATCATTCTCGCTTCAGTTGCATCAGATGCAGTTGTCATGGAACAATCTGATGGAATTTCCACTTGATCTAAAAGAGTGGAGCGTTTAATAGGCTTTTGCTCGTTTTCATTTTTACTTTGCATTACGTAGCTACCTTTCAATTTCTTTTCATCATTGCTATTTCTTTTTTTAGTTTCATTGCTATTGGTAGTATCATCAGATTGTCAAGATCCATCGCAATTAGGGTTTTCTCATCCACTTTTCCTTTTTTTTCCCCTTTTCTCATCAACATTACGAGATGATAAAATGGAAGGCATTGGTTTTAATTTTTTCTGTTTTTTTGGTCTATTTCACGATCCTTTTTTGGCCATCGTTTTTGCAGATGGCATACTAAATGCTGACATCAAACCACCAAAGGTTGAACTGCGCGATGAATCTGTTCTACCTCATGCAGATGAAGCAGAGCTTCTAGCACTATCAGATGTTACACCACCATTATTATTATTTCCATATTGATCTGTTATTTTATTGAAGTTTAAATCTGGTACATTGTTTCTGGATAATGGAATTTCCCCTTGTTGCAATTGTAAATGTTGTTGTCGCATTTGTTCTTGTTGTTGATGCACATACAATTTTCGTTGATTCTCTCTATTTTCTTTTTCTTTCAAATATTGTAGATATTGTGCATTTTTTCTATTGTTAACATTATCATCGTTGTCGATTTTGTTATTAATAATATTTGTAATATTATTACTACGTTTCAGTGCTTCTATTCCATTTAAAATCAAAATTCGATCACCAATAGCACGTATATTCATATCTCCTAAATCAGCCTTTGTTAACGATCCTAAAACTTCGCCATTAATATTATTTTCAAACATGATTTCTTGATAGTTTGGAAAACCTATATAACCAATCCAATCTGCCACATCTTCTATTGACCAATAATTTAAATTTTTTGGTAAATTTAACTCTTGTATTACATAACGTCTACGGTGTTGTAGAACTTTATATTTTTGACGCTTTTTTTCATATTTTTGGGATATTATAGGTTGTTGTTGTTGTATTTGATGCATATTATTTGGATATCCATAGTTGTAGTTGTTCTTCTTCTTATTATTATCATTGTGATAATCACTTAATTGTCGTTGATGTTTATTAATATTATGTTCCACCAAAGAATCAGCAGGTAATAATTTTCTTTTCTTATTCAAATTATTATTATTATTATTATTCGTTGGCAATTTCTGTTCCTCTTCCTCTACAACATTAATAATTGTTTCATTCTTTACCGAGTTAGTATCCGTCGTTATTGATTCATTCTTAATGATGGGTGGATCCACATCCTCATTTTCTCTTTCTTCCTCCTCCATATCACTACTAGCTAGCTAGCTCTAGCTACTTCACGCAACAAAATAAGTAGTTGTTGTAGGAAGTTACTATGGTGGAATAGATGATAACTGTCGTCACAAGTAGATACAAATATTATGTACATATGATTTACTTTTACTCTCTCCACTAACAACTAAGTAGATACAAATATATATATTTTTGTAAATATCATAATTGTAGCACTGTAGTATATTGATAAAAAAAAGTTCGTTGGGGCATAAGTATTTTTAAAATTAACACCACACATCAGCATCGGTGGGCACGCGAAACTGAGCGTGGCCGTAGCTGGTAGGTACAGTAGCTCTAGCTAGGAGCTACGCCCTATCATGTGGTTGACTGGCCGTATACATTTGTACTACTGTTGGACAAAGGAGCCGCCAGCTCTTTTAAAAAAGTATACTCATAAGACTAGATCATACCGTACTCAAGCAGACGAATGTGAGCGAGGCACGATTCGTACGTAGATATGATGAGGAGACGAAAGAGGTAGTATAGATGCATTGGAGAAGAGATGAAAGAGAGAGAGAGAGAGAAAACGGTGTGTGTATAGTTATAGGGGAACGGACTTTTGAAAAACGTATAAAGTGTGTGTGTGTGGTGTGGTGTTAATATGTGTGTATAAGGCAATACATTTGCAAAAGAGTTTTGATTTTCAGTGTCTGTGTGTAAATAGTGGGTGTGTGGTCTTTCGCGTATATATTGGTGTGCGGTGTGTTGTTTAGTTCACGTATATAAATATAGCTCAGGATTTGCATATTATCGTTCATGTATTTTCCGAAAGACTAATCAAAAAACATCATTGCTATATAAAATATGTGAAATATGTATATATATATATATCTAGAATCTTGCCATGTTTATTCCCACAGATTGTGTGTAAGAATCGTTTCGTTCAGAGGCATTCAAATGTACAATAAACAATCAAAAGCGATTTTTTGTTTTTTTTGAAAGAATTTCGGTTTTATCTGTCCTCAGAGAATTCGCCAAGTAAGTGTGTATGTCTCTACAATATTCTTTTTATTTCAAAAGCATATTTCAGTAGCAGAATTGAATATAAATATCGTCACAGGAAGATTTACTTTCTTTCTTTCTTTCTTTCTTTCTTTCGCTTTTGATGTATATCGTACATAATCTACGCATGAACATCTACATGTAGGTGAACTAATAGATGAGTAGCCATATATATATATATACATAAGATATAATTTTGTCATGTATGTGATTGCAATTCAAATTATATTAAAAAGTCCTCAGAAGAATTCGCCAAGTAGTTGTATTATCTCTACATGTTTCTTTCAGTAGCAGAATTGAATATAGTTTCGTCACAGGATCTTTCTATTTTAATATTTAATTATCGTTTTGCAAAAACATTTCAACATTTCAAAATTATATCACACGTATATATATATATATACCATATGCAATACACAATTAATATGCATATATATAAAGAACATGTATACAATATAATATATATACATCATATTATTATTTTTCTTCTTCCTTGCATTGGAAAAAATCACCATGAATACCAAAACTCATTAAATGTTTCCAATCATCTTGACAATATAACGTCGATATTGTTTTCATCGATTTTGCATCGATAATAGCAAGATAAGTAGCACTTTTTATTCCGTCATAAACAGATGCTAAAATAACACCATCATCTTCAGCTAATCCATTACCAGGTTTTTGAACGAATATTGGTTCGCCTGGGAAATGACCTTGAACAAACCACGGAATTACATTACTAATACTATCATCAGCATTAGTATCATCATTAATATTATTACATACATCTACTTTGATCAATGCAGTGTCAGCAAAGTGATTTGATCCAGCTGCATGTGGAGCCCATCCATACCAATAACAACTTGTTTCTGTACTTTTTAAACCATTTATACGAGGTAGTTCGACGGTTGTGTATAATTTACCACTTGCATCTATCAATGGTGTCATGGTATAATTGACAACAAGCGACGACGACTTGATTCTCTTATTATTTATACTTTCATCAGGTATAGGTATTTCATATCTTCTATATTCAGCAGTTCCAACTAATTTATCACGTATGGATGTATTTAACATGTTATGTATTGTTAAGCCAGACGATGGTACCAGACCGCTGGTCATATTATTTGCTAAAACATCCATGTATATCTTATTATTTGCTTCAAATCCATTTATATGATGGAAGGCAAAAAAAGCATCAGCTTTATATTCAGTTACTTTCTTTGTTTGTAAGTTAATTACATATAATGCAGTACCATCTTCTGGACTCCATTTTAAAGAATTCATCACAGGTTTTGCTGCCATAATATTTCCAAGTTCCCATGTAAATGGTGCAGCAGCTAAGATGGCATAATTTTTAGTAACGGTGAAACTATGTATATATGGTAATTTTTTCACTTTAATAGTTGCCAACTGTTCACGTGTATTTGTATGTTGATTTACACGATAGACAATTATTGAATGTTTACCAATGCCAACAATAGCAACTGGATTTATACGCATGACGAAATTAATTGTATCACCACTTGGTAATTGTTGCGGATGCGCTGCAGTAATTTTATCAAAATAATTTGTCCACGTATCGTTCCATTTATGTTCAATCGTCGTCATATCTTCTAAATTTAATATTTTCCCCGCACCTTTATTTGATGTATAATCACTTGTTAAAACAATATTCCCAGCAATATCAACTACATTGACATTAAAATTGTCAGTGCAATTATCTGTCATTGCTTTTGCGTTTGATTCATGTGGCACCGTAGTACCAAGTAATCTAGACGGACATATATCCCCACTATTAACAGATACATTGTAAAAATTTGAACGTAAAAAGTTTGCACGTAAAGAGACAGTACCCCCCTTTGTAAACTTATATCGTAAAAGTTTTCCAAAACCATCAAATGTATGAGTTAAATGTCTGGTATGTTCTTCAAATTTACTAGCACTTTGCCTTACATACGAACCACATAACCACGTTGGCACGGTGCCATCATTTGGTTTCAAAACAGTTTCTTCTAAAACTTCAGCAGACGAGGTTGTAAATACACCAGCAAGTGGATCTGTCGTTGTTGTTGCTGCTGCTGATGCAAATGTTATTATTAATACTACTATCAACAATATATGTTGTTGTAACAGTAAACTATACATGATTATGGTATATATTTATTTATATATATATATATATACAGAGAGAGAGAGGAATTTTTTTAAAATTAATTCGTCCCTAACATTCACATATAATAAGTATCTTGATTGAACTGATCTAGTTGATACAAACGAATGAAAAGTGAAATGAATATTAATGTTCTTACTTTCTCTGTCAATATCTGTCTGTAGTTCTGATGTAATTTGTTTAAATATACAATGCCATTCATTTTTTTATCCCTTCTTTCTTCTTCTTTTTTTTTGTTGGCATTTTTTGGCTTGTTGTTTTTACAATGCTGTGTGTATGATGTTCTAAATGTAGTGCTATTGATATGCTATTAATAATTGCATTTAAAAATTTAAGAAGATCAATGAAAATGTATACGGCACTTCCAGTTGTGCAGTTACTGTAATACGCAATACAAGTCTTGTAGTAAAAATAATAATAATTTTAGTAAAAGGAGATACTTCTTCATTAATAATCGAAATGGTGTTTCAACATAATTTACAAGAAGACACATTGGATGGATAGAAATTATTAACATCATTAAATATAACATACAGTAATAATACAAATTGATTTTACGCGCGTGTGTATATATATATACATATATAAGAAGAATGGCACAAGTATTTTTATTAGATATTGAAAATAGAAAAGGTATTACAATTTATAATGAAAATAATAATAATCCTAGTGATTTAAATATATTTCCAAATGTAAAGAGACGGCCGAATGGATCTTTATTAATTTATGTCATCCCATCCAATACTGGAAGGCGTTTAGAATGGTTATATGCAAAAGATAATAGCGGTAAAATCATAGATTATCGACAATTTAAAATAAATAGTACAGAAAATAATAATAATAATAATAATGAAACAACAATAAATGAAACATATGAATTGGAAATTAGTGTAAGGCATATACCACAACACGCAGTAAAACAAAACGGCAATAAGTTAAATATTGAGCCACTAGTTACAGAAATTGTACCATTTGCAGTATGGTCAGGGGAAAATGTTTACCAAGGAAAAATATGTGAAAATTTAACAACTGAAGAAGCTGAATTAAAGGAAATGGTTGAGTGGGCAAAGAAGGAATTATCATCTGAAACTTGAT